>Ga0160470_100139_pt1 | contig 72449 bp, 74 predicted proteins | sample HID1973I_E11MG_FD_108214 | JGI IMG/M metagenome (GOLD analysis project Ga0160470, IMG submission 108214) | Enriched mosquito-associated microbial communities from UW Madison campus, WI, USA - HID1973I_E11 MG | ecosystem: Host-associated > Arthropoda: Insects > Digestive system > Unclassified ... | reverse complement strand
CGCGGCCCTGTTCGCCGGCGCGGGCGGCTTCCACCGCCGCGTTGAGCGCCAGGATGTTGGTCTGGAACGCAATGCCGTCGATCACGCCGATGATGTCCATGATCTTGCGCGAGCTGGCGTTGATCGAGCCCATGGTGTCGACCACCTGCCCGACCACGTTGCCGCCGCGCACCGCCACTTCGGACGCCGAGGCCGCCAGCTGGTTGGCCTGGCGCGCGTTGTCGGCGTTCTGCTTGACGGTGCTGGTCAGCTGCTCCATCGAGGCGGCGGTCTGCTGCAGCGAGCTGGCCTGCTCTTCCGTGCGCGACGACAGGTCCTGGTTGCCCGAGGCGATCTCGCCCGATGCCAGCACGATCGCGTCGGCCGAGGCACGGATGCGGCCGACCATGTCGGTCAGCATGTCCTCCATGTCGCCCATGCCGCGCAGCAGGCGGCCGAAGTCGCCGCCGCGGTCGGTGGAGAACTCCTGGCTCAGGTCGCCTGCCGCCACGGTCTCGGCAATGAGCAGCGCCTCGTCGATCGGCTGCACGATGCTGCGCGTGAGTAGCCACGACAGCACGGCGCCCACGGCCAGCGCCAGCGCCGCGATCACCATCAGCTGCGTCCGCCCGGCCCGGTATTGCCCGTCGATCTCCGCCGCCGTGGTGTCGATGCGTGCGCGCAGGTGTTCCGACATCGCGCGGATGCTCGCGTCGTAGCTGTCGAGCGTGCCGATCAGCTTTTCCTTGCCCAGCCGCGCGGCTTCGTCGAGCTGCCCGTCGGCCTTGAGCTTGAGGATCTGGGTGCGCAGGCCGACGTATGCCGCACGCCTGGCCTTGATCTCCTCGAGCAGCGCCAGCTCCTGAGGCTCGCTGAGCATGCCTTCGAGCTTCTTCTGGGTTTCGCTGATGGCGGCGCTGGTGCGCGTCATCGCCTTCTGCAGGTAGTCCTGCACGTCCGGGTCGTTGCTCTTGAGCAGCGCGAACGTGCGGATGCTGTTGTTGCTGGTGTTGAGCAGCCAGGTCGCGGCAAGCCGCTCCTTCTCGAGTTCGAGCTGCGCCATATCGTGCGTGGCCTCGCCCACGTGCTGCAGGCGCCATATGCCCACCGCGGCGATGGCCGCCACCAGGGCCAGGACCAGTGCGAACCCGGCACCCAGCCGGGTGCGGATCTTCCATTCCTTCATGCTTGTCTCCTGTGATCGCTGTATGCGTCGGCGTCTGGTGGCGCCTCAGGCGGCAAGCGTTTCGATCCGGACCAGTTCCTCGCCGGACATGAGCCGGTCGATGTCGACCAGGATCAGCATTCGGCCTTCGAGGACACCCAGGCCGATGAGGTAGTCGGTGTCGAGCACCGAGCCCATCTGCGGCGGCGGCTTGATCTGCTCGGCGGCGAGCGTGATCACGTCGGACACGCTGTCGACCACCATGCCCAGCACCCGGCCGGCGACGTTGAGCACCAGCACCACGGTGAACTGGTCGTAGGTGGGTTCGCCCAGGCCGAACTTGATGCGCATGTCGATGATCGGCACGATGGTTCCGCGCAGGTTGACGACACCCTTGATGTAGTCGGGCGCGTTGGCGATGCGGGTGACCGCGTCATAGCCGCGCAGTTCCTGCACCTTCTGGATGTCGATGCCGTATTCCTCGTCGCCGAGGGTGAAGCTGACCACCTCCAGCCGGCCCGCGCCGGACGTGGAGGTCGATGCCGCAGGCGCGGCGCGGGATCGCAAGGTCGCGATGTCTGACATGGGGAGGTTTCCTGGGAGGGTGGGAGGGAATGCGAGACGTTCAACCGAGCTGCCGCATGATCTGCACGAGCTTGCGGCCGTACTGCGGGTCGGTCGCGTAGCCGGCGCGTTGCAGGCCGTGCGCGGCCTCGGCCGCGTCGTCGGTGTCCAGCACGCCGGCGTAGCGCGGGTTGCGCGTGAGAAAGCGCGCGTAGTCGGTAAAGGCTTCTTCGTACGAGCCGTAGGCGCGGAACTTCGCGCGCACTCGCTGCGGCTCGCCGTCGACGTATTCGGTGGTCCAGACCTCGACGCTCGGCCCGCGCCAGCTCTTGTCGGCCTTGATGCCGAACAGGTTGTGGCTTTGCGTGCCGTCGTCGCCGCGGATCTCGCGCTTGCCCCAGCCCGACTCGAGGGCGGCCTGTGCCAGGATCAGCGGCGCCGGCACGCCGGTGGCGTTGCTCGCCGCCTCGGCCGAGGCGCCCATGCGCTGGACGAAGCGGTCGACGTGGTTCTGCAGCGATGCGGTGGCGGCCGACGACTCTTCGCGGTCGGCATTGGCCTGGTAGACGCTCAGGTCGACGCGGGCCATGCGCGACGGCGCAGCGCTGCGCGGCACGCCGGCCGACGGCGACGCCAGCGCGTCGCGCGCGGAGGGCACGTAGGCCGTGGCCGGTGCCGGATCGACGTCCATGTCAGTCGCGCCGGACGAAACCTGGCGCTGCAGCTGGACCAGCATCGCCTCGGCCAGGCCGACGCCGCGGCCCGACAGGTTCTGCGCCAGCTGCTGGTCGAGCATCGAGGTGTAGATGCGCTGGCTCTGGCTGTCGAACAGGCCGCTTTGCGGCACCGCCTCGCGCATGCTCTTGATGACCATGTTCATGAACATGGCCTCGAACTGGCGCGACACCTGGCGCAGCCCTTCCTGCGGAGAGGCGTGCACGGTGCGGCGCAGCGCGTCGACGCCCTGCACGTCGAGCGCGAAGCGCTGGTCCAGCGCGCCAGTGCGCGCGTCGGCGGCGGCCCGGGAGGAAAGCGTCGCGCTGGTCATGGGTTCGCGCCTGCTAGATGATCTCGAGCTCGGCGTGCAGCGCGCCGGCGGTCTTCATGGCCTGCAGGATGGACACCAGGTCCTGCGGATTGGCGCCCAGGCTGTTCAGGCCCTTGACCACGTCGGCCAGCGAGGCGCCGCCGCGCACCATCTGCAGCGCGCCGCCGCCCTGGTCGACGGAGATCTGCGAGGTCCGCGCCGCCACCGTGCGCCCGCCCGAGAAGGCCTCGGGCTGGCTCACCACGGGCTCGGTGTTGATGACCACCGACAGGTTGCCGTGCGCGACCGCGCAGTTCTCCACCCGCACCGCCTGGTTCATGACCACCGAGCCGGTGCGTGCGTTGATCACCACGCGCGCGGCCTCCTGCGTCGGCGTCATCTCCAGCGCCTCCAGGCGCGCGAGGAAGCCGACGCGCTCGTTGGGCGAGGCCGGCGCGAACACGCGCAGCGCGCGCGCGTCCACCGGCACGGCCGAGCCGGGGCCGAACTGGCGGTTGATGGCGTCCACCGCGCGTTGCACGTTGCCGAAGTCCGAGCGCTGCATCTCGACCATCACCGCGCCGTCCTGGGAGGCGAAGTCGGTGGCCACCGCGCGCTCGACCAGCGCGCCGGCCGGAATGCGCCCCGAGCTGAGCTGGTTGACCTGCACCTTGCTGCCGTTGGCCGAGGCGCCTGCGCCGCCGACCACCATGTTGCCCTGCGCGATCGCGTAGACCTGGCCGTCGGCGCCCTTGAGCGGCGTCATCAGCAGCGTGCCGCCGCGCAGGCTCTTGGCGTTGCCCATCGACGAGACGGTGACGTCGATCGTCTGCCCCGGCCGCGCGAACGCCGGCAGCGAGGCGGTGACCATCACGGCCGCCACGTTCTTGAGCTGCATCCGCACGCCTTCCGGGATCGTCACGCCCAGCTGCTGCAGCATGTTGCTCAGGCTCTGCGTGGTGAACGGCGTCTGCATGGTCTGGTCGCCGGTGCCGTCCAGCCCCACCATCAGCCCGTAGCCGATCAACTGGTTGTCCCGCACCCCCTGGATCGTCGCCAGCTCCTTGAGCCGCTCGGCATGCGCCGCCCGCGTGGACAGCGCAAACAGGCAGGCCGCGACAAGCATGGCCTGCACCAGCCACACCCACCACCCACCAAACCGCCGCCCGATGCGCAGCGAGCGATGAACCCCACGCCCGGAGCGCAGCAGGCGCGAGTGCAACGAGCCGTTCGGGAAATGCCGCGGAACCGGCTTTGCCAGGCCGCAGGCATTGCCCCCTGCAAGGGGGTCGGCAAAGCGCGCGACAGCGCGCGAAGACTGGGGGTTCATATCAATATGGCATGACGTTGAGGAAGAACCGCTGCAGCCATCCCATCTGCTGCGACTCGTCGATGTAGCCCTTGGCGGTGTATTCGATGCGCGCGTCGGCCACCTGGGTCGACAGCACCGTGTTGTTGCCGGTGACGGTGCGCGGGTTGACCACGCCCGAGAAGCGGATGAACTCGGTGCCCTGGTTGATGCCCATCTGCTTCTCGCCGCTGACCAGCAGGTTGCCGTTGGGCAGCACGTCGGTCACGGTCACCGTGATCACGCCGTTGAAGTTGTTGGCCGCGCTGGCGCCGCCCTTGGCGTTGAGTGCGCTGCTGCCCGAGAGCTTGGCGTCCTGGTCCTTGAGCAGCCCGCCGAGCACCTTGGGCACCAGCTCGAACGCCGCGCCGGTGCTGGAGGTGCGGGTCGCGTTGGCGCCGGAGTTCTTGCTGGCGTTGATCTTCTCGCTGATGACGATGGTCAGGATGTCGCCGACGCTGCGCGGCCGCCGGTCCTCGAACAGGGCGATGCCCTGCCCGCCCCCGACGAAGATGGAACCATTCGTCAGCCGCGACGCCGGCGGCGCATACGGATCGGCCCGCGCCGTCATCGGCTGGTGCACCAGCGGCTCCTTCGGCACCAGCGCGCAGCCGCCCAGCACCCCCGCCACCGCCAGTACCCCCACCCGCCTCAAGCCAAAGGCGAGCGCCAGCGAAGCCCCTTCGCGAACACCATGGAACCGGCTTTGCCGGGCCATTGGTGTTGCCCCCGGCGAGGGGGTTGGCGAAGCGACACGAAGTGCGCGGAGACTGGGGGTGTGCAACCAGCCCTTGGGGGAGGTCATAGCTGCGCCAGCCGCTGCAGCATCTGGTCCGAGGTCTGCACCGCCTTGCTGTTGATCTCGTAGGCGCGCTGCGTGGTGATCATGTTCACCAGTTCCTCGACCACGTTGACGTTGGAGGCCTCGGTGTAGCCCTGGCTCACGATGCCGGCGCCATCCACCCCGGGGTTGACCAGGTTCGGCGGGCCGGAGGAGTCGGTCTCGGTGTAGAGGTTCTCGCCCTGGCTCTGCAGGCCGGCCGGGTTGAGGAAGGTCGCCAGCTGCAGCTGGCCGACCTGGATGGTCGCGGTGCTGCCGGCCTGCGTCACCGAGACGATGCCGTCGCGGCCGATGGTCAGGCTGGTGGTGTTCTGCGGGATGGTGATGGCCGGCTCGATCAGGAAGCCGCTGGCGGTCACCAGCTGGCCCTCGCTGTCGGTCTGGAAGGAGCCGTCGCGCGTGTACGAGGTGGTGCCGTCGGGCATCTGCACCTGGAAGAAGCCCGCGCCGTTGATGGCGACGTCCTTCGGGTTGTCGGTCTTGGTCATGTTGCCCTGCGCGTGCATGCGCTCGGTGGCCACGACGCGCACGCCGGTGCCGACCTGCAGCCCCGAGGGCAGGCGCGTCTGGTCGGAGGTCTGGCCGCCGACCTGGCGCAGGTTCTGGTACATGAGGTCCTCGAACACGGCACGGCTTTTCTTGAAGCCGGTGGTGCCGACGTTGGCGAGGTTGTTGGCCACCACGTCCAGCTGCGTCTGCTGCGCTTCGAGGCCGGTCTTGGCGACATAAAGGGAACGGATCATTGCAAGGCTCCTGATGAGGAATGGCTGGGCCGCGCGGCTCAGCCGTAGGCAAGCAGCCGGTTGGCGGCCTGCGCGTCTTCGTTGGCGGTCTGGATCGACTTCATCTGCATCTCGAAGCTGCGTCCGCTGGCGATCATTGCGACCATGGCCTCGACCGAATTGACGTTGCTGCCCTCGATGACGCCGGCAGCGACGGTGACCGCGGGATCGGCCTCGGCCGGCGGCAGGCCGTCGCGCATGCGGAACAGGCCGTCGTCTCCGCGCACCAGGTCGCGCGTGTCGGGGTTGACGAGCTTGAGCCGGCCGACCTCGCCCACGCCGGTGGCCGGATCGCCGGGGCCGCGCGCGGCGATGGTGCCGTCGGATGCGACCGTGACGGTGGAGCCGGGCGGTATCACCAGCCCACCGGCATCGCCCACCACCGGGCGGCCGCCCATCGTCGTGACCTGCCCGTCGGGGCCGACCTGCAGGTTGCCCACGCGGGTGTAGGCCTCGCCGCCGTCGGGCGTGCGCACGACCAGCCAGCCGTCGCCGTTGACCGCCACGTCGAGCTCGCGCCCGGTGTCGGTCAGCGGGCCGTGCGAGAAATCCGCGCCCGGCGTGGTGGCCACGACGAAGGCGCGGGTGGTGGGCTCGTCGCCGACCACCGGCACCGCCCGGAAGGCGTCGATCTGGGCCCGGAAGCCCGGGGTCGAGGCGTTCGCCATGTTGTTGGCGACCGAGGCCTGCTGCTCCATGGCCTGCTTGGCGCCGCTCATGGCGACGTACAGCATGCGGTCCATTGCGCTCTCCTGGGGTGTGTTGTCGGAATGACGGCCTGGGGAATCCGCGTCAGCGGATGTTCATCAGCGTCTGCATGACCTGGTCCTGCGTCTTCACGGTCTGCGCGTTGGCCTGGTAGTTGCGCTGCGCGACGATCAGGTTGACCAGTTCGGACGTGAGGTCGACGTTGGAAGACTCCAGCGCGCCGGAAGCGAGCGAGCCGAGCTTGGTGCCCTCGCCCGGCGTGCCGGTCAGGGCCGCGCCCGAGGCCTGGGTTTCGGCCCACATGTTGTCGCCCTTGGGCTCGAGCCCGTTCGGGTTGGCGAACGACGACAGCACCACCTGGCCCAGCAGGCGCGTCTGCTCGTTGGAGAATTTGCCGGTGACGGTGCCGTCGGGGTTGATCGAGAACGAGGTCAGCTCGCCGGAGGCGTAGCCGTCCTGGCTGAGCTTGCTCATGCCGTTGGCCGAGCCGAACTGCGTGGTGCCGCTCATGTCGACGGTGATGTCGGCCGGCGCCGAGCCGTTGCCGAAGTTCATGTTCGGCAGCGTGATCGCGCCGTTGGCCGGTGCGGTGAGGTTGCCGTTGGCGTCGAAGGTCAGGCCCGACAGGCTGGCGCCGGCGGCCAGCGGCGTGCCGTCGGCGGTGCCGTACACGTCCCAGGCGTTGTCGGCCGTCTTGACGAAGTACACGACCATGTCGTGCGGGTTGCCCAGCGAGTCGTACACCGGACCGACGGCGTTGGAGTAGCTGTACGTGTCCGAATCGGCCGCGTCGAACGGGGTCTTGGTCGGGACGGTGCTGCGCGCGTCGAGGTTGAACTCGGTGTCGATCGCGGTGGTCGCGTTCGGCTGCATGGCGCCGGTCTGGATCTGGATCGCCTCGGGCGTGCCGCCGTTGATGCCACCGCTGGCGTTCACGCCGTAGCCGGTCAGGCGCAGGCCGGAGCTGTTGACGATGTAGCCGTCCTTGTCCTTGGTGAACTGGCCGTTGCGCGAGTACATGACTTCGCCGCTGGCGCTGGCCAGGCGGAAGAAGCCGTCGCCGTTGAGGATGGCCACGTCGAGCGGGCGGCTGCTGGTCTGCGTCACGCCCTGGGTGAAGTTCTGCACCACGCCCGAGACCGAGGCGCCCAGGCCGATGCGCGAGCCGGCGTAGATGTCCTGGAAGGTGGCGGTGGACGACTTGAAGCCCACGGTGCCCGAGTTGGCGATGTTGTTGCCGATGACGTCGAGATTGGAGGCGGCCACGTTGAGGCCGCTGATGCCTTGCGAAAAGCTCATGGGGATTCCTTGCTGGAGATGCTTGGGGGAGGGAGACCGCTCACAGGTACATGCGCACGTCGGACAGGCTGATGCTCTGGCCCGACACCAGCTCGAGCGTCACGCCGCTGTCGCCCTGCTTGACCGCCGCCACCTGGGCGAAGGTCAGCGAGGTGGCCTGCACCGGCGCGCTGCCGTTGGTGGCCGCGACGGTGAAGCTGTAGGCACCGGCCGGCACGGCCTGGCCGAGCTCGTCCTTGCCGTCCCAGGTGACGGCATTGATGCCTTCGCCGAGCGTTCCGGCGTCGATGGTGCGCACCGTCTTGCCGCTGGCGTCGACGATCTTGACCTGCACGTCCGATGCCGTGCCCGGCAGTTGCACCGCGAAGGCCTGCACGGCAGGGTCCTCGCCATCGGCGGGGGTCTGCGTGGTGATCGTGTTGCCGGGCGACAGCACGTTGTAGCCAATGAGCGATGCAGCCTGCAGCACCTGGTTCGAGCCGGTCTGGTTGACCAGGCCCGACAGCGTGCTGTTGAGCTTCTCGATGCCGCTGACGGTGCTCATCTGCGCCAGCTGCGACGTCAGCTCCGCGTTCTCCATCGGGTTGAGCGGATCCTGGTTGTTCAGCTGGGTCACCAGCAGGGTCAGGAAGCGCTGCTCGTTGTCGCTGCTCGAGACGCTGGTGGCGCTGGCGGCGGCGGACGCGGCGTTGGCGCCGGAGATGGAAGAGGTATCGGCGATGGCCATGGGATTGTTGTGTTGGGGCTGCTTACTGGCCGACCGTCAGCGTCTTGAGCATCAGCGTCTTGGCGGTGTTGAGCACCTCGACGTTGGCCTGGTAGCTGCGCGAGGCGGAGATCATGTTGGTCATCTCCTCGACCACGTTGACGTTGGGCATGGCGACGTAGCCGTCGGCGTCGGCCAGCGGGTTCTTGGGGTCGTACTGCATGCGCGGCGGCGACGGGTCGTCGATGACGCGCGCGACCTGCACGCCGCCGATGTCCTGCTGCGCCGACGGGTCGAGCTCGAACACCACCTGCTTGGCGCGGTAGGGCTGGCCGTCCGGGCCGGCGACGCTGTCGGCATTGGCCAGGTTGCTGGCGGTGACGTTCATGCGCTGCGACTGGGCCGTCATGGCCGAGCCGGCGACGTTGAAGATGTTCATCGCGGGACTGGAGATGGGCATGGCTGGCTTCCCGTCCTGCTTATTGCTGCACCGCCGACAGCAGCGTCTTGATCTTGGCGCCGATGACGGTGAGATTGGATTCGTAGCGCAGCGCGTTGTCCGCGAAGTTGACGCGCTCGACGTTCATGTCGACCGTATTGCCGTCGATGCTCGACTGGGTCGGCACGCGGTAGAGCAGGTCTTCGTCGGGCAGCGCACCGGCCTCGCCGCCGAGATGGCGCGCCGAGGTCGTGGCCATGGACAGCGATTGCGCGCCGCGGCCCTCCTCGACGACGCGGCTGAGCGTGCTGCTGAAGTCGAAGTCGCGCGCCTTGTAGTTGGGCGTGTCGGCGTTGGCGATGTTGGCGGCCAGCACCTCCTGGCGCCGGGCCCTGAGGTTGAGCGCCTCGCTGTTGAAGCGAAGCGCGGCGTCCAGCTTGTCGATCATGTTTCCATCCTTCGTGCGATGCCGGCGCTCCATACGCGGAGGACGCAGGCCGAACCAGATGGAAAGCAAGTCTATGCACGGGCGTCCCGGGCAATGGATCGAACAAAGGCGGTTTTGGGCTGCACTTCACCCCTTCGCCGAGGCGGGCGCGTTCCTAGAATTCCGGCCAAGGCGAGAGCAATGAACACCATGGAACTACTGAGCAACTGGACCTTTGCGCGCGCACTGCGCGAATCGGTGCCCGCATGGCTGGCCGGCGTGGCGATGGCCTTTGCCATGCCGGGCTCCGCCGCGCCCCTGCCGGACGCCGCGCACCAGGCGATCGAGCGGCTGGTGCGGACGCAGACGGCCGGCCTGCCGGGCGAAGCCAGCGTGACCTTCCGGGCCGGCCCGGCGCTGCCCGACTGCGACGCCGACTACGAAGCCTTCCTGCCCACCGGCAGCGCCCCCTGGGGCCGGGTGTCCATCGGACTGCGCTGCCGCAGCAGCCAGGACCCGTGGACGCGCTACGTGGCTGCCCGCGTGACGGTCCGGGGCCGCTATTTCGTCGCCGCGCGGGCGATTGCGCCAGGCGAGCCGTTCCGGCCCGGCGACTGGGTCGAGCGCACCGGCGACCTGAGCATGCTGCCGCGCTCGGTGGTCACCGACGAATCCGTCCTGCAGGGCGTGACCAGTTCGCAGCGCATCGCCGCCGGAGCGCCGCTGCGCAAGGACCTGTTGCGTGGCACGGTGGTGATCCAGCAGGGCCAGACGGTGCAGGTGGTGGCCCAGGGATCGGGCTTCACCATCAGCACCGAAGGCAAGGCCATGACCCGGGCCGAAGCCGGCGCCACGGTCCAGGCCCGCACCCGCGACGGCCGGCTGGTGACCGGCCTGGCCGACGAGGAAGGCCGTATCCAATTGGCGCAGTAGCGGGTTTTCCCGCTTCTGCGCCACCGTGGCCTAAAGTTTCGAATCCGTGCGCCGATATAGAAGGCAGCCCCACTGAGGAAACATCGTGAAGATCGACCCATCCGCGCCTTCGGCCACGTCGCCCGCCCGTCCCGCCAAACCTGGCGCTGCCGCCGCGACCGCTGCCAACGCCGCTGGAAGCACCAAGGACAGCACCGTGCAGCTCTCGGCCCAGGTTCATGCCATGCCCGGCCCGCCGGACGGCGAATTCGACGCCGCCCGCGTCGCGGCCATCCGCGAGGATATTCGCGCCGGCCGCTACCAGGTCGACCCGGAACGCATCGCCAGCGGCCTGCTCGACAGCGTGCGCAGCCTGCTCGGCCCGGAGAAGCCCGAATGAATGCCGCCTTCCTGGCCTGCCTGCAGGCGCAACTGGGCTGCATGGAGACGCTGCGCGAGCTCTTGGCCCGGGAGCAGGAGGCCATGGCCCAGAGCCGCTTCACCCAGTTGATGGACATCGGCGCGCGCAAGGAAGAACTGCTCGAGCGCCTGTCCGGACTGGACAGCCGGCGCGAGGCCGCGCAGCAGGCAGCCGGCTTCGAGCCCGGCCGCGCCGGCGCCGAAGCGGCGGCGATCGCCGGCGGCGACGTCACCCGCAAGGCGTGGTCCGACCTGCTGGCGCTCGCGGCCCGTGCCCGCGACGAGAACATGCGCAACGGCGCCACGGTCTGGGCGCACCTCGAATTCACCCAGCGGGCGCTGAATTTCCTGCAGTCGAGCGCACAGATGTTCTACGGCCCCGATGGCGCCCGGCGTTCCACCTCGGTCGGTGGCGGCACCCGCCTGGCGGCCGGCTGAGCGACGACGCCGCATGAACATCGCAATCCCTGCCGCGTCGCGGCCGCGCCAGACGCGCGCCGCGCCCCGCTTTTCCCTGACCGAGAGGCCCGCGCTGCTGGGCGGGCTGCTCGAGCGCCGCACCGAGCTGGCCGACGAGATCCGGCGCACGCAGGCGGCGCTGCGCAAGATGCACGAGGCGCTGCGCAGCCTGGACCACCTGATCCTGCTGGAAGACCCCTCGGCCGAACTGCCGCAGATCGCGGCCGCGCAGCTGCCGGACCGCCCCAAGATGCTCTCCACGCTCGCGCGTGGCGACGTCAGCCAGCTCAGCCTGGAGACGGTGCGCAAGGCCGGCGGCGCGGTGCTGACCTCGCGCGAGGTGACCGCCCAGGTGGTGCGGCTGCGCCAGCTGACGTTCCCGACGCGGCGCGAGGAGAGCGACTTCGCCTCCAGCGTCACGATGGCGCTGACGCGCCACGCGCGCCGCGGCCTCATCGAGAAGGTCGCCGCCGGCCAGCACCGGGAGGGGCATTGGCGTGCCCTGCCCGAAGGCGTCCTCCCGTCCCCGGGACCGGAAGGCCGCGGCCAGGCGGCCTGACGCCAACCGCCGCCTACGGCGTGCAGTGCGCGCGGAAGAACTCCAGCAGCCGGTCCGGACAGACCTGCCGGATGGTGGCCCGGCCGCTGCGCCCGCGCTCGCCGGCATTGGCCTTGAGCAGGGCGTAGAGGCGGCGATCGTCGTCGTAGTACCGCGTCTCGCGAAACAGCGGCGCCGCCGTGACGCCCCATTCGCGCCGCAGCACCATCGTGTTGCCGTCGCACATCTCGTAGGGCACGCGGCGCGAAGGATCGTCGCCGACCGACTCGAACCGGTCCACGCCCAGGTCCTCGCCGGCGGGCGACAGGATGCGGCGCAGGCAGGTGGCCCACTGGCGCCCGTGCGCCGCCGCCAGCAGCGACTCGGCATGCTCGGGCGCCCAGGTGACGTCGTCGTCGGCGAAGGTCACCCAGGGCGTGGCGGCCGCCATCAGCCCGACCGCGCGCAGCGCCGAACCGGGCGCATGGCCCTGGACGCCGAAGCCGGCACCCAGCGCCAGGCTGAGGCGGCCCGGCCCCTGGTAGCCCGCCCAGGGCTTTGCGTCCGGCGCCCGGCGGTCGTCCCACAGCAGGATATGGAAGATGCGCGAGGCGCCCAGCGTCTGGGCGTCGATCGATGCGATCAGCGCGTCCAGGCCGGGCCGGCCGATGGTCGGCGTGATGACCGTGAGCAGGCGATCGCCCGGGTCCGGCCACATGGCACTCAGCCAGCCGCTTGCGGCGCGCGCCAGCTGTACCAGGCGTGGATCATCCCGGTCTGCGCGAACTGGACCGGCAGCTCGAACCCGCTCGCCGCGATGAGCGCCGCCACCTCGGCCGGCGGCAGGATGGCCACGTCGCGCGCGTAGGCGGCACGCATGCGCTCGACTGCCTCGGGCGTGACTTCGGCGCTGCTCATCAGCCGGAACCAGACCTCGAGCAGGCTGCGGAACTCGGGCGAACGGGTGTCGCCAGCCAGGTCCGAGCTCAGCAGCAGCCCCCCGGGGCGCAACCGCGCGCCGATGGCGCGGAAATACGCGCAGCGCTCCTCGCGCTGCAGCAGGAACTGGGAGACGAGCAGCGAGGTGGCCGCATCGAACGGGCCGCAGGAGGTGGGCAGCGAATCCACGTAGCCTCCGTGGAACTCGCAGCGGTCCGCGATCCCTTGCGCCTCGGCCTGGCGGCGGCAGACCTGCAGCATGCCGGCGGACGGCTCCACCGCCATGAAGCGCCAGCCCGGAAAGCGCCGGGCCAGGTCGATCATCTCGGCGCCGGTGCCCGCGCCGACGCACAGCACGCGCGAATCCTCGGGCAGTTGCGCGAACACCGCACTCGCCAGCAGGTGCACCGCCTCGCGCAGGGGCGCGAGCCTGGCCCATTGGCCGTCATATGACTCGGCCTGCTGGTCGAAGGTCCGTTCGAGCTCCTCGCGCTGCATGGCCGCTCAGCCGGCGCGCTTGTTGCGGATCGCCTTGGACGCGCGCGAATTCGGCTCGCGCCCGAGCGCTTCGCTGATGTAGACGCCCGCGTCGATCAGGCGGTCGAGGTCGATGCCGGTCTCGATGCCCATGCCGTGCAGCATGTAGACCACGTCCTCGGTCGCAACGTTGCCGGTGGCGCCCTTGGCATACGGGCAGCCGCCGAGGCCGGCGACGGAGGTGTCGTACTGCCACACGCCCATCTCCAGGCTGGCCAGCGTGTTCGCCAGCGCCTGGCCGTAGGTGTCGTGGAAGTGGCCCGAGACCTCGTCCACGCCGAAGTGCGCCAGCGTGGCCTCGATCGCGCGGCGCACCTTCACCGGCGTGCCCACGCCGATGGTGTCGGCCACGCCGACGTGCTGCACGCCGATGTCCTTCATCATGCCCGCCAGCATGCCCACGCGCTCGGGCGCAACCTCGCCCTCGTACGGGCAGCCCACCGTGCAGGACATGGCGCCGCGCACGAAGATGCCCTGCGCACGCGCCGCCTCCGCCACCGGGCGGAAGCGCTCGATGCTCTCGGCGATGGAGCAGTTGATGTTGCGCTGGCTGAACGCCTCGCTGGCGGCGCCGAAGACGACGATCTCGTCGGGCCAGGTCTCGCGCGGGCCGGCCACCGCCGCCTCGAAGCCCTTCATGTTGGGCGTGAGCACCGAGTAGCGCACGCCCTTCTTGCGCCGTATGCCGGCCATCACCTGCGCGTTGTCGCCCATCTGCGGCACCCACTTGGGGCTGACGTAGCTGGTGGCCTCGATCTCGGTCAGGCCGGCGTCCTGCAGGCGCTCGATGAGGCCGAGCTTGACTTCGGTGGGCACCGGCTGCTTTTCGTTCTGCAGGCCGTCACGCGGGCCGACGTCGACCATCTTCACGCGGGTGGGGTACTTCATGGGGGCTCTCTGGTTGGCTCGTGTCCGTGGTTCAGTATCCGCGAACCGGATCGACCACGCCGGCAATGCGCTCTCCGCGGCCCAGCGCGCGGATCTTGCCGGCGATCTGGGCCACGGTCTCGTCGCGCAGGGTGCGCGCGGACGCATGGGGCGTGACGGTGATGCGCGGGTGGGTCCAGAAGGGATGGTCTTCGGGCAGCGGCTCGACCTGGAACACGTCCAGCGTCGCGCCGGCCAGGTGACCGCTGTCGAGCAGCGGGATCAGCTCGTCCTCCACCAGGTGGCCGCCGCGCGCCACGTTGACGACGTAGCCGCCGGGGCGCAGCTGCGACAGCGTCTTGTGGCACAGGATGCCGCGCGTGTCCGGGGTCAGCGGCAGCAGGCACACGAGCACGCGGCTGGCGGCCAGGAACTGGCCCAGGCCGTCGTCGCCAGCGAAGCAGCGCACGCCGTCGATGTCCTTGGGCGTGCGGCTCCAGCCATTGACCGGGAACTCGAAGTGCTGCACCGCCCGCGCCACGCGCTGGCCCAGCACGCCCAGGCCCATGATGCCCACCGGAAAGTCGGTGCGCAGCAGCGGCCGGCGGAAGGCCCACTCGCGCTCGCCGGCGGCGGCCTGGTAGGCATCCAGCTCGCGAAAGTGGCGGATGAGGGCATGGCACACGTATTCGGCCATCTGCACGGCCATGCCGCCGTCGTCGATGCGCACCAGCGCGGCCTGCGGCGGCATGCGCAGCCGCGTCAGCGCGTCGACGCCGGCGCCGATGTTGAACACGGCCTTGAGGCCCGGCTGCTCGTCCAGGAACTGCTGCGGCGGCACCCAGACCACGCCGAAGTCGGCCTGCGGCGCGCCGGGCGCCCAGGCGTCGACCTGCGCGTCGGGCAAGGCTTCGCGCAGCGCCTTGACCCAGGGTTCGGGACGGTTGTCGGTGAGGCAGACGGTGATCTTCATGCCGGCAAGCTTAACGGCGCCGCGCGCGCCGGCGCGGCTCAGGCCGCCAGGCGCAGCAGCTCCGCGCCCTCGGCCACCTGGTCGCCCGGCGCGTACAGCAGTTCCTCGACCTTGCCGTCGGCCGGCGCGGCGATGGTGTGCTCCATCTTCATGGCCTCCATCACGGCCAGCGGCTGGCCGCGCGTGACCGTGTCGCCCGCCTTGACGGCGAAGGACACCACCTTGCCCGGCATCGGCGCCGTCAGCCGGCCGCCCTCGGCCTGGGTGTCGCCGGCGTGGGCCAGGCGATCGATCGTGGCGATGCGGGTGGCGCCCTGGGCGCCGAAGACATGCGCGATGCCGCCGCGCGTGTCGATCCGCAGCGTGTGCCGCCGGCCGTTGAAGGCCACTTCGGTCTCGCCGTCGGGCAGGCGGCCGATCTGCAGCGGGCCGGCCGCGCCGCCGACCTCGAGTTCGAGCGCACCGCCGGGCAGGTAGCGCAACTCGGCCGCATGGGTCTGGCCGCCGAACTCGAAGCTGAAGGGCCGCACCGCGGCACCGGCCACGCGCCAGCCGTCGCGCCGGTCGAACGGATCGGGGCCGGCCGCCTCGGCCTCGCCCAGCAGCGTGTCGGCCACGGCCGCCGCGGCGGCCAGCGGCAGGCCCAGCGGCTCCTGGTCGAACAGCACGGCGCGCTCGCGCTCGATCAGCGCGGTGTCGAGCCTGGCCTGCGAGAACGATCCGGTGTGCAGCACCCGGCGCAGGAACTGCACATTGGTCGCCAGGCCGACGATGTGCGTCTGTGCCAGCGCGGCGTCGAGCCGTGCCAGCGCCTCGGCGCGGGTGGCGCCGTGCACGATCAACTTGGCGATCATCGAGTCGTAGAAGGGCGAGATCTCGCCGCCCTCGCGCACGCCGTCGTCGATGCGCACGCGGCTGCGCTGGAAGCTGGTGTGCTGCGGCGGCTTGCGGTAGACGTGCAGGGTGCCGGTGGCGGGCAGGAAGCCGTTGTCCGGGTTCTCGGCGCAGATGCGCGCCTCGATCGCATGGCCGTGGATGCGCAGTTCGTCCTGCGCCAGCGGCAGCGGCTCGCCGGCGGCCACCCGCAACTGCCACTCGACGAGGTCCAGCCCGGTGATGGCCTCGGTGACCGGGTGCTCGACCTGCAGGCGCGTGTTCATCTCCATGAAGTAGAACTTCATGGCCTCGGGCTGGTCGTACCCGCCGGTCTGCTCGACGATGAATTCGACCGTGCCCGCGCCGACGTAGTTGACCGCGCGGGCGGCGTTGACGGCGGCCTCGCCCATTTGGCGGCGCATGGCCTCGGTCATGCCGGGCGCGGGTGCTTCCTCCAGCACCTTCTGGTGGCGCCGCTGCACCGAGCAGTCGCGCTCGAACAGGTAGACGCAGTTGCCCTGGGTGTCGCCGAACACCTGGATCTCGATGTGGCGCGGGCGCTGCACGTATTTCTCGATCAGCACCGCGTCGCTGCCGAAGCTGTTGATCGCCTCGCGCTGGCACGAGGCGAGCGCGGCGGCGAAATCTTCCGAACGCTCGACGATGCGCATGCCCTTGCCGCCGCCGCCGGCACTGGCCTTGATCAGCGCCGGGTAGCCGATGCGATCGGCCTCGCGCTGGAGCAGGTCCGGGCCCTGCTCGGCGCCGTGGTAGCCGGGCACCAGCGGCACGCCGGCCTTCTCCATCAGGCGCTTGGATTCGGCCTTCAGGCCCATGGCGAGGATGGCCTCGGCCGGCGGGCCGATGAACACCAGGCCGGCCTTGGCGCAGGCCTTGGCGAAGTCTTCGTTCTCGCTGAGGAAGCCATAGCCGGGGTGGATGGCCTCGGCGCCGGTGGCCTGGGCCGCCTCGATGATCTTCTCCCAGCGCAAGTAGCTGTCCCGCGGCGCGCTGCCGCCCAGGTGGACCGCCTCGTCGCAGGCCCGCACGTGGTTGGTGTGGGCGTCGGCGTCGGAATACACCGCCACCGTGCGGATGGCCATGCGGCGCGCAGTGGCGGCAACCCGGCAGGCGATCTCACCGCGGTTGGCGATCAGTATCTTCCTAAACATGCTTGGTCTCCGCGGTGAGTTCGCCTGCGCCCGCTGCGCGGGCCATGCACTTTGCCTTCGGCGCTGCGCCGCTGCGCGGCTGGTCACCGCGGTTGGCGATCAGTATCTTCTTGAACATGTCATCAATCTCCGTTCGGAGTCTTTCGGGTGAAGGCGGGGCTCACGCCCGGATCGGGGCGGCCGCTGAAGATGCGCGCCACGCGCGAGAACAGCGCGCGCAAGAAGCGCCAGCTTTTGTGGATGAGCCAGATGCTCAGGACGATCAGCGCCAGCAGCACGACGCCGAAAACGAGCGGGTGGGCCAGCGCGAGCCACAGGCCGGCCGGCACGGCGCTGTCCTCGACCAGCGAGGCACCGACGTTGCTGAAGGGCTCGGGCGAGGTGTTGATGGCCGCGCGCGTGGTGGCCTTGGCCGCATGCGAGGTGGCGGCCAGGCTGCCGCCGACCAGCGCCGCCGCCACGGCCATGGCGGCATGGTCGGCGCCGAACACGCCGGCCGCGAGCGCGGCGCCGGCGGGCACCCGGATCACCGTGTGCACCATGTCCCACAGCGAATCCAGCCCGGGGATCTTGTCGGCGAAGAACTCGACGAAGAGCATGAAGCCGCTGGCCACCAGGACCACGGGATGCGCCAGCAGATGCAGGCCCTGCGGCAACGGGACCCAGCCGAGGTAGCCAGCCAGGCCGGCGAGGAACACCACCAGGTACAGCCGCACGCCGCTGGCCCAGCCGAGGGCACCGGCCAGGGCCAGCAGCTGCGGCATGCTGAGCGCGTCGAGCGTGTTCATGGTGACGTGTACTGGCGCGGGCTACTTGCCGGCGCCCTGCACCCAGGAAGGCTTGCGCTTCTCGAGGAAGGCGCGAAGGCCTTCCCTGCCTTCGTCGCTGGCACGCATGCGCGCGATGCGCTCCACGGTGTCCTGCGACAGCGCCTCGGTGATCGGCTGGCCGGCCATGTCGCGCCACAGGCGCTTGCTTTCCTGCACCGCGACCGGGCCGGCGGCAGCGATGCTGCGCAGCACCTCGTCGACCTTGGTGTCGAGCGCATCCGGCGCCACGACCTCGTGCACGAAGCCGATGCGGTGCGCCTCGGCCGCGCCGAAGCGCTCTGCCGTGAGGAAGTAGCGCTGCGCCGCGCGCGCGCCCATGGCGCGGATGACATAGGGGCTGATGGTCGCGGGGATCAGGCCGATCTTCACTTCGGACAGGCAGAAGTTCGCCGTGTCGGCGGCGATGGCGACATCGCACACCGCCACCAGGCCCATGCCGCCGGCGTAGACGTCGCCGTGGATGCGTGCGATCACCGGCAGGCGGCTGCGTTCCAGCGTGCGCAGCATGCGCGGCAGGCCGGCGGCGTCCTCGAGGTTCTGCTCGTGGGTGTAGCCGGCGGCCTTCTTCATCCAGTTGAGGTTGGCGCCGGCGCAGAAGGCCGGGCCGCGCCCGCCCAGCACGACGGCGCGCACGCCGGGCGCCGCCTCGGCCTGGACGAAGGCCTCGCCCAGTTCGCGGATGAAGACGTCGTCGATGGCGTTGCGCATTTCCGGCCGGTCGAGCCAGATGCGCGCCACCGCCCCGTCGATGGCCAGTTCAAGGGTGGTGAATTCGCTGTTGCTGCTCATGTCGCGCCGCGCGCCTCCTGCTGTAGCTGATAGACCCAGTCCAGTTCGGGGCCGGGAAAGCCCATCGACGTGAGCGCGGCGGACAACTGGCCGCGATGGTGGGTCGCATGGTTGAAGACATGGCCGAGCGCGGGCGCGAAGGGAATGCGCACCGTCTCGCCGTTGTTGCGGGTGTAGCTGAGGTCGCCCGCCAGCCGCTCGGCGTCGGCGCCGGCCAGCCAGCGCGGCCAGCGCTGCACGGCCTGGCGCAGCGCCGCCACCAGGGGATCGCGCTCGTGATAGAGCTCGGTGTCGAGCGCCATGCGCGGCGAGACGCCCTGCGCGAAGCGGGCATGCCAGATGTTGTCGGTCACCAGCAGGTGGTTCACCGTGCGATGCACCGAGCCGAAATACAGGCCGCAGTCGCGGTGCCACTGCTCGTCGCCCAGGTGCGCCAGGCTCTTGCCGAGCAGCAGCTCGGTGGCCCACGCGTGATAGCGGGCCAGGCGGATGAAATAGTCGATCAGCTGCATGCTGCCTGCACTCCTTCGAGGGCTACATCCGGAACACGCCGAACCGCGGCTCCGGCACCGGCGCGTTGCGGGCGGCGGCCAGGCCCAGCGCCAGCACGCGCCGGGTGTCGGCCGGATCGATGATGCCGTCGTCCCACAGGCGGGCGGTGGCGTAGTAGGGATGGCCCTGCCGCTCGTACTGGTCGCGGATGGGTTTCTTGAACGCCTCTTCCTCGTCCGCGCCCCACTGCCCGCCCCTGGCCTCGATGCCGTCGCGCTTGATGTTGGCCAGCACGCTGGCGGCCTGCTCGCCGCCCATCTCGCTGATGCGCGCGTTGGGCCACATCCACAGGAAGCGCGGCGAGTACGCGCGGCCGCACATGCCGTAGTTGCCGGCCCCGAAGCTGCCGCCGATGATGATGGTGAACTTGGGCACGCTGGCGGTGGCCACGGCGGTGACCATCTTGGCGCCGTGGCGGGCGATGCCCTCGTTCTCGTACTTGCGCCCCACCATGAAGCCGGTGATGTTCTGCAGGAACACCAGCGGAATCTTGCGCTGGCAGCACAGCTCGATGAAGTGCGCGCCCTTCTGCGCGCTCTCGGAGAACAGGATGCCGTTGTTGGCCACGATGCCCACCGGCATGCCCTCGACGGCGGCGAAGCCGCACACCAGCGTGGTGCCGAAGCGCGCCTTGAACTCGTGGAACTCGCTGCCGTCCACGATGCGGGCGATGATCTCGCGCACGTCGAACGGCTTGCGCGTGTCGGTGGGAATCACGCCGTAGAGCTCGGCGGCGTCGAACGCCGGCGGCCGCGGCGGCGGGTCGGCCGGCGCGGCCTCCGCTCGCGCGGCATTCAGGTTGCCCACGGCCTCGCGCGCCAGCGCCAGCGCGTGCAGGTCGTTCTGCGCCAGGTGGTCGGCCACGCCGGACAGGCGCGTGTGCACGTCGCCGCCGCCCAGGTCCTCGGCCGACACCACCTCGCCGGTGGCCGCCTTCACCAGCGGCGGGCCGCCCAGGAAGATGGTGCCCTGCTTCTGCACGATGATCGACTCGTCGCTCATGGCCGGCACGTAGGCCCCGCCGGCCGTGCACGAGCCCATCACCACCGCGATCTGGGCGATGCCCTGCGCGCTCATGTTGGCCTGGTTGTAGAAGATGCGGCCGAAATGGTCCCGGTCGGGGAACACCTCGTCCTGGTTCGGCAGGTTGGCGCCGCCGGAATCGACCAGGTAGATGCACGGCAGGCGGTTCTGCTGCGCGATCTCCTGCGCGCGCAGGTGCTTCTTGACGGTCATGGGGTAGTAGGTGCCGCCTTTGACCGTGGCGTCGTTGCACACGATCATGCAGTGCACGCCCTTGACGCGGCCGATGCCGGCGATGAGGCCGGCGCCCGGCGCGTCGCCGTTGTACATGCCGTATGCGGCCAGCGGCGACAACTCCAGGAACGGCGTGCCCGGGTCCAGCAGTTGCGCCACCCGGTCTCGCGGCAGCAGCTTGCCCCGGGCTGTGTGCTTGGCGCGCGCGGCCTCGCCGCCGCCGGCCTCGACGCCGGCAAACTGGGCGCGCAGGTCGTCGATCAGCGCGCGCATGGCAGCCGCGTTGGCCTGGAAGGACTCCGAACGGGGGTTGAGTTGGGAGACGAGTTTGCTCATGAATGCCTTCTGTTCTGGCGCCGCGAAGCCGGGCTGCGCGATGATGCGGGGCAAAGGCCCAGCTTCGCGGCCGACCTGCCGATGCCGACGTGGATACCGTTGAAACCGTTCTTCTGATGCTGATGCTGGGCGCGGTGACCGGCGTGGCCGCCCGCTACCTGCGCGCCATTCCGCTGCCGCTGATCCAGATCGCGCTGGGTGCGCTGCTGTCCTGGCCGCGCCAGGGGCTGCACGTGGCGTTCGACCCGGAACTGTTCCTGCTGCTTTTCATTCCGCCGCTGCTGTTCTCGGACGGCTGGCGCATTCCCAAGCGGGAGTTCTTCGCGCTGTACAAGCCGATCCTGCGTCTGGCCCTGGCGCTGGTACTGGCCACGGTACTGGGCCTGGGCTGGCTGATCCACTGGATGATCCCGCAGATGCCGCTGCCGGTGGCTTTCGCCCTGGCCGCGGTGGTCTCGCCGACCGACGCCGTGGCGGTCTCGGCGATCACCCGCAACCTGGGCATGCCGGCGCGCACCATGCACATCCTCGAAGGCGAGTCGATGCTCAACGACGCCTCCGGCCTGGTGGCGCTGAAATTCGCCGTTGCCGCCACCGTCACCGGCGCTTTCTCGTGGAGTGGCGTGGCGCGCGAATTCGTGTGGGTGGCGGTGGGCGGGCTTGTCGTCGGGGTCGGGCTGGGCTGGGGCTTCGCCTGGCTGCGCGAGGTGATCACCCGCCGCCTGGGCGACCTGGCGGCCACGCAGATGGTGATGCTGCTCCTGCTGCTGCCCTTTGCCGCCTACATGCTGGGCGAGCGCGTCGGGGTCTCGGGCATCCTGGCCGCGGTGGCGGCCGGCTTCGCCACCAACTTCGCCGACCTGCGGCGCGGCGAGTTCATCGGCGAGCGCATGCAGAGCGCCGGCGCCTGGGCCATGCTGGAATCGTCCTTCAACGGCGCCATCTTCCTGTTGCTGGGGCTGCAGTTGCCGTCGATCGTCACCGGCATGGAAGGCTCGGGCTACGGCGGCTGGCAGCTCGCCGGCTACGTGCTGGCCCTTACCGCCGCCCTGCTGGCGCTGCGCTGGGGCTGGCTGGTGCTGGCCATGCAGGGCCGCCTGCTCAAGGCGCGCCTGGCCGGCGATGCCGGCGCGCGGCGCACCTGGCTGACCGAGCTGGCGGCCACGCTGGCGGGCATCCGCGGCGCGGTGACGCTGGCCGGCGCCTTGTCGGTGCCGCTGATGCTGGACGCGGACACGCCCTTCCCCGCGCGCGACCTGCTGGTCTTCCTGGCCACCGGCACCATCATCGTCACGCTGGTGCTGGGCAGCATCGGCCTGCCGCTGGTGCTGCGCCGGCTGCCGCCGGCAAGCGAGACGCGCGAGGTGCGCGAGGAGCGCGCGGCCAGGCTGGCCGCCTGCCGCGCGGCGGTGACCGACCTGGCCCTCGACCCGGACCGGCCCGAAGCCGGCGACGCCGACTGGATGGCCCAGTACCAGGAGACGGTCGGCCGACTGACGCAGGACTACCGCCGCCGCATGAGCCTGCTCGACGACGGCAGTGCCGACGCCGGCTCGCCCGAGGCGCAGGCCGAGACGCCGCTGGCGCAGCAGCAGCGGCGCCAGCGCTACCTGCTCGAACTCGAGATGCGCCTGAAGTGCCTGCACGTCGAACGCGACGCGCTGTATGCCGAGCGGTTCGCCGAGCGCATCAACGACGAATCGCTGCGCACGCTGGTGGCCGAGCTCGACCTGTCCGAGATCTCGTTGCGCCGGCGGGTCAAGGTGGCGCAGCAGACCGCCGCCGCCGGCGTCGCGCGGACGGCGGGCGATGATGGCTGACTCGCAGGAGCCGGGGCTTGGCGGACGGGACACGGTGGCGTGGCGCAAAAGCCGGCGGCGTCAGGCGGTCCGGTCGGCCGTCAGGCCGAGCTCGGACGCCATCTGCTCGCGGATCCTGAACTTCTGGATCTTGCCGGTCACGGTCATCGGGAACGCGTCGACGAAACGGATGTAGCGCGGCACCTTGTAGTGCGCAATCTGCCCCTTGCAGAAATCGCGCACCTCTTCCTCGGTGACCGACTGGCCCGGCTTGCGGATGATCCAGGCGCACAGCTCCTCGCCATAGCGCCTGTCGGGCAGCCCGACCACCTGCACGTCCTGCACCTTGGGGTGGCGGTACAGAAACTCCTCGATCTCGCGCGGGTAGATGTTCTCGCCGCCGCGGATCACCATGTCCTTGATGCGGCCGACGATGTTCACGTAGCCCTCATCGTCCATGGTGGCGAGGTCGCCGGTGTGCATCCAGTGCTCGGCGTCGATCGCCTCGGCGGTCTTTTCCGGGTCGTCCCAGTAGCCGTGCATGACCGAGTAGCCGCGGGTGCACAGCTCGCCGCGCTCGCCCCGCGGCACGATGGCGCCCGATTCGGGATCGATGATCTTGACCTCCAGGTGCGGCTGCACCGTGCCGACGGTGGCCACGCGCTTGTTCAGCGGCGTGTCGGTGCTGCTCTGGCAGCTGACCGGGCTGGTCTCGGTCATGCCGTAGGCGATGGTGATCTGCGACAGGTGCATCTGCTCGACCACCCGCTTCATCACCTCGATCGGGCAGGGCGAGCCGGCCATGATGCCGGTGCGCAGGGTCGACAGGTCGAACTCGCCAAAGCGCGGATGGTCCAGCTCGGCGATGAACATGGTCGGCACGCCGTGCAGGCCGGTGCACCGCTCGGCCTGCACCGTCTCGAGCACGGTGAGCGGATCGAAGCCGTCGTTCGGGTAGACGATGGCCGAGCCATGCGTCAGGCAGGCCAGGTTGCCCAGCACCATGCCGAAGCAGTGGTACAGCGGCACGGGAATGCAAAGGCGGTCATCCGGCCCGAGCTTCATGCATTCGCCGATGAAGAAGCCGTTGTTCAGGATGTTGCGGTGCGTCAGCGTGGCGCCCTTGGGGAAACCGGTGGTGCCGCTGGTGAACTGGATGTTGATGGGGTCGCCGGCGGCCAGCGCGGCCTGCACCTGCGCCACGCGCGGGTCGTGCGCATCGCCGCTGGCGAGCAGGTCGGAAAAGCGCTGCATGCCGGGCTCGTCGCCACCCTGCCCGGCCTGCGCGTCGATCCACACCACGCGCGCGAGCCGCGGCAGCCGGGCCGAGGCCAGGGCGCCCGGCGCGGCGGCGGCCAGCTCGGGCGCCAGCTCGCGCAGCATGCCCAGGTAGTCGCTGGTCTTGAAGCGCGCCATGGTCACCAGCGCCTTGCATCCGACCTTGTTGAGCGCATATTCGACCTCGGCCGTGCGGTAGGCCGGGTTGATGTTGACCAGGACCAGCCCGACCTTGGCGGTCGCGATCTGCATGAGCACCCAGGCCACGTTGTTGTGCGACCAGATGCCCACCCGGTCGCCCGGCACGAGCCCGGTGCGCAGCAGGGCGCTGGCCAGGCGGTTCGACGCGGCCTGCAACTCGCGGTAGGTGAAGCGCTGGCCTTCGTGCCGGCTGACCAGGGCTTCGCGGTCGGGCTGGCGCGCGACCATGTCGTCGAAGAAATCGCCGATGGTCTGCTCGATCAGCGGCACGTCGGTGGCGCCCTTGGCGTCGCTCTGGCTCATCGCTTGTCTCCTTGTCGTTCTTGCGCGGGCGGGCGGCCCGCCGGCCTCAGGCCGTCTCGTTGAACAGCTCGCGGCCGATGAGCATGCGGCGGACCTCGCTGGTGCCGGCGCCGATCTCATAGAGCTTGGCGTCGCGCCACAGGCGCTCGACCGGGAAGTCCTTGGTGTAGCCGACGCCGCCCAGCGCCTGGATGGCCTCGCCGGCCATCCACGTCGCCTTCTCGGCCGAGTAGAGGATGGCGCCCGCGGCGTCCTTGCGGAAGGTCCGCGCGTGGTCCTGGCGGTCGCAGGCCTTGCCCACCGCGTAGACGTATGCGCGGGTGGCCTGCCAGGTGCTGTACATGTCGGCGACCTTGCCCTGCATGAGCTGGAATTCGCCGATGCTCTGGCCGAACTGCTTGCGCTCGTGCACGTAGGGCAGCACCGCGTCCATGCAGGCGGCCATGATGCCCAGCGGGCCGCCCGAGAGCACGGCGCGCTCGTAGTCCAGGCCGCTCATCAGCACCTTGGCGCCATTGCCTTCGCCGCCCAGCACGTTTTCCTCGGGCACCTCGCAGTTGTCGAAGAACAGCGGGTAGGTGTTGGAGCCGCGCATGCCCAGCTTGTCGAGCTTGTTGCCGGCCGAGAAGCCCTTGAAGCCCTTCTCGACGATGAAGGCGGTCATGCCGCGCGCGCCCATCTCCAGGTCGGTCTTGGCGTAGATCACCAGGGTGTCGGCGTCGCCGCCGTTGGTGATCCACATCTTGCTGCCGTTGAGCACGTAGCAGCCGTCCTTCTTCTCGGCGCGCAGCTTCATGCTGACCACGTCGGAACCGGCGTTGGGTTCGCTCATCGCCAGCGCGCCGACATGCTCGCCGCTGACCAGCTTGGGCAGGTACTTCTTCTTCTGCGCATCGCTGCCGTTGCGGTGGATCTGGTTGACGCACAGGTTGGAGTGCGCGCCATAGGACAGGCCGACCGAAGCGGAGGCGCGCGAGACCTCTTCCATGGCGATGATGTGCGCCAGGTAACCCAGCTCGGTGCCGCCGTATTCCTCCTTGACCGTCATGCCGTGCAGGCCCAGCTCGCCGAGCTTGCGCCAGAGGTCATGCGGAAAGAGGTTGTCGCTGTCGATGCGCGCCGCGCGCGGCGTGATCTCGTGCGCGGCGAAGTCGCGCACCGCGTCGCGCAGCGAATCGAGCGTCTCGCCAAGGTCGAAGTTCAGGCCGGGATCGTGCATGTCGCTTGTCTCCTTCAAGAGGCTGCCCGCGTGGACGTCACCACGGCTTCGCGCCATGGCGGCCATGCGAAAAATCGCAGCTTACGCCCGGCAGCGGCGCAAATGGCGCCACAATAGTTGCAAATCGCGCCACCACTTCGAGCCACCAGATGACCACGCCCGCCCTGCGCGGCCAGCCCCGCGCCGCCACGCCCATGGCGTTCGTCCAGGCGATCGTCCGCGCTTACGCGCGCTACGGGAAGGACCCGGCGGCGGCGTTGCAGCAGGCACAGATCGCGCCGCGCGACGTGCGCAATCCGCAGGCCCGGGTGACGGCTGCGCAGTTCGAGACCCTCTCCGGCCATGCCATGCAGGAGCTGGACGACGAGGCCCTGGGCTGGTTCGGCCGCCGCCTGCCCTGGGGCAGCTACGGCATGCTGTGCCGCGCGTCGATCAGCGCCCCCAACCTCGGCGTGGCCATCAAGCGCTGGTGCCGCCACCACTGGCTGCTGGCCGACGACATCCGCATCGAGCTGCACATCCAGGGCGGGCTGGCTACCGTCTCGGTGATCGAGCTGCGGCCGCTGGGCGACTTCCGCGAGTTCTGCCTGGTGACGATGCTGCGCTTCCTCCACGGGTTCGCCAGCTGGGCGATCGACTCCCGGGTGTCGTTGCGCGAGGCGGCATTCCCGTATCCGGCGCCGCCGCATGCCGAGGCCTATCCGCTCATGTTCTGCGAGCGGGTGCTGTTCGGCGCCGATCACGCCAGCTACAGCTTCGACGAGCGCTACCTGCAGCTGCCCCTGCATCGCGACGAACGGGCACTGCGCGTGATGCTGCGGCGCGCCCTGCCGCTGACGGTGCTGCAGTACCGGCGCGACCGCCTGCTGGGCCAGCGGGTGCGGGAGCTATTGCGCACCCGGCCGCAGGAAACCGGCAATGCGCAGGCCCTGGCCACGCTGCTCAACGTGTCTGCGCGCACACTGCATCGCCAACTGCAGGAGGAAGGCATGACGCTGCAGGCGCTCAAGGACGAGGTCCGGCGCGAGTCGGCCATCGCGCTGCTGCGCCGCGTCGGCCCGCAGCGGCCGATCAAGCAGGTGGCGCTGGCGGTGGGGTTTCGCAATGAGAAGAGCTTCGCGCGTGCGTTCCGCCAGTGGACGGGCAGCACGCCGGGCGAGTTCCGCGAGCAGGGTCGCTGAAGCGACGACGCCCGCTCGCGCTCAGCGTTGCTGCTGCTGGCGCGCCCTCGCCTGCTCGGCCTGGCGTCGCGCCTGCTCCTGCTGCTGCGCCTGCTCCATCTGCACTTGCTGCTGGCGCAGCAGGTCCTCGCGGCGGGTCTGCTGCAGACGCCGGGCCTGATCCTGCTGAACCTGCAGCTGGTTGCGCTGCTGGGTCCATTGGTCCTGCGTGCGCTGGTCGCGCCGCGCCTGGTCCACCCGATCGCGTTGCTGGCGGTCCTGGCGGGCGCGTTCCTGCCGTGCCTCCTCGTGCCGGCGCGCGGCCTGTTGCTGGCGCTGCTGCGGCGTCGCCTGCGCCACTTGCACCGATGGCTGCCATTGGAAAGGCTGCGACGCCTGGGGCACGGGCTCGCCTGTGGCCGAAGGCTGCAAGGTGCGCTGCGCCCAAGCGCCACCGGCAAGCGACATGACTGCCGCCGCCAACGTCACGCAGCGGCCCGAGTGCAAAAGGAGTTGCGAAGCCATGTCGCCATGCTAGCCGTGCGCGCGTGGCGCGCTTGCCGGCCAGCCGCGGCGGTGGCTGTCGGAACAGGCGCCGCGTTGCTCAGGCGTCGAGCATGCGGTGCGCTGCCAGCACGGCCGGCAGCTGCGCCATGTCGACGAAGATATGCACCACGCCAATGGCGCGCAGCGCGTCGGCGCTGCTGTGGCCCAGCCCGCCCGGGCTGTAGCCGAACACGGTCGCGCCGGCGGCGAGCCCGGCCATGGCGCCGGTGACGGTGTCTTCGACCACCGCGCAGCGACGCGGGTCGGCGTCGAGCGCACGGGCGGCGGCGAGGTAGACGTCCGGGGCCGGCTTGGAGCGCGGCATCTCGTGGCCGCTGAACACCCGCCCCTGGAAGGCGTCGAGCAGGCCGATCTTTTCCAGCTGCAGTTCCACCTTGAGGCGGTCGGCGCCGGAAGCGCAGGCGATGCGCCCGCCCAGGCGCGCATGCAGCGCGCGCACCGCTGCCGGCGCGCCGGCAATCTCGACCAGCTCGCGGTCGAGCGCCTCGTTGCGGCGTTCGCGGAACTGCGCCAGCCATTCGGGCGTGATGCGAGTGCCGGTGTGCGATTCGATCAGGTCGATCTCGTCCTTGACCGCCTTGCCGACAAATGTGCGCATGCAGTCGGCCAGGGACATGGACCAGCCCAGCTCCTCGAGCATGTCGCGCAGCACGCGGTTGGTGATGGGTTCGGAGTCGACCAGTACGCCGTCGCAGTCGAACAGCACGGCGTCGAAGGGAATGGGGCTCATGCGGGAAGTCGGAAGGAAAGAGTCTGGCGCGGCCTTCAGCCGGCGCCGGCGGCCGGGTCGCCGGCCGCGTCCACATAGTACCAACGCGCCAGGCCGTCCGCGCCGCGCTCGCGCACGAAGCGGCTGCGTTCGGCCAGGCGCGTGGCCCGGCCGCCGGCGTCCCGCACGCGCGCCACGAACTCGACTTCGGCATGCGTGTCGTCGATGCGGCGGTGCGACTTGACCGACAGGCCGAGCCAGCGCGCGCCGGGCTCGAAATCGAGCGAAGCCGGCCGCTGGCCGGCATGCCAGGTGGCGAGCAGGTAGTCGGCGCGCTCGCGCACGAAGGCGCTGTAGCGCGAGCGCATGAGCGATTCGGCATCCGGGGCGGGCCGGCTGTCGAAGTGGTCGAGGTAGCGGCCGCAACAGTCGGCGTAGGCGAGCGCGCGGCCGCGCGTGTCGGCGAGGCCGCAGGGACAGGGAATTTGGTCGTTCATGCTCGTGAAGTGTCGCTGACAGCCGGCGGCCCAGGACTCAGAACGGCCGCTGCGGCGCCGTGGCGCAGGCCGTCACCAGCCATTCGCGGAAGGCCTTCATCGCCGCGGTGGGCCGGCGCGACTTGAGCGAGGTGAGCCAGTAGGCGCCGCGCGCCAGTTCCTGTGCAAACGGCTGCACCAGCCGGCCCTGCTGCAGTTCGCGCGAGAACAGCCGCACCGGCAGCAGGGCCACGCCGGCGCCCTGCGCGGCCGCTTCGGCAAGCGCCAGCGACGAATCGAAGACGGTGCCGCGCAACACCGGGCAAGCCGTGCCGGTGGCCGCGAACCAGTCGGTCCATTCGTCGGCGCGGTACGAGCGCAGCAAGGTCTCGCGGGCCAGGTCGGCCGGCACGCGCAGCCGCGCCGCCGTCGCCGGCGCGCACATCGGCGACAGCGGGGCCTGCAGCAGCGCGTCGGCGCGCGTGCCATGCCAGGCGCCGTCGCCGAAGCGCACGGCAAAGTCGAGCCCCTCGGCCGCCAGGTCGACCCGGTTGTTGTGCGTCTGCAGGCGCAGGTCGACGAACGGGCAGGCCTCCTGGAACTGGCGCAGCCGCGGCAGCAGCCAGCCCACGGTGAAGGTGGCCACGGCCCCGACGGTGAGCACCTCGCGCGGACGCGCATCGCCCAGCTGCGCCAGCGCGGCACCGACGCGCGAGAACGATTCGGCCACCACGGGCAGCAGCGACTGCCCCTCGTCTGTCAGCGCCAGGCCGCGCGGCAGGCGCCGGAACAGCGGCCGGCCCAGGCGCTGCTCGAGATTGCGGATGTGCTGGCTCACCGCCGTCTGCGTCACGTGCAGTTCCTCGGCGGCGCGGGTCAGGTTCAAGTGGCGCGCGGCAGCCTCGAAGGCGCGCAGCGCGTTGAGCGGCAGGTGCATGGTGGGCCAAGTTTTTCTTGGGTCCGGCCGCGCTTCTTGTCGATGGTGCGGACGGCGGGATGTGCCTATTGTCGAGGGCATTCCCTGACCACGGAGATCCTATCGATGATGAGAAGACGCGAATTTTCCTTTGGCCTGGCCATGTCGGCATTGATGGCCAGCACGGCGGGCGCGGCCCCTGCGGCCGCACGCAAGCAAGCCGGCGCGGCCTGGCGCGCCGGCATGGCGCGCATCGAGGCAGGCACGGGCGGCCGCCTGGGCGTGGCCATGCTCGACACAGGCTCCGGGCTGGCGCTGGGCTGGCGCGAGAACGAACGCTTCGCCATGTGCAGCACGTTCAAGCTGATGCTGGCGGCCTGGATGCTGGCGCTGGTGGACCAGGGCCGCGAGCGGCTGGACACCCGCATCGAGTACGGGCCGGAGGTCCTGGTGCCCTATTCGCCGGTCTCCGGCCCGCACGCCGGCCCTCGCCGCGAGGGCAAGGAGCCCGGTGGCGGCCTGACCGTCGCCGAGCTGTGCGACGCGGCCGTGACGCTGAGCGACAACAGCGCGGCGAACCTGCTGCTGGCGCGCCACGGCGGGCCGGCCGGCCTGACCGCCTTCATGCGCACGCTCGGCGACCCGGTGAGCCGGCTCGACCGCAACGAGCCGGGCCTGAACGAGGCCGCCGTGGGCGACGAGCGCGACACCACGACGCCGGCCGCGATGCTGCGCTCGATGCGCAAGGTGATGCTGGGCGAGGCGCTGTCGCCGGCGGGCCGCGCGCAACTGGTCGCCTGGGCCACCGGCAACCGCACCGGCGACAAGCGGCTGCGCGCCGGCGTGCCCGGCTGGCGTGTCGGCGACAAGACCGGCACCGCCGGCGAAAGCGGCACGGCCAACGACATCGGCGTGTTCTGGCCGCCCGGCGGCGCGGCGCCGGTGCTGGTGACCTGCTACCTGACGCGGGCGACGGTGCCCGCCGCGCAGCAGGACGCGGCGATCGCCGAGGTGGCGCGCAGTGTCTCGGCGGCGATTGGGGGCCGAAGCCGGACGGGCTGAACGTCCGCGCGCGCGCTCAGCGCCCCGCTTCGTCGGCCGCCAGCAAGGCCCGCAGCCGGCGCGCGTCAGCCGGCTTGTACAGCAGCGGATACCCGGCGCGCTCGACCTCGGTGCGGTGCTTGGCGGCGGTCTCGCCGGTCAGGATCGCCACCCGCCGCACTTTGCCCACACCGTGCAGCGCCTGCGCCGCGGCCAGGCCGGACAAGCCGCTGCCCAGGCGCAGGTCGCCCAGCAGGAGGTCGAACTCGCCGGCGAGCTCCCAGGCCTCGCCGGGGTTGGCCGCCAGCGCCACGTCGTGGCCCCAGCCGCGCAACAGCGTCGCCATGGCACGGCGCACCGGCTCCTCGTCGTCGAGCACCAGCACGCGGCGCGGCGTCGCGTCCTCCAGCGGCGCCGGCGCGGTGTCCGCCGGCGCGTCGCCGGGCGGCGCGGCCGGCAGCGTCAGGCTGAAAACGCTGCCACGGCCGGGTTGCGAACGCAGGTGGATGCGCGACTGCAGCATGCGCGCCATGCTGGCCACGAGCGACAGGCCGAGCCCCAGCCCGCGGCTGCGGTCGCGGCCCGGGTTGTCGAGCTGGAAGAACGGCTCGAACACCTCCTCGCGGTGCGCCGTGTCGATGCCGATGCCCGAATCGCGCACCTCCAGCCGCCAGGCCGGCCCGGCGTCCGTGTGCGCGCGGCGCACCGCCACCAGCACCGTGCCGCGCGACGTGTACTTGATGGCGTTGTCGACCAGGTTGCCCAGGAGCCGCGACAGCACGCGCTCGTCCGATCGCACCGCCGCGTCCGTGGCGGCGAAGCGCAGGGTCAGGCCCTTGGCCGAGGCCATCGGCTGGAAGCGGCTGCGCAGCGAACGAAAAAGCGGCGCCAGTCGCACCGGCTCCATCGTGGCCTGCAAGCCGTCACCGTCGAACTGGGCGATGTCGAGCAAGGCGTCGACCGAGGTGCGCAGCGCATCGACGCTGTCGCGCATGGCGCGCAGGGTCTCGCGCGTGGGCGGCTGCACCGGGCTGAGCGCGTCGACGAAGATGGACAGCGCATGCATCGGCTGGCGCAGGTCGTGGTTGGCGGCGGCGAAGATGCGCGCGCGCTGCGCCGCCAGTTGCGCCACCTGGTCGAGCTCGCGCGACAGCGCCTGGGTCAGCCGCGTGTTCTCGAAGCCGGTGTTCATCGATTCCACGATCAACCGGTGCTGCTTGTGCGAGTAGTACAACGCCGACCACAACTGCAGCACCACCAGCGCGCCCATCAGGATGGTGACGTTGTCCCCTTCCCATATCAGGCGGGCCGACAGGCTCAGGTAGCCCGGCACGGCGAACAGCACCGCGGCCCGCCACCACTGCGAGATCGCCATGGTCGAGGCGCTGGTCATGGCGCTGATGAAAAAATACATCAGCAGGATGTAGGCCAGTTGCCCGCTGGGAAAGAACAACCACGGCGCCAGCGCCCACACCACGCCCGGGAATAGCATGCGCGTCTCGAGGTCGCGCCGGATTCGGAAGGCGTCCTGCACGCCATAGGTCTCCGGCCGCTCGCGGTGCAGGTGGAAGTACATGTGCACCTGCATGCCGTGGACCATCACCGCCCACACCAGCGTGCCCTTGTCGCCGGTCATGATCAGGAAGGTGATCCAGAACACCGCCGCCACCAGGCCCGCCGAGAACGGCGTGTCGCGCGTGTCCAGCACGTACGCCTGCGCCAGGCGCTGGTCCACCAGCGGGTTGGCATGCGGCGTGTCGGTCCAGAGGTGGCGCAGGCCCCGCAGCAGACCGGCCACCCGACCGCGCTCGGTGGGAGCGATGGCGTCAGGCATAAGTAGACACAATTGTTGCCGAAACGGGACAACTGTGCTCGCGCCTTCCCGCCGCTTTCGGGGGCCTTGCGCCTTTTTCAACATCTGCGGCAGATGATGGTGCGCGGGGCCGACCCGCTCAGAACGGCGCGTCGGCGTCCTCGGCCGCCTCGGGCGGCGCCTCGCCGCCACCCGGCCGGCGATTGAGCTGGTCCAGCAGATTCATCACCTGCTTGCGCAGGCCGGTGTTCTCGGCGGTGAGCTCGGCCACGCGCTTGCGCAACGCCTCGACCGTATCCCCCGCGGCGGAGGTGTCGGCGCCGGGTTCGCCTGCCGCCGAGTCGCCGGTGGCTTCGGCGCCGGCATCGCGCGGCTTGCGCCTGGCTTCTCGCGCGCGCTTGGCCGCCTGCTTGAGCTCGTCCTTGCCGGCGCTGGCGGCGGCCACCTGCTCTTCGGGCGGCAAGGTGGAGACCACGGCCGCGGCGTTCAGCGAAATGTCGCCGGACTTGATGGCCGCCACGAGCTCGGGCGTCGCCTGCTTCTGGATCTTCTCGATCATGGCGACCTGCGTGTTGGTCAGCCGCGCCGCACGTGCCAGGGCCTCGCGCGTGGCGAGCGCCTGCGCGGCGGCGTCATCCGCGCCAGGGCCGCTCGCCTCCTCGCGCGGCGCGGGCACCTCGGCGTCCTGCGGCGCCGCGGCGGCGCGCGCGCGGCGCTGCGCCACGATCTCGCGCTTGCGCAAGGCCAGCACGCCGCGCTGGAAGTCAGAGACGCTGCGCCGGCCCAGGTGCTGGTCGATCATCCACAAGTGCACGTCTTCCATGGACTGGAAGCGCGTGTTCTGCACCGTGTTGAACGGCAGGCCATGCTTCTGGCAGATGCCGTAGCGATTGTGGCCGTCGACCAGCACGTCGCCCCACAGCACCAGCGCATCGCGGCAGCCTTCGGCCAGCAGGCTGCGTTCGAGCGCTTCGTATTCCTCCGCGGTCAACGGGTCGATGTAGGCCTTGAGTTCTTCGTTGACGACGATGTCCATGAATGCGCGGTTCCCGGTGATGTTCAAAGGGCGGGCATTGTAGAGATGCGTCGCGGCGCGCCGGTGCTACAACCTGGCCTGGCCGGTCGTCTTTGCCGCCACCTGAAAGCCCGGATGAAGGAAATGAAACAACCAGAAGACGTTCCCCGCGCGTTCCAGGACGCCTGGAACAGCCACGACATGGCGTCTCTGGGCGCACTGTTCCATGAGGACGCGACCTTCGTGAACCGCTTCGGCCACTACGTGCGGGGCGCCAGCGAGATCGTGAAGCTGCACACGCCCATCCATGAAACCATCTACAGCGATTCCACGCTGGAGAACGAGTTGATCGACGTCGTCACGATCGGCGACGGCGCAGCGGTCATCCACTTCTGGAGCCGCCTCGCGGCCGGTACGGCGCACCCGGCGGGCCCTCACGCCGTGGACACGTTGATCCTTGCCGTGCTGACGCGGCAGGCCGGCCAATGGCGGATCAAGGCGCTCGAGAACGTGACCCTGACGAATCCGCGCACCGGCCAGGCGGTGCTGCGTGGCGCCCCGGGTTCGCCGTACGCAAGCTGACGAATCTGGCCCCGGTCAGGCCCACAGGCGCTTGCGGGCGCTCTGCAGAAAGCCTTCGCGCCGCAGTTGGGGCTTTGCCTTGGTCTGGCCTTGCGCAATGATCTCGAACGCTCGGCCGGAGTTCAACTTGAAGCCAAGGCCGTCACGCGAACCAAGGCGGGCATGCGTGTTCGAGGAGATCACATGCACCTTGAGGTGGCGCCCGATCGATGCCGAGAGCTTCTGGCACGCTGCCGACATGTCCGTCTTGTCCGGGACCAGCTCCCCATGGACGACCAGCAGCTCGACGGTGCCTTCCTCGTCTTCGCCAAGAATGAAGGCCCGCACGACCGACGCCTTGAACCTGGACCGCAGCATTGCGCGGATGGGCTCGGCCGCGGCGAACGACTTGAGCGCGATGGCCCTCAGCTCGTCGTAGAAGACGAACGATCGATTCGCGCACACCGCCACCGACTCGCCGTCCTCGCCGGCCCGCTCGGTCAGGATGCCGCTCGTGACGAGGTGCGCCTGCGTGCGCTCCACGTCGGCCGCGTCCAGCTTCGTCCTCCTGGCGAGTTCACCGACGGTGAACGCGCCGGCCGGCTCGGCAAGGACCATCTTGAGCAGTTTCTGGACTTCAGGGGCAAGAAGGAAATCTGCGGCACTCATCGCGGCGCCGAACCTCAGATGGCCCGCTGGATCAGCAGTTTCTGGATATCCGACGTGCCTTCGTAGATCTGGCACACGCGCACGTCGCGGTAGATGCGCTCGAGGGGGAAGTCCTGCACGTAGCCGTAGCCGCCCAGCGTCTGGATGGCGGCGCTGCACACGCGCTCGGCCATTTCGCTGGCAAAGAGCTTGGCCATGGCGGCTTCTTTCAGGCAGGGCCGCCCGGCATCGCGCAGTGCCGCGGCATGCCAGATGAGTTGGCGAGCAGCTTCGATCTGCGTGGCGCATTCGGCCAGGCGAAAGCCTACGGCCTGCTGGTCGAAGATGCTGCCGCCGAAGGCCTGGCGCTCCTTGGCGTACTGGACCGCAACGTCGAACGCGCTGCGCGCCATGCCCACGCTTTGCGCGGCGATGCCGATGCGCCCGCCCTCCAGCGCACCGAGGGCGATCTTGTAGCCCTCGCCTTCCGCGCCGATGAGGTTGTCGGCCGGGATGCGGCAGTCCTCGAAGTTGATCTGCGCCGTGTCGCTGCTGTGCTGGCCGAGCTTGTCCTCCAGCCGCGCGACCTGGTAGCCGGGCGCGTCGGTCGGCACGATGAAGGCGCTCATGCCGCGCTTGCCCGCAGCCTTGTCGGTCACGGCGATGACGATGGCCACCTGGCCGTTCCTGCCGCTGGTGATGAACTGCTTGACGCCGTTGATGACGTAGTCGTCGCCGTCCTTGCGCGCGGTGGTGCGCAGGCTCGACGCGTCGCTGCCGGCCTGCGGCTCGGTCAGGCAGAAGGCGCCGAGCATGCGGCCCTGCGCCAGCGGCGTCAGCCACTGCTTCTTCTGCGCCGCGCTGCCATAGCGCATGAGGATGGCGTTGACGGGGCAGTTGGTCACGCTGATGGCAGTGCTGGTGCCGCCGTCGCCTGCGGCGATCTCCTCGAGCACCAGCGCCAGCGTCAGGTAGTCCAGCCCGGCGCCACCGTGTTCCTCGGGCACGCAGATGCCGTAGGCGCCCAGTTCGGCCAGGCCGGCATGCGCCTGCGTGGGGAAGGTGTGCTCGCGGTCCCAGCGCGCGGCATGCGGCCACAGCTGCTCCTGGGAAAAGGCGCGCACGGCATCGCGGATGGATTCCTGTTCGGGCGTCAGCAGCATGGCGATCTTTCGTCTCGTTCGTTCTTGTCGGTATGGATGCTCAGGAAGGCGACTGTTCGCCGCGCAGCTGCTCGCGGTAGCGCGCCAGCATCTGTTCCTGCGTCTCGGCAGCGGTCGCGCCGCCGGTCTGGTCGCGGATCATCTGGTTCATGGTCGGCATCGCGTCGCGCGGATTCCACGTCTGCGGCTGCCACAGCTGCGAGCGCATGAAGGCCTTGGCGCAATGCAGGTAGGCCTCGCGCACGGCGATCTCGACGACCAGCTTCGGACGCTGGCGTTCCTGCGCAAAGCGGTCGCAGAACGCCGGCTCGTCGCGCAGCCGCGCGGTGCCGTTGACGCGCAGCGTCTCGTCCATGCCGGGGATCATGAACAGCAGCGCCACGCGCGGATCCGCCAGCAGGTTCTCGAGCGTGTCGAGCCGGTTGTTGCCGCCCGAATCGGGCAGCAGCAGGCTGGCGCCGTCGTCGCTGCACTTGACGAAGCCGGGCGAGCCGCCGCGCGGCGAGGCATCGAGCAGGTCGCCGCTGCGCCCGCCGCTGGCGATGACGCAGAACGGCGACAGCGCCACGAAGCGGCGGCCGTGCGCATCCAGCGCGGCCATCTGCTTGCGCACGGCGCGCTCGCCGGGGGCGGCGTAGAGCGCGCGCAACTGGTCGAGCGTCTCGATCATGCGGTCACTTGCCCGCGCCCAGGTCCATGATCAGGCGGCCGGCCATGTACAGACGCCGCGGCACCGCCTCGATGTCGACGTACTCGGCCTTGTCGCTGTGGTACCCGAAGCCGGGCAGGCCCAAGCCCTCGATCACCGGCTTGCCCGACAGCGCCGCGTAGGCCGCGTCGGAGCCGCCGCCGGTGCGCGGCACCAGGGCCATCTCGCCGGCGCCGGCCTCCTTGTAGAAGGCGATCGCCTTGTCGATCACCGCGCGCCCGCCGTCGCCTGCGTTGTAGGCCGGCCGACCGCGCTTGACGTCGACCTTGACGACCGCGTCGGGAAGGCGCTTTTGCTGCGCCTTCTCCTGCAGCGTCTTCATGGCGGCGTCGAAGTCCTCGTTGCGCGCATAGCGCACGTCGGCATTCACGGTGGCGCTGTCGGGGATGATGTTGTTGGCCGTGCCCGCCTTGGCCATCGTCCAGTTGAAGCGCAGGCCCTTGTCCTTGTCGTCCAGGCCCATCGTGCGCAGCACCAGGTCGGACGCCTCGACCAGGGCGTTGACGCCCTGCTCCGGCGCGGCGCCCGCATGCGACGCCTTGCCGGTGACCTGGGCCTGCACGTAGGCAATGCCCGAGGTGGCCAGCACGAAGCCCTCGTGCCCGGCCGCGCCGGGTTCGAAGGACAGGATGTAGTCGGCCTTCTTCGCCTCGTCCTGGATCAGGTCGCGCGAACCGAAGGAGCCCTTTTCCTCGTCGGTGTTGAACAGCACCGTGATGCTGCCGAAGTCCTGGAAGCCGCGTGCCTTGAGCAGGCGCAGCGTGTGCAGGATGACGGCGACGCCGCCCTTGTCGTCGGCGATGCCGGGCCCGTAGGCCTTGTCCCCCTCGACCTTGAACGGCGCCTTTGCCAGGAAGCCGCGCGGATACACCGTGTCCTGGTGCGCCATCAGCAGGAGCTTGCGGCCGCCCTTGCCGGCCAGGTGGCCGACGATGTTGTCGCCCACCACGTCGCCGACGGCCTTGTGCCGCGTGACGGCGAAACCCAGCGACTTGAGCTCGCCTTCCACGAAGGCGGACGATGCGGCCAGGCCTTCGGCGTCACCGGTGCCGGTCTCGATGTTGACCAACGTTTCCAGCGTCTTGAGCAGGGCCGCCTTCTCGGTCGTGGCGGCAGCCAGCAGCGCGTCGTCGCGACCCTGGGCCCAGGCGTTGCCGCCGATCCCCGCCATCCAAAGGGCGGCGGCCAGGGCCGCCATGCGCGCAGTGCTCGATGTCTTCGATGCCATTGTTCGCCTTCGTCAGACCAGCTCGATCGCCACCGCGGTGCCTTCGCCGCCGCCGATGCACAGCGTGGCCACGCCGCGCTTGCCGCCGCGCTGCTGCAGCGCGTGGATGAGCGTGACCATGATGCGCGCGCCGCTGGCACCGATCGGGTGGCCCAGCGCGCAGGCGCCGCCGTGCACGTTGACGATGTCGTGCGACACGCCCAGTTCCTTCATCAGCGCCATCGGCACCACGGCGAAAGCCTCGTTGACCTCCCACAGGTCGACATCGCCGGCGCTCCAGCCGGTCTTGGCGAACAGCTTCTGCACGGCGCCCACCGGCGCAGTGGAGAACCACTCGGGCTGTTGCGCGTGGGTGGCGTGGCCGAGCACGCGGGCGATCGGCCTGGCGCCCAGCCGCCTGGCCGCCGACTCGGTCATCATGACCAGCGCCGCGGCGCCGTCGTTGATGGACGAGCTGGAGGCGGCGGTGATGGTGCCGCCGTCCTTCTTGAAGGCGGGCCGCAGCGTCGGGATCTTGTCGACCTTGATCTTGCCCGGGCCTTCGTCGATGGCCACCACGGTCTCGCCGGCGCGGGTCTTGACCGTCACCGGCGCGATTTCGGCCTTGAACAGGCCGTCGGCGGTGGCGTGCTGGGCGCGCTGCACGCTGGCCATGGCGAAAGCATCCTGCTGTTCGCGCGAGAACTGGTACTTGGCGGCGCAGTCCTCGCCGAAGGTGCCCATGGAGCGACCGGGCTGGTAGGCGTCTTCCAGGCCGTCGAGCATCATGTGATCGAAGATGCGGTCGTGGCCCATGCGGTAGCCGCCGCGACCCTTGAGCATGAGGTAGGGCGCGTTGGTCATGCTTTCCATGCCGCCCGCGACCATCACGTCGTGCGTGCCGGCCAGCAGCATGTCGTGCGCCATCATGGCCGCCTTCATGGCCGAGCCGCACATCTTGCTGAGCGTGACGGCGCCGGCGCTGTCGGGCAGGCCGCCCTTGTAGGCCGCCTGGCGCGCTGGCGCCTGGCCCTGGCCGGCCATCAGGCAGTTGCCGAACAGCACTTCGCCCACCACCTCCGGCGCGATGCCGGCCCGCTCGACCGCGGCCTTGATGGCGGCACCGCCCAGGTCGTGCGCGGCGAGCGACGAGAAGTCGCCCTGGAAGCTGCCCATGGGGGTGCGTGCCGCACCGACGATGACGATGGATTCACTCATAGCCGTACTCCTTCAATTCACGGATCAATACAAAAAACGGACTCAAACTGCTAGAGCCACGGTGCGTGGCCGTCGTGGACGAAGCGCCGGGCCTCGTCATAGGGAAAGACATCGAGCATCTGGCCCGCGCCGATGCGCTCCTTGTGGCTTTGCCAGAAGCTGGCGTCGAGCAGGTCGGCGTGGTGCGCCATGAACACCTCGCGCACGCGGTCGTTGCCCAGCAGGAACGGCGCGAAGGTCTCGGGAAACACGTCCTTGGGCCCGACGCGGTACCACACCTCTCCGCTCATCTCGTCTTCTTCGTTGCGCGCCGGGGGCACCTTGCGGAAGTTGCAGTCGGTGAGGTATTCGATCTCGTCATAGTCGTAGAACACCACCTTGCCACCGCGGGTGACGCCGAAGTTCTTCCACAGCATGTCGCCGGGGAAGATGTTGGCGGCCACCATGTCCTTGATGGCGTTGCCGTATTCGACCACCGCCTGCTCGAGCTGCTGCTGCGCGCGCCGGCGCTGAGTGCGGCCTTCGGCATCGTCGGGTGCGTCGAGCTGGTCGAAGGCTTCCTGCAGGTAGATGTTGAGCGGGATCATGCGCCGCTCGATGTAGACGTGCTTGAGCACGACTTCCATCTCACCATTGCCGTCGCGGTCTCCGATCTCGAGCTGGCTGGGCGCGAACTGCTCGATCTCGGCCAGCAGGTCGGGCTCGAAGCGCGACAGCGGGAAGCCGACGTTGCTGTACTCCAGCGTATCGGCCATGCGACCCACGCGGTCGTGCTGCTTGACCAGCAGGTACTTGCCCTTGATCTGCTCGCGCGTGGTGTCCTTCTGCGGCGGATAGAAGTCCTTGATGACCTTGAACACGAACGGGAAGGACGGCAGGTCGAACACCAGCATCACCATGCCCTTGATGCCGGGCGCGATGCGGAACTTGTCGGTGGAGTAGTTGAGGTGCGCCAGGAAGTCGCGGTAGAACAGCGTCTTGCCCTGCTTGGCCAGGCCGAGCGCGTTGTAGATCTCCGCGCGCGGCTTGCGCGGCATGAGCGAGCGCAGGAACTGCACGTAGGCCGACGGCACCTCCATGTCGACCATGAAGTAGGCACGCGCGAAGGAGAACAGCATCTGCAGGTCGTCCTCGCCGAACAGGACGGCGTCGACGTAGAAGCGCCCGGCGGCGTCATGCAGGATCGGCAGCGCGAACGGCAGCTCGACGAAGCCGTTGATGATCTTGCCGACCACGTAGGCGCCCTTGTTGCGATAGAACAGACCCGACAGCACCTGCACCTGGAAGTTGGCGCGCAGCTTGACTTGGTGGAAGCGGCCGAGCACCGCCTGCGCGACGCGTTGCGCGTCGCGGTGCCGGTCGGCCCAGGCGCCCTGCAGGCCGAAGTCCTCCAGCATGCGGATGACGGTGTCGTCCAGCGTGTCGTGCGGCGGGTAGTAGGCGCGGTAGGTGGGCGCGTCGCGCGTCTCGAGGTACTCGGTGCTGACGGCCGGGCGCACGAAGATGAAGTCGTTCTGGAAGTACGCCCGATGCAGGATCTTGGTGGTGACCGAGTTGAAGAAGCTCTCGGCCAGTTCCGGCTGGTGATGGTTCACCAGCAGGCCGATGAAGTGCAGCTTGATCTGGTGCCATACCTCCATCGGCTGCTCGCCGGCCTTGAACTCCTTCTCCAGCCGCGCCACCGCCTCGGCCACCCGCAGGTCATAAAACTCGATGCGCTCTCGCTGGGCGCGCTGCTGGCCGTGCCAGTCGGCCGTCTCGAAGCGGTGTTTGGCGCGCGCGGATTCGGCGCGAAACAGCCGGTAGTGGCGATTGAAGCCATCGGCCATCGCCTTGGCCACGGCGTAGGCCAGCGGGGAGTCCAGTCGCTGCGGGAACATCGCTGGCTTTTTCTCCCGTTCGGGTCCGTCCTGGTCGGGCAAGGTGCAGGTGCGGCGTCAGGCGGCCGGCAGTTCGGGGGCCTTCGACCACTTCTCGCGGATGCGCTCGATCGCGTCCGGATAGAGCTTCTGAAGCGCCTCGGAACTTTTGACGGTGATCTGCAGGTCGTTGAGCAACCCGTCGTGCACACCGAACGACCAGCCGTGGACGCGCACGTTCTGGTCGCGGCCCCAGGCATCGAGCATCACGGTGCTGCCGCAGACGTTGACCACCTGCTCGATCACGTTGAGCTCGCACAGGGCATTGGCGCGCGCCGACTCGGGCACGCTTTCCAGCAGGGCGCGGTGACGGTCCCGCACGTCCTGGATGTGGCGGATCCAGTTGTCGGCCAGGCCGATGCGCGCGCCTTCCAGGGCGGCCTGCACGCCGGCGCAGCCGTAATGGCCGACCACCATGATGTGGACCACCTTGAGGCGTTCCACGGCGAACTGGATCGATGACAGGGCATTCAGGTCCGAATGCACCACGATGTTCGCCACGTTGCGGTGGACGAACACCTCGCCCGGCTCGAGGCCGGTGATCTGGTTGGCCGGCACCCGGCTGTCCGAGCAGCCGATCCACATGTAGCGGGGGGACTGCTGTTTCACCAGGCTGGTGAAGAAACCGGGGCGGTCGCGCTCGGTCTGCGCGGCCCAGGTGCGGTTGAGGGCGAAGAGGTCGCTGAGGCTGTCTGGCATGGTGGTTCGGATTGTGAGGGACGGTGATGGCCTGGGGCGGCAATTTCAGGCGGCGGCAGCGGCGGCGCGGCGCGCCCGCGCCAAGGCGGCGCGGCCCTGGCGCTCCTGGCCGCGCACGTCCTCCAGGTTGGATTGAAGCTCGGCCAGCTGGGACTCGAGCTGGCGCCGGTGAACACCCAGGATATCCAGGAATCGCTCCAGCTGGGGCACGGTGTCTCGCGGGCTGTCATACATGTCCAGGACGTCCTTGGCCTCGGTCAGGCTCAGGCCCAGGCGCTTGGCCCGCAGGGTCAGTGCCAGGCGGGTGCGGTCGCGGCTGGAGTAGACGCGCTGTCGTCCGCCGGGGCCGCATCGCTGCGGGAACAGCAGGCCCATGTCCTCGTAGAAGCGGATCGCCCGCGTTGTGAGGTCGAATTCCTGCGCCAGCTCGCCGATGGTGTAGGTCTGTCCGGACATGTGCTCGCGAAAAAATGTCTGAATCGGGGACGTATCGAGGGTGACAGCAGGATCTCGCTGCACTCTCTACAATGATCGATCCACAAATGACGTTTACGTAAACGTCAATCGTACATGAATCCCCTCGAACGCGAACTTCATTACCCCTTCGGCGACCAGTTGCCCGAGCCCGGCACCACGATCGAGGTCGCACCCGGCGTGCGCTGGATCCGCATGGCACTGCCCTTCGCGCTCGACCACATCAACCTCTGGCTGCTGCGCGACGAGATCGACGGGCGCGAAGGCTGGTCGATCGTCGACTGCTGCATCGCGCGGGACGAAGCGCGCGCCCAGTGGGAACAGGTCTTCGACAACGCGCTCGAAGGGCTGCCCGTGCTGCGGGTGATCGTCACCCACATGCACCCGGATCACATCGGCCTGGCCAGCTGGCTGTGCGAGCGCTGGAATGCGCCGCTGTGGATCAGCTCAACCGACTATCACGTGGCGCGGCTGCTGTGCACCAAGGGCGACAGCGCCGCTGGCGGCGAGGAAGCGGCGCAGTTCTTCGGCGCGCACGGCCTGACCGACCCCGCGGCACAGGACGAGATCCGCCGCCGCACGCACTACTACGCCAGCCTGGTGCCCTCGGTGCCTGACCAGTTCGTGCGCATGCTCGACGGCGACGAGGTGACGATCGGCGGGCTCACCTGGCGCTGCATCAGCGGATACGGCCACGCGCCCGAGCACATCTCGCTGTATTGCGAAGCGCTCAACGTGCTGCTGGGCGGGGACATGATGCTGCCGCGCATCTCCACCAACGTCAGCGTGCATGCGGGCGAGCCCGAGGCCAACTCGCTGCGCCTGTTCCTCACGAGCATCCGGCGCTTCCTAGAGCTGCCGGCCGACGTGCTCGGCCTGCCGGCGCACGGCAAGCCGTTCACCGGCGTGCACAAGCGGGTGGACCAGCTGGAAAGGCATCACCGCAAGCATCTGGGCGCGCTGCTGGACTTCTGCAGCACGCAGCCGCGCTCGGCCGCCGAATGCCTGCCGGTCCTGTTCACCCGCGCTCTCGATCTGCACCAGACCACCTTCGCCATGGGCGAAGCGGTGGCGCACCTGCATTACCTGCGTTTCGGCGGCCAACTCGTGCGCACGCTGGGCGACGACGGCATCTACCGCTTCGGCCTGCCTGGCGGCGCCTGATGGCGGGGCCGGCCGGTCCTGCCGAAGCGGACGGCGCCGGCGACGCGGCGCGGCGCACGCTGGAGGACCTGCGCGCCGGACGGCTGGCGGGCGCCCGACGGCTGCATTTGCGCGGCGGCCTGCGCGAGTTTCCGCGCGAGGTATTCCAGCTGGCCGATTCGCTGGAGGTGCTGGACCTCACCGGCAACGCGCTCGACGAACTGCCTGCCGATTTCGGCCGGCTGCACCGCCTGCGCATCCTGTTCGCCTCGGACAACCGCTTCACGCAGCTGCCAGACGTGCTGGGCGACTGCCCGGACCTGGAGATGGTGGGCTTCAAGGCCAACCGCATCGCGCAGGTGCCGGCGGCGGCGCTGCCGGCGCGACTGCGCTGGCTGATCCTCACCGGCAACCAGATCGCCGCATTGCCGCCGGACCTGGGCCGCCGCCCGCGCCTGCAAAAGCTCATGCTGGCCGGCAACCGCCTGGCGGCGCTGCCGGATACGCTGGCCGCGTGCGAAAAGCTGGAGCTGATACGCATCGCCGGCAACCGCCTCCAGGCACTGCCCGACTGGCTGCCGGCGCTGCCGCGGCTGGCCTGGCTGGCTTTTGCCGGCAATCCGCTGGCCGACGCCGCCGAGGCAGGCGCGCTCGCGGCGAACCCGGTGCCCGACATCGATTGGTCGCGGCTCGCCGTGCATGAACGCCTGGGCGAAGGCGCGTCCGGGCGCATCCACCGCGCCATCTGGACCGATGCGGCAGGCCAGCCGCAGGCGGTCGCGGTCAAGCTTTTCAAGGGCGAGGTGACGAGCGATGGCTCGCCGACGAGCGAGATGGATGCCTGCATCGCGGCCGGCCCCCATCCGTCGCTGATTCCGGTGCGCGGGCGGGTGACCGGCCATCCGCAGGGCACGCCCGGCCTGGTGCTGGGCCTGGTCGACCCCGCCTGGCGCAACCTGGCCGGGTCGCCCAGCCTGCAAAGCTGCACGCGTGACGAGTACCCGCCTGGCACGCGCCTGGGGCCGGGCGGCGTGGTCGGCATTGCCGGCGGCGTGGCATCGGCCGTGCGCCAGCTGCATGCGCGGGGCATCACGCATGGCGACCTGTATGGGCACAACATCCTGTGGAACGGCGACGCGGAGGCGCTGCTGGGCGACTTCGGCGCCGCGTCGTTCTCGCAGCCGGCCAGCGCGCAGGCGACGGCCGTGCAACGCGTCGAGGCACGCGCGTTCGGCTGCCTGCTCGAGGAACTGCTGGCCCATGCAGGCGACGGCATGGACGCCTCGGCCCGGCAGACGCTGCAGGCCCTGCAGGTCCGCTGCGCCGCGCCCACGGCCGACACCCGCCCCGGTTTCGACGAGATCGACGACACGCTGGCCGTACTAGGCGCCGCACCTGGGCGCCGAGCCCGCGTGGCGCGTAGGTGACGCCTTGGCGAGGCGCATCGCACGTAAGCTCGGGCACAAGTGCAGATTTCACCCAGGAGACACACGCATGGACACCAGCCAACTCTTCTCCCTGAAGGGCCGCAGCGCCCTTGTCACCGGCGGCTCGCGCGGCATCGGGCGCATGATCGCCGAGGGCTTCCTGGCGCAGGGCGCACGCGTCTACATCTCTGCGCGCAAGGCCGAGGCCTGCGACGCGGCGGCGCGCGAGATGTCGGCGCTCGGCACCTGTGTCTCGCTGCCGGCTGACGTGTCCACGCCCGAAGGCGTGCAAGCGCTCGTCGCCGCGCTGCAAAAGCATGAAAAGAGCCTCGACATCCTGGTGAACAACGCCGGCGCAGCCTGGGGCGCGCCGTACGAGAGTTTCCCGGAAAGCGGCTGGGACAAGGTGGTCGACCTGAACATGAAGACCCCCTTCTTCCTCACCCAGGCGCTGACCCCTATGCTCAAGGCGGCGGCCACCGACCACCTGGCCAAGGTGATCAACATCGCCTCCATCGATGGCATCGCCGTCAATCCGCTGGAGACGTACTCGTATGCCGCCAGCAAGGCCGGGCTGATCCACCTGACCCGCCGCATGGCGACCCGCCTGGCCAAGGACCGCATCGTGATGAGCGCGATCGCCCCAGGCGCGTTCGCCTCGGAGATGAACCGCACGGCGCGCGACCACGGTGACGAGGTGGCGCGACGCATTCCAGCCGGCCGCATCGGCGAACCGGAGGACATGGCCGGCGCCGCCATCTATCTGGCCTCACGCGCCGGCGACTACGTGATGGGTTCGACGCTGGTGGTCGACGGCGGCGTCATCCACACCCGCGGCGAGTAGCTGGGCCTGTCGCCGCATGACCGTCGAGCCCGTTGTCGAGCGCGAAGGCGGCTGCACCTGCCGCCACGTACGCTACCGCATGAGCGGCCGCCCGCTGTTCGTGCATTGCTGCCATTGCCGCTGGTGCCAGCGCGAGACCGGCAGCGCATTCGCGCTCAACGCCATGATCGAGACCGACCGGGTGACGCTGCTGCAAGGCGACGTCGAACTGGTGGACACGCCTTCTAACAGCGGCAAGGGCCAGCAGATCGCGCGCTGCCCGCATTGCCGCGTGGCGCTGTGGAGCCACTATGCGGGCTTCGGTGCGGCCGTGAGTTTCGTGCGGGTGGGCACGCTGGACGAGCCCGACGCGTTGCCGCCGGAAATCCACATCTTCACCGAGTCCAGGCAGCCCTGGGTGTCGTTGCCCGCCGGCACGCCCGCGGTGGCGCAGTACTACAAGGCGTCTGAGATGTGGCCGCCCGAGAGCCTGGCGCGCCGCGCCGCGCTCCTGGCGACGATGCCTCCGCGCGCGAAATAGCGCAGCCAGCGCCACGCGGGCGCCCAGGCCGACGCAGGTTCGAACTGCAGCCAGTGTGCCGCCGCGCCGTCGCCGGCCCGCAGCGCCAGCCATCCGGCCTGCACCACGCCGTGCGCCTGCCCCTGGCCCAGCATCAAGGTCGGCCACGACACGGTTTCCGCGAGCCAGCGCGGTGGCTCCGTCACCTGCAGGCTGCCGCGCACGACCTGGATGACGACACCGGCCCGCACCGGCACCAGCAGGCAAGCGCCCGCCTCGAGGCGATGCTGGCGTGCGGCCGAAGGGTTGGATGTAGTGAAGGTCATGGCCGGCTCCTGGTGGGATGAGAACGCTTTCATCGTAGGAAGTGGCAGGCGCGGCGATAAGGCACAGAGGCGGGTCATTGCCACGAAACAGACGCCTGCGGCAGGCCTCTGTTATGGTCGTTTCCTGGTAGATCTGCATCTGTTCTGGCCGGTGCATTCGCGCCACCATGGCCACTCGCCCCACTCCATGGACACCCCTGTTCTGTACAAGCGCCTCGCGGCCCACTATCTGGATGCCATCCAGGCCGGCACGCTGGCGCGCGGGCAGCGCATGCCGTCGCTGCGCAGCCTGATGCGGCTGCACTCGGTCAGCCTGTCCACGGCGCTGCAGCTGTGCCGCGAGCTGGAGAGCGCCGGCTGGCTGGAAGCGCGCGAGCGCTCGGGCTACTTCGTGCGCCAGCCGGCGCGGCTGGCGCTCACGGCAATGGCCGAACCTGCCGTCCATCGCGCGCCCGATCCGGCGCAGTACGTCGGCATTCATGCCCGCGTGTCGGCCTTCGTCGCGAACCGGCGCGACCGCCCGGTGAAGATCAACTTCTCGATTGCGCGCGCCGCGCCGCACCTATATCCCGGCGAGCCGCTGCGCGCCGCGCTGGCCAAGGCATTGCGCACACGCCCGGAACTGCTGACCGCGGCCCCGCAGCAGCGCGGCGACCACGGCTTCCGTTCGGTGCTGGCGCGGCGCGCGCTGGCCGGCGGCATGACCCTGGCGCCGGACGACATCCTGGTCACCAACGGCTGCATCGAGGCGCTGAACCTGGCGCTGCGCGCGGTCACCCAGGCCGGTGACACGGTGGCGGTCGAGTCACCCACGTTCTACGGCCTGCTCCAGGTGCTCGAAAGCCTCGGCCTGCGGGCACTCGAAATTCCTACCAGCCCGCGCACCGGCCTGTCGCTGGAGGCGCTCGAACTGGCCCTGCGGGCCTACCCGGACGTGCGCGCCGTGGTGGTGGTGCCGCACCTGCAGAACCCGCTGGGCAGTTTGATGCCCGACGCGCACAAGCAGCAACTGCTGAGGCTGTGCGAGACGAACGGCATCGCCCTGATCGAGGATGACACCTACACCGCGCTGGCTGACGGCGACACGTCGCCACGCGCCATCAAGAGCTGGGACCGCGCCGGCCAGGTGATCCATTGCGCCTCGCTGCACAAGATCCTGGCGCCGGGGCTTCGCCTGGGCTGGATCGCGGGCGGCCGCTGGCAGGCGCGCGTGGAAATGCTCAAGTACGCACAGACGCGCAACAACGAGGGCCTGGCGCAGGTCGGTGTGGCGCAGTTCATGGGCACCGGCGCCTATGACCGCCACCTGCAGCGGCTGCGCGCCGCCCTGGCCCAGCAGCGCGAGCGCACGGCCGACGGCATTGCCCGCTACTTTCCCGCCGGCACCCGGATGAACCTGCCGCCGGGAGGCCTGCAGGTGTGGGTGGAACTGCCCGACGACCTGTCAGGCCAGCAGCTGTGCGAGATGGCCCTGGCCGAACAGATCCTGGTGGCGCCGGGAGCCCTGTTCTCCAATTCCGCGCGCTTCGACCACTGCCTGCGCATCAACTGCGGCTGGCCGTACGGCCCCGAGGTGGATGCCGCCCTGCGCCGGCTCGGGGAGCTTGCCGGCGAGCTGGCGCGCCGGCCGACGGCACGGCGCTGACCCGTCGGCTGCGTGCGCGCTCAGCGGCGCGACTGGATCACCTTCCAGCCGTTGCCGGCGGGATCGCGAAAACCCGCATCGACGGCGCCATAGCGCTCGACCGGCTCCTGCGTGAACTCCACGCCCTGCGCGCGCATGCGCTCGCAGGCGGCGCGGCAATCGTTCACTTCGAGCACGAGCGGCGGCATCGCGCCCTTGGCGACCATCGCGTTCAGCGTCTGTGCCGTTGCTGGGTCGTGGCCCGGCGGCCCCGGCACGAAAAGGCCGAGCTGGAACGACGCCGATCCGGGCGGCTGTACCGTCAGCCAGCGGTAGTCGCCGTTGCGCACGTCCGTGTGAACACGGAACCCGAGTTTGTCGACGTAGAAGGCCAGCGCTTCATCCTGATCCCGCACATATACACCGACGACCTGGACACTTTGGTTCATTGAGGCTCCTTGAGTAGAGCCTCTTTTGTACCGCTGGCCGCGCGGCGGCGCTTCTCCAAAACTGCGGTCCTGAGATCGGGCCGCTGCGCCGCGCCGACGATGCAGGCCGGCACGCTGGCCAGCCCGCGCGACGCGGCGCGTGCGCGCTCGCGGCTTGCGCCGGGCGTCTCGCCGGTGATGTCGCGGAATATCCGCCCGAAGGTGCCGAGGCTGCGCCAGCCCGTCTGCAGGGCGATCTCGGTGACGGGCAGGTCGCTGTCGCGCAACAGGGCCACGGCCCGTTCGATGCGACGCGTCAGCAGGTAGCGGTGCGGCGGGATGCCGAAGGCCTCCTTGAAGGACCGGGCGAAGTGCGCTTGCGAAACGTGGCTCACGCCAGCCAGCCGCTCGACCGGCCAATCCTCGTGCGAGGCGGCGTCCATGCGGTCCTTCGCGCGCAACAGGCGGCGCAGCAGCAAGGGATCCTGGCTGGCCCGATCGGCGCCCATCGAAGGCCTCAGCCGGTGCCGATCGGCCTGGCCGACGTCAGTACCAGGGCGGGCTGGGTGAACCGCCGTGGGAATGGCGGCGTGCCCTGACCGAGCGTGACCGAGCCGACCTGCACGATCAGCTCTTCGAGCGGGCCGGCGTCATGGGCTGGAGGCGGTGTAGTACTTGGGGCTTCATGTTGCTCAGGCCCAGCGCGGCATCTGCGCGTCCTTGAGTTGGCGGCGCAGTTGTTGGTAGTCGGGCACCACGCTTTCCACCGTTTCCCAGAAACGCGGGCTGTGGTCCATCACCCGCAGGTGGCTGAGCTCGTGCGCCACCACGTAGTCGATGACGGGCATGCGCAAGTGCACCAGCCGCCAGTGCAGGCGGATTGCGCCGTCGATGCTGGCGCTGCCCCAGCGGGTGGAGGCATTCGTCAGCGACAGCTTCTTCCATGCCACGCCCAGCAGCGGCGCGAAATGGTCGAGCCGCTCGATGAAGATGCGGCGGGCCTGGCGCATCAGCCAGGCCTGCGCCGCATCACGCACCTGGACGCTGGTGGCATTGCGCGCCAGCGACAGCCGCAGCACGCGCGCGTTGCCGTCGGCGCCGAGGTCGAGCGCGCCACCACTGGCTGCGAAGCCATGCGCCGGATCGAGCGCCACCGTGACGAGATCGCCTAGGAATGGAAACACAGCGCCGTCGCGCCATTCGATGCGCTCCGATTCCTGCTGCCGCTGGCGCTCGCGCATCTCACCGAGCTTGCGCACGATCCATGGTGCCTTTTCCTGCAGCGCAGCGTCCACCTCGCGCAGGGCCACCCAGCGCGGTGCGCGCACGCTCAGACCCTCCGGTCCGATCGCGAAGCCAATGGTGCGGCGCTGGCCCCGGATGAATTCGTAGTCGACGAAGGCGTCGCCCAGCCGCACCTGGCGATTCGCTCGCGGATGCGTGAAGCTGGCCGGCACGAGCGCATCGGCCAATGGCAGCGCCGGCAACGCATCGTCGCCAGGTGCGGCAGCGCGCGATGTGGGCGCCTGCGCAGGGATAGCCACTGTCTGTGCGGTCGCCGTGTCGCTGAACAAATTCAGGGTGAGTTGCTGCAGCGCGGAGAACATGCCGCAATTGTGCCTGCGCGCAAACCGGGAGCACGCTTTTCACATGCGAGAAACACGCAGTACCAATTTGTTTGCAGCAAGTCACGATCTGACCAAATGAAGCGGCGTGACAGGGGTAAATGCGCTGGCGTGAAGTGGAAGATCCGTAATAGTTTGTAGACTCAATTCGCCCGCGAGCGCGCTTCGATCCAGCTGACGCCACATCTTCGCAAGCAGGGCCGTTTTCATCTTGCACGACTGGTGTTCCATTGGCTGTTGATCGCTCCCCCCCTCCCTCCAAGTCGCGCCCTCGCCTGCAGTTGGCCAGCGATCGCGCACGCGCTGCCGCGCTGGCCGCCGAGCCGACGGCCAAGCCTGCGGCGTGGGCGACCGTGATGGAACTGCTGCGGCTGCTGCGGCCCTATTGGGGCTGGCTTGTCTTTTCTGCCGTCGCTGGCGTGGCGGCCGGCGCCGCCACTGTGGCGCTGCTGGCCCACATCAACGGCGCGCTGCAAGCGCCGCAAACCCATGGCGCCAGCATGCTTGCGGCGGTGGTGGTGCTTTGCCTGATGACGCTGGTAGCACGGGCCGCCTCGCTGATCAGCAGCAACTGGATCGGCCAGCGCCTGGTCGCGCAGGTGCGCCGTTCGCTCGCCGGAAAAATCCTGGCCGCGCCCGTGGATGCACTCGAGCGGTTCCGCACGCACCGGCTGATGGCCGTGTTGATCAACGATGTGGACACAATCAGCGGGACGGTGTTCTCCCTTTCCGCACTGGCCATCGCCGCGGTGGTGGCCTCGGGTTGCCTTCTGTACCTGGCCTGGCTTTCACTGCCGATGTTCGGCCTGTTGATGCTGGCGCTCGTCGTGGGCACGCTGATCCAGCAGTTCGCCCAGCGGCGCAGCATGGTCTGGCACCAGCGCGCCCGTACGGCCGAAGAACGCCTGCACAAGGCGTACCGCGGCATGAGCGAAGGCGCGAAGGAACTGCGCCTGCACCGTCCGCGGCGCCACCGGTTGTTCGATCAGGAGGTGGTGAGCGCCACCGAGCAGATTGCACGTGTCAACACACGGGCAACCAACATCTTCGTGACCGGCAATGCGTTCGGCGTGGCCTCGTACTTCCTGATCGTCGCATTGCTGCTGGCCTGGTCCCAGAACAACGCGCTGGTGCCCGGCACCCTCGGCGCCTTCGTGCTGGTGCTGCTCTATCTGAAGGGGCCTCTGGACCAGATCGCCAGCATTCTTCCCGCACTGGGGCGCACGCGGGTTGCGTTGGAACGCATCGCGGACCTGTCAGAGCGTTTCGCCACGCCCGAGACAATGGGGCAGGACGCGGACCGGCGGGGGCGTCCGGCACCGCAATTGCACGAGTGCATTGAGCTGCGCGATGTCCACTACATCTACGAGCCTGCGGACGCCGGCCTCGATGACCCGGACGCGGAGACCGACTGCAACCACAACAGCGAGAACGACGACGAGGACGTCGACCGCCAGCGATTCGAGGTGGGCCCGCTGAACCTGAAGATCGCCAAAGGCAGCATCGTCTTCATCGTCGGCGACAACGGCTCGGGCAAGACGACGCTGGTCAAGCTGCTGCTCGGCCTGTACGCACCGCACCGCGGACAGGTGCTGCTGGATGGCCGGTCGATAACGCCGCGCACGCGAGACGACTACAGGCAACTGTTCGGCACGGTGTTCTCGGACTTCCATCTCTTCGAGGACCTGATGGGCGCGGCGGCCGACGGCCCTTTGTCGTCACGGTCCGCCCAGACCTATCTCGAGCGCCTGCAGATCGGCCACAAGGTCACGGTGCGCAACGGCGCCTTCAGCAGCATCGACCTGTCGACCGGCCAGCGCAAGCGGCTGGCACTGACGCATGCCTACGTGGAAGGACGAAGCGTGCTGGTGTTCGACGAATGGGCGGCCGACCAAGACCCGGCCTTCAGGCGTCTGTTCTACCGCGAACTGCTGCCCGAACTGCGCGCGCTGGGCCACACGCTGGTGGTCATCTCGCATGACGAGCGCTACTTCGACGTGGCCGACCAGCTGGTGCGCATCAGTGAAGGACGCATCGTGCACAACGGGGCCCGGCCGGTGGCGCGGGCGGCTCAGCGATAGGCTTCGGGATCGAGGCGGCGCATCTCGGCCTCGATCCAGGCCTCGGCCTCGCGCATCAGTTCGTCGGGCTTGCGCCCGAAACTGGAGATGCTCGGGCCGATCGAGACGTCGACGATGCCCGGGCGCTTGATGAACGCCTTGCGCGGCCAGACCTTGGCGGAAGTGACGGCAATGGGGATGACCGGCACGCCGGTCTCGATCGCCAGGCGCGAGCCGCCCGACTTGTACTGTCCCTTCTGCCCGCGCGGGATGCGCGTGCCTTCCGGGAACATGATGACCCACACGCCCTGGGCCAACAGCCGCTTGCCTTGCTCGACCACCTTGTTGAAGGCCTGGGCGCGCTGTCGGCGGTCGATGTGGATCATGTCCAGGCGGCCCATGGCCCAGCCGAAGAAAGGCACATAGAGCAGCTCTCGCTTGAACACGAAGGCCAACGGATGCGGCATCAGCGTGGGCATCAGGAAGGTTTCGTAGGTCGACTGGTGCTTGACCAGCAGAATCGCGCCAGCGCGCTTTTCCTGCGGCAGGTTTTCCATGCCGGTGACCCGTACCTGGATGCCCAGCAGCACGCGCGCGCCGTCGATGGCCCAGCCGAGCCAGCGCGCGGCCATCCAGTACAGCGGCTCGCCGCGACGCCACAGGGATGCGACCAGCATGATGATGGCCCAGGGCACGACGGTGACGAGCATCCACAGCGCGTGGACGATGGATCGGATCAGAGGCATCGGCGGGATGAAATGAGAGTCGGGAAGGTCAGTCCCCGGCCGCCTCGGCGTCGGCCTGCTGCCGCGCCTCGCGCGCCAGCAGGAAATCGACGAAGGCACCCAGGTCGGCATGCACGCGGGTGCCCGGCGGATATTCGGACGGCAGGGGATCGACGCCACGGCAGGCCTCGCCCATGCCGGTGAGCAGCAGGTGGGGCTCGCAGCCGACGGCGTGCCCGGCCAACAGGTCGCGCAGGCTGTCGCCTGCCGTTGGCATGCCGGCCAGCTCGATACCGTAGCGGTCCGCGATCTGCGCGAACAGTCCTGATTCGGGCTTGCGGCAGGAGCAGCCTTCGTCAGGCGCATGCGGGCAGAAGAAGACGGCATCGACGCGCCCGCCCACGCCGGCCAGCATCTTGTGCATCTTGGCATGCATGGCGTTGAGCGAAGCCATGTCGAAAAGGCCGCGCCCCAGGCCCGACTGGTTGGAGGCGATCACCACGCGCCAGCCGGCATGGTTCAGGCGCGCGATGGCCTCCAGCGCGCCAGGCAGCGGCGCCCATTCGACGTCGCTCTTGACGAAATCCTCACGATGCAGGTTGATCGTGCCGTTGCGGTCGAGGATGACGATCTTCATGGCGTGTTCCGGGGACGTGGCTGGGCCGCGCCTCAGGCGGCGAGCCGGTCGAGGCGCGCCACGCGGTTCATCGCACCGTGCAGCTTGGACAGCAGGCCCAGCCGGTTCAGCCGCAGGTCGGCCTCCTCGGCGTTGACCATCACGCCGTCGAAGAAAGCGTCGACCGGCGCGCGCAACGCGGCGAGCGTCTGCAGCGAACCGGTGAAGTCGCCGCTGTCGAACTGTGCGTCGGCGCGAGGGACCACACTCTGCATGGACTCGTACAGCGCGGCCTCGGCCGGTTCGCGCAGCAATGCGGCGTTGACGTGGGCATCGGCTTCGGGCGCCTTCTTCAGGATGTTGCCGATGCGTTTGTTGGCCGCGGCCAGCGCCGGCGCCTCGGGCAGCGCGGCAAAGGTACGCACCGCCGCCAGCAGCGCCGGCACCCGGGCCAGCCGCTGCGGCTCGCTCGCCAGGACGGCCTCGGCTTCCTGGGCGCTGGCGCCCTGTTCGCGCAACAGGCCGGACAGGCGGTCGAAGACGAAGGCCTGCAGGCCGTCGACGGCACGCGTCGCGTCGAATTCGGCGACGGCGCCGAACTGGTCCGCCGCGAGCGTCAGCAGTTCACGCAGGTCGAGCGCCAGGTTCTTCTCGGTGAGCATGCGGATCACGCCCAATGCATGGCGGCGCAGCGCGAACGGGTCGCGGTCGCCCGAGGGCAGGTTGCCGATGCCGAACATCCCGGACAGCGTCTCGAGCTTGTCGGCCAGCGCGACGACCACGCCGGTCTCGCCGCGCGGCAGGCTGTCGCCGGCAAAGCGCGGACGGTAGTGGTCCTCGATGGCGTCGGCCACTTCGGCGTCCAGGCCGTCGTGCTGGGCGTAGTAGCGGCCCATGATGCCCTGCAGTTCGGGGAATTCGCCCACCATGTCCGTCACCAGGTCGGCCTTGGCAAGCTGCGCCGCCTGCGTGGCGCGGGCCGCCAGCTCGACGTCGCCCAGCAGCCCGGCGATGCCGCGCGCAATGTGCATGACACGGGCGATGCGCTGGCCCTGCGTGCCCAGCTTGTTGTGATAGACGACCTTGTCGAGCTGCGGCACGCGCGAGGCGAGCGATCTCTTGCGGTCCTGGTCGAAGAAGAACTTGGCGTCGGCCAGGCGCGGGCGCACAACCCGCTCGTTGCCGCTGATCACCGCGCTCGGGTCTTCGGGGCGGATGTTGCTCACCACCAGGAAGCGGTGCGTCAGGCGGCCCTGCGCATCGAGCAGGGGAAAGTACTTCTGGTTGGCCTTCATCGTGAGGATGAGGCATTCCTGCGGCACGTCGAGATACTCGCGCTCGAAGGCACAGATCAGCACGTTCGGGCGCTCGACCAGCGCGGTGACCTCGTCGAGCAGGGCGTCGTCGTCGATGGGCACCGAGCCTGCGCCCACCTCCACCGCCGCCGCAGCCAGCTGGCGCGCAATCTCGGAGCGGCGCGCCTCGAAGCCGGCGATGACGGCGCCCTCGTCATGCAGTTGCAGCGCGTAGCTGTCGGCATCGCGCAGCACGACGGGGTCGACCGCGGCCTCGAAACGGTGTCCGTGCGTCTCGCGCCCGGCCTTCAGGCCCAGAGCCTGGACCGACACCACGTCGTTGCCGTGCAGCGCCACGAGCCCGTGCGCGGGGCGCACGAAGCTGACGCTGGTCCAGCCCGGCAGCTCGCAGCCCTGGTGCAGCTGGTAGCTCATGACCTTGGGAATGGGCAGGCGCGCGATCGCCTCGAGCAGCGCCTTCTGCAGCCCCTCGGCCAGCATGACGCCGCGCGCGGTGCTTTCGAAATGCAGGGTCTCGGCCTTGCCCTCGCCCTCGCGTCGCAGGCCGGCAACCGCCGAGGCATCCGCTCCGAGCGCGGTCAGTTTCTTGAGCAGGGCCGGCGTCGGCTGGCCGGCCGCGTCCAGGCCCACGCTCACTGGCATGAGTTTCTGCGAGACAGACTTGTCGGCCGCCTGCGCGGCGACGCCGGTCAGGTGCGCCGCCAGGCGTCGGGGCGAGGCGTAGGCCGTGAGCACGGAGCCGCCGTCGGCCAGGCCTTGCGCGGCCAGCTGGTCGCGCAGGACGCCGGCAAAGGCCTCGCCCAGCTTTTTCAGGGCCTTGGGCGGGAGCTCTTCCACGAAGAGCTCGACCAGGAGGTTTTTTCGGATCGTCGTCATCGGTTCAGGCCGCCTTCCTGGTCATTTGGGCGACCCATTCTCGCGGCGCCATCGGGAAGCCCAGGCGCTCGCGGCTGTCGTAGTAGCTCTGCGCCACGCTGCGCGCGAGGTTGCGGATGCGCCCGATGTAAGCAGCGCGCTCGGTCACGCTGATGGCACCGCGCGCGTCGAGCAGGTTGAAGCTGTGCGCCGCCTTGAGCACCTGCTCGTAGGCCGGCAGGGCCAGTTGCTGCTCGGTCAGGTGCTTTGCCTGCTTCTCGTGCGCGGCAAAGGCGGCGGTGAGGAAGTCGGCGTCGCTGTGCTCGAAGTTGTAGGTGGACTGCTCCACCTCGTTCTGCTTGTAGACGTCGCCGTAGGTGAGGCCTTCCGTCCATTTCAGGTCGTAGATGTTTTCCACGCCCTGCAGGTACATGGCCAGGCGCTCCAGCCCGTAGGTGATTTCGCCGGTGATGGGCCGGCAGTCGATGCCGCCGACCTGCTGGAAGTAGGTGAACTGAGTCACCTCCATGCCGTTGAGCCAGACCTCCCAGCCCAGGCCCCAGGCGCCAAGGGTGGGGTTCTCCCAGTCATCCTCGACGAAGCGGATGTCGTTCTTCTTCAGGTCGAAGCCCAGGGCTTCGAGCGAGCCCAGGTAGAGCTCCAGGATGTTGTCCGGCGCCGGCTTGAGCACGACCTGGTACTGGTAGTAGTGCTGCAGGCGGTTGGGGTTCTCGCCGTAGCGACCATCCTTGGGACGGCGGCTAGGTTGCACGTAGGCCGCCTTCCAGGGCTCGGGGCCGATGGCGCGCAGGAAGGTGCCGGTGTGCGAGGTGCCCGCGCCGACCTCCATGTCGTACGGCTGCAGCAGGGCGCAGCCCTGGGCGTCCCAGTACGACTGCAGGGTGAGGATGATCTGTTGAAAGGTGAGCATGGTCGGCCTGTGCCTGGAGGACGGCCGCATGCCCAAGGGGCCCGCGGCGCGACGAACCGGCCATTTTAAGAGGCAGCACGGCGCTTCGGCGCGCCGCGTCCGCCGGCGCTACCATCGCCAGCACGCGCAACGCCAGCCGGCGCGCCTTTGCCACCGACTCTGCCATGAAAGCCCACGCCGCCGATTTGCCCCTGCTGGACCTGCCCGCGCCGGAAGGGCCGCTGTCGCGCGCACGGCCCGGGCGCGAGCGGATCATGGCGGCCATCCGTTCGGCCGCCATCGCGGAATTCAGCCTGCACGGGCTCAAGGGCACCTCGACCCAGGCCATCGCCGACCGGGCCGGCCTGACCAAGCCGCAGCTGCACTACTACATCGCCGGCAAGGAAGAGCTCTATGCCGAGTTGCTGATGCAGGTGCTGCACGACTGGAAGGTGGTGTTCTCCTTCGACGAGGGCGCCGGCGACCCCGGCCAGGTGCTGGCCGGGTACATCCGGCAAAAGCTCGATCACGCCTATGACAAGCCGGAGATGTCGCGCATCTTCACGCGCGAGGTGCTCGACGGCGGACGCAACCTGGAGCGCTACTGGCCGATGTCGCGCCAGTGGACGCAAAAGAAGATCGATGTCATCAACGGCTGGATTGCTCGCGGCCTGATGCGCCCGCTGGATGCACGCCTGCTGCTGCAGCACATCTGGGCCATGACCCAGTACCACGCCGACTACGCGCTCCAGGTGCGGGCCATGGGTGGCCTGTCGGAAGAGGCGGTGGTCGACCGCGAGCCGGTCGCGCACGAACTCGTCGCCTTCATCCTGGCCGGCTGCGGCATCAAGTCCGGGCGCTAGGCAATCGGGCCGTCACTGGTCGTGGCATCGGGTCGCCTGGAGCAGCGCGATCCCTGCTCGGCCACTTGCTGGCCGCGCAGGCGGGCACTCCTAGAAACGGTGCCCGAAGTTCAGATAGAACCCGCGGTTGTCGCCATTGCCCTTGGCGATTTCGGCGCTGACCACCATGTTCGCTTCCGGCTTCAGGACGTAGAAGACGCCACCGCCAACCATCGGATAGACGTTGTCACCGCCGCATGACTCGCCGTCGCCATAAAGGCAGGCCACGCCGGCGAAGGCCTTGGCGCCCCAGCGCGGCTTGAACATGTAGCGGTTCTCGGCCTCCAGCGTGAGGCCGTTGCGCCCGAGGTACTGGCCGCGCGTGTAGCCGCGCAGTTCGACCGAGCTTTCCTTGGACGACGGTGCGTCCCACGTGAGACGGCCCTTGGCGTGCAGCACGACCACGTTGTTCTCGCCGGTGCGCTTGTACCAGCGCCAGTCGGCAGTCACGACGTCATAGTTGGCGTCGCTGCCCAGTCCGTCGCGATAGGCAACGTTGTGCAACTGCGCCAGCATGCCGTCGGTGGTATTGGTGGTGTTGTCGCGCGTGTCGTAGGAGACGATCAGGCCCAGGCCCGCGGTCACGGTACCGACCACACCGACCGTATCGAGGATCTGCTCGGAGGTCGGGTCGGCGCCGTCGACGCCGTAGTTGGAGTACACGCCCTGCGCGCCCAGGAACCAGTTCGGGAATATCTCGTGCTGGTAGCGCAGGAAGAAGGCGCGCACGTTCTCGTTGGAGCGCACTTCCTGGCCGCTACCGAGGTAATCGAGGTAGTCGTTGGTGACCTTGCCGCCGACGAGGCCCAGTGCCATGCGCTCCTGGTTCTCGTTCCAGTACAGCTTGCCGCCGAGGGCGGCAGTCGCCGACGAAGTGTTGGAGCCCTGGCCCTGCAGCGCGATCAGGGAGGGTTCGGACGCCTTGTCGAATCTCATGACGTAGCCAACCATGCCGCCCAGCGAGGTGCCGAGCTTGGGATTGCTGCTGACCAGCGGCACCAGCAGCCATGGCGACCGCGATTGCCTTTCCATCACGCTCTGTTCCGCCGCTGGCGGGGTCGTGGCGCTGCCTTCGCTGGCTCCGCCTTGGCCTTGGTTCTGGCCGTACGCGTCGAGGCAGGACAGGGTGACCGTTGCGGCCAGGCAGGGGGCAATCCAGCGCGAAAAGGTCATGGACCGATCGTTGCGACTGGTCGCCACTTTGTCAACACGCGTCTTTTACGCTTGGTGCAGGCCGGTTCTGAATTCCGGTGGAGGGAAGGTCCGGCAGTGGTTCGACCTACACCGCGGGCCCGCGACCACCACACCATCTCGGTGCATGGCATGCCCGTGGGCGCTGGCACGGTGCTTGCAATATTTGACCACTTGCTTTGATTAAGCGGTCAAGAACACACCATGCGAGTGCTCGTCGTCTATTGCCACCCGGTGGAAACCAGCTTCCACGCCGCCTTGCACCAGGAGGTGCTGCGCAACCTGCGCGCCACGGGACACGAGGTGGACGACTGGGACCTGTATGCCGAGGGCTTCGACCCGGTCATGTCGCGCGAGGAGCGGCTGAGCTACCACGAGGTCCCGGCCAACCAGCTGAAGGTGAAGGGCCACATCGACCGGCTGCAGCGCGCCGAGGCCATCGTGTTCTGCTTTCCGACCTGGTGCTTCGGCCTGCCGGCCATGCTCAAGGGCTGGTTCGACCGCCTGCTGATGCCCGGCGTAGCGTTCGACATCAGCGATCCGGCCAACGTGCGGCCGATGCTCACCAACATCCAGCGCATCAGCGCGGTCGTGACCTATGGCCGGCCACGCTGGATGGCCTGGTACATGGGCGACCCGCCGCGCAAGATCGTCACCCGCTACATGAAACGCCTGACCGCCGCGCAGGCCCGCGTGGACTACCACGCGCACTACCACATGAACGTGGCCACCGAACCGCAGCTCAAGCGCTTCATGCAGCGCGTGGGCCGGGCCATGGCCAGTTTCGCCTGAATCCACGGAGCCCCTCACATGCTGCACGGCTACATTCCCCCGCACCGCTTCCTGCCCTACCTGAGCTGGACCGAGATCGACCAGCTGCCGGACAAGGCCAACACCGTCATCGTGCTGCCCTGCGGCGCGATCGAGCAGCACGGGCCGCACCTGCCGTGCTCGGTGGATAGCGTGATCTCGTCCGGCGTGATGGGCGCCGCGCTGGCACGCCTGCCGGCGCAGGTGCGCGCATTCGCGCTGCCGACCATCACCTACGGCAAGTCGGAAGAGCACCTGCATTTCCCCGGCACCATGACGCTGACCGGCACCACGCTGCTGGCCACCGTGATCGAGGTGGGCGAATCGGTCTACCGCTCCGGCTTTCGCAAGCTGGTGTTCGCCAACGGCCACGGGGGGCAGCCGCAGGTGCTGGAAATGGCGGCGCGCGAGCTGCGCCTGCGGCACGGCGACTTCGTGATCGTGCCGCACGGCGTCTCGCGCCTGCCGAGCGCCGCCAGCCGGCAGGTGAGCGAACAGGAAAAGAAGCTGGCCATGCACGCCGGTCATTCCGAGACCGCGCTGATGCTCGCACTGGCGCCCGAGACGGTGCACATGGAGCGCGCGGTGACCAACTACCCGCCGCCCTTCCCGATCAAGCTGCTGTCGGCCGACGGCCGGCCGGCGTGTGCCTGGACGGCACGCGATTTCGGCCCCAGCGGCGTGATCGGCGATCCCACCTCGGCCACGCGCGAGCAGGGCCAGGAGATCCTGGACACCCTCGCCGACAGTTGGGCGCAGGCGCTGACAGAGCTGTTCTCCCTGCGCTGGGTGGTGCGCGACGAACCCACCTGGGAACGCGGCCACCACGCGGGCTTCATCCAGTCGGCGCAGGGCACCGGACTGGGCAGCTGAACGCACTTTTCCCCTCACCCCTTCACCGAAACCCACGCCTTTCTTTCTCGAGGAGTAGTTCCATGCGCAAGACCATCGTCCATCGATTCGCTCTCCTGGCCGCGGCCGCCGCCTTCGCAATGGCCGCCACGGCGCCGGCCCATGCCGAGGAAAAGTTCACCTACATGACCAACTGGTATGCGCAAGCCGAGCACGGCGGCTTCTACCAGGCGGTGGCGACGGGCATCTACAAGGAGCACGGGCTCGACGTGAGCATCAAGATGGGCGGCCCGCAAGTGAACATCGCCCAGATGATGGCGGCCGGTCAGACCGACTGCATCATGGGATCGAGCGACATCCAGGCCATGCAGATGCGCGAGAGCGGCCTGCCGGTCGTGACCGTGGCGGCCTACTTCCAGAAGGACCCGCAGGTGCTGATCGCGCATGAAGACGTGACCAGCTTCGAGCAGCTCAAGGGCAAGACGATCCTGATCGCCAACAGCGCCAACCGCGGCTACTGGCCCTGGCTGAAGATGAAGTTCGGCCTGTCGGACGCACAGGCCCGGCCCTACACGTTCAACATCCAGCCGTTCGTGGCGGACAAGAACTCGGCGCAGCAGGGCTACCTGACGTCCGAGCCCTACGCCATCCAGAAGGCTGGCGTGAAGGCCAACACCCTGCTGATGAGCGACCACGGCTACACCGCCTACGCCACCACGGTGTCGTGCATGGAAAAGACGATCAAGGAGCGCGCCAAGGCGGTCGAGGCCTTCGTCAAGGCATCGGCCGAGGGCTGGAAGAGCTACCTGGCGGACCCGGCCCCTGGCAACGCGCTGATCAAGAAGGACAACCCCAACATGACCGACGACCAGCTCGCCTACAGCGTGGCCAAGCTCAAGGAGATGGGCATCGTCACCAGCGGGGACGCGCAGACCCAGGGCATCGGCGTGATCACCGAGGCGCGGAGCAAGAAGAACTACGACTTCCTGGTCGAGGCCAAGCTGCTCGATCCGGGCAAGGTGGCACTCGCCAGCACCTTCACCACCGACCTCGTGAAAGACGCCAAGGTCCTGCCGTGACCTGGTGAAGGAGTCCTGCATGTACCAAGACGATCCCGAGGTGTTCGCGCCGCCCCCCGGGCAGACCGGCGCCGCGGCGGTGGAGATCCTGTCGGCCGAGAAGACGTATCCGGACGGCACCCAGGCGCTCCTGCCGGTCGACCTGCGCATCCAGCAAGGCGAGTTCGTCACCCTGCTCGGTCCGTCGGGTTGCGGCAAGAGCACGCTGCTGAAGATGGTGGCGGGCATGCTCGAGCCCACCGACGGCCGCCTGCTGGTGTGGCGCCGACCGGTGCACCAGATCGACCAGGCCGGCCGCAAGATGGCCTTCGTGTTCCAGGCCCCCACGCTGATGCCGTGGGCCAGCGTGCACACCAACGTGCGGCTGCCGCTGGATCTGGCCGGCGTTGCACGCAAGGAAGCCGACGACCGCGTGGCGGAGGCGCTGGACATGGTCGGCCTGGGCAAGTTCGCGCGCGCACTGCCGCGCGCCCTGTCGGGTGGCATGCAGATGCGCGTGTCGATCGCGCGCGGCCTGGTGACGCAGCCCGACCTGCTGCTGATGGACGAGCCCTTCGGGGCGCTGGACGAAATCACGCGCCACAAGCTGGACGCCGACCTGCTCGACCTGTGGCACAAGAAGAATCTGACAGTCATCTTCGTAACGCATTCGATCCACGAGGCGGTGTTCCTCTCGAGCCGCGTGGTCATGATGGCGGCACGGCCGGGACGCGTGGTGGAGGAGTTCCGCATCGACGAGCCCTATCCGCGCCGAGCGGACTTCATGGTCTCGCCGCAGTTCACCCGCCATGCCAGACAGCTGCAGGACAGCCTGCTGCGCGCCAGCGGCTTCAACGATGCGGAGGCCTGCGCATGAGCTCATATCCGGCCTCGCCGGCGACGAAGCAGAAGCGGACTCCGCTGTTGGCGCGCCCACAGGTGCAACGCGTGCTCTATCCGGTGCTGGTCGGCGTCGTGCTGCTCGGCCTGTGGCAGGCGATGGTCAGCATCATGGAGCTGCCGCCCTACCTCGTGCCGTCGCCGATCCTCATGGTGAAGACGCTGGTGACCGACTGGGCGGCGCTCGGGATGGCCCTGCTGACCACGTTGAAGGTGACGGTGTTCTCGTTCCTTCTGGCCACGGTCGTGGGTGTGTTGATCTCGTTCCTGTTCGTGCAGAGCAAGCGCATCGAGACCGCGCTGTTCCCGTACGCCGTGCTGCTGCAGGTGACGCCGATCGTGGCGGTCGCGCCATTGATCATCATCTGGGTGCGCAATCCGACCGCGGCGATGGTGGTGTGCGCCGCGCTGGTGGCGTTGTTCCCGATCATCAGCAACACCACGCTGGGCTTGCGCAGCGTTGATCCGGACCTGCAGAGCTACTTCAAGCTCAACCACGCGACGCGCTGGCAGCAGCTGGTGCGCCTTCGCATACCGAGTGCGCTGCCCTATTTCTTCGGCGGCCTTCGCATCTCCAGCGGGCTGGCGCTCATCGGCGCGGTGGTGGCCGAATTCGTCGCGGGCACCGGTGGACAGGGCGCCGGACTGGCCTACCAGATCCTGCAGGCGGGATTCCAGTTGAACATCCCGCGCATGTTCGCGGCGCTGCTGCTCATCTCGCTGACGGGCGTTGCCCTGTTCGTGCTGATGGCCTGGCTCACCAAGCTGGCGCTCGGCTCCTGGCATGCCAGCGAACTCTCCCAGGATTGAATCCCGACCATGAACGCTCCCCTTTCCTCCGTCGAGCAGCTGCAGCTGGAGCTGCCCGCGCTCGACTGGATCACGGACAAGTCGCGCATCGCGCGGCTGTCGCAGGATTTCGCCTGGTTCAGTCCGGTGTTGCACCGGCAGCTCAAGGACAAGGTCGCCGACGCCGTGGTCCGGCCGCGCAGCGAGGAAGAAATCCGGACGCTGGTCGCCGCGTGCGTGCGCCTGCGCGTGCCCATCACCCTGCGCGGCAGCGGAACCGGCAACTACGGCCAGACGACGCCGCTGGCGGGCGGCCTGGTGCTCGACATGAGCGCATACAACGCCCTGCTTTGGGTTCGCCCGGGCGTGGCGCGTGCGCAGGCGGGCATTCGCCTGGGCGAGCTGGAAAAGCGCGCGCTCGAGACCAGCCAGGAACTGCGCTGCATGCCCTCGACCTACCGCAGCGCGACACTGGGCGGGTTGTTCGGTGGCGGGTTCGGCGGAGTCGGCTCGATCAACTACGGCCCGCTTGCGGCTCCCGGCAACGTGCTGGGCGTACGAGCCATGACGATCGAGGCCGAGCCGAGAGTCGTGGAGTTGCGCGGTGCCGAGGCCATGCGCATGCATCACCTGTGGGGCACGAACGGCCTGGTGCTCGAGCTGGAGGTGGGTCTTGCGCCGGCGCACCCCTGGCTGGAATCGCTTGTGGTGTTCGAGGACTTCGACCGCGCACTCGCCTTCGGCGATGCACTGGCCCAGGCGCCGGGACTGGTCAAGCGCGAGGTCGCTTTCTTTGCCAGCCCGGTGCCCGACCACCTGGCGCAGTTGGCCGAGCATTTGCCGCGAGGCTGCCACGCGGTGCTTTCGCTGGTGGCCGAGGCGTGCGAGGAACCGCTGCAGGAGCTGGTGGCCGCGCATGGCGGCCGCACGACCTATCGCAAGACGGCCCAGGAAGTGCGCAAGAGCAACCGCACGTTGATGGAATTCACCTGGAACCACACCACGCTGCACGCGCTGAAAGTCGACAAGTCGCTCACGTATCTGCAGAGCGCGTTCGTGCCCGGGCAGCACGTGGCGCAGATCCGGCAGATGGAGGCGCGGTTCGCGGGCGAAGTCCTCATGCACGCGGAGTTCCTGCGCGGGCTCGACGGCCGAGTCACCTGCAGCGCCCTGCAACTGGTGCGCTTCTCGACCGAGGAGCGGCTCGACGAGATCATGCGCCTGCACCGCGAAGCGGGCGTGCGCATCAACAATCCGCATGTGTTCATCGTCGAGGACGGCAAGGCCGGCGGCGCGCTGGCGCCGGAGGTGGTGGCGATGAAGGAGCAGTTCGACCCGCACGGGCTGCTCAACCCTGGCAAGCTGCGCAACTGGCCAGCGGTCGCCGAGTCGGCGCTCAGCGCCTGAAGCGCGTGGCCAGCGCCGCCGCCGCGGCAATGGCCAGCGCACCGATCCACAACGGCCACAAGCCGAAGCGCGACACCCAGCGCGCATAGGGCGTCAGGCCGCGGCGCCCCTCCACTTCGACCTGAAGGACTCCGCGCGTCAGGCGCGGCAGGGAGTGGGTCACGCGGCCGCGGTGGTCGATGGCGACCGTGGCCCCTGTATTGGTGGCGCGCAACATCGGCCGCTCGAACTCCAGCGCACGCATGCGCGAGATGGCCTCGTGCTGGTCGATGGCGATGCTGTCGCCGAACCAGGCGATGTTGCTGACGTTGAGCAGCACCGTCGGCGCGGTCGACTCGTCGCCGAAGCTGGCGCCGATCTCGTCGCCGAACAGATCCTCGTAGCAGATGTTGGGCGCGATGCGCTGGCCTTGCCACTCGAATCGCGCCTGCGCCAGGCCCCCGCGCCGGAAGTCGCCCAGCGGGATGTGCATCATGTCGGTGAACCAGCGGAACATCGACGGCACGAACTCGCCGAAGGGCACCAGGTGGTGCTTGTCGTACCGGTAGGGCTGGGCGCGGCCGGGTGCAAAGGCCAGCACCGAATTGGTGTATTCGCGCCCGTGCCCCAGCGGCAGGCCGACGATGGCCGCCTGCGTTCCGCTCGCGTAGCGCGCGGCGATCGCGTCCAGGTAGCCGTGCGGCAGTTGGGCGGGCAGTAGCGCAATGGCGGTTTCTGGCGTGATGACGAGCGGCGCCTGGTTGGCCTGCAGTTGCTCGCCATACCAGCGCAATGCCGTCGCGACGCCGCCGCCGGGAATGAACTTCTCGTCCTGCGGGATGTTGCCCTGCAGCAGGGCGACGCGCAGGCGCCCCGCGCTGCGCGCGTCGGCTTCATGCCCAGCGCTACAGCCGTTGTTCAGGCAGTGGGACGTGTAGCCGCCCCAGCCCAGCAGCGCGGCGCCGAGCGCCGGGGCCAGCCACTGCGCCGGCCGGCGCCACGACGCGGCGTCGAGCGAGTCGACCCAGGCGGCGCACAAGGCTGCGACGAACGCGGCGACTGCACCGATGCCGTACACACCGATGTCGCGGGCCAGGCCGATCAGCGGCCCGTCGAGGTGCGCATAGCCGCCGGCACCCCATGGAAAGCCGGTGAACCATGTATTGCGCAGGAGTTCGGCAAGGGTCCACAAGGCGGCAAAGAGCAACGCGCGGGCGGGCGCGCGGCGCGGGGCCCAGGCCACCTGCAGCGCCGCGGCCAGCGCGTAGTACAGGGCCAGCGCCGCAGAAAGTGCGAGTGTGGCGATGGCGGCAAGCGGGGCCGGCAAGCCGCCATAGGTGTGCATGGAGATGAACAGCCACCAGGTGCTGCCGCACAGCCAGGCCGTGGCGAAGCTCCAGCCGGCCAGTGCACCGGCGCGCCAGGACGGACGGGGCGTGCCACTGCCGGAGTCAGCGTTGCGGTGGAGCCTTTCGAGCGTCCACGCGAGCACTGCCAGCGACAGCAGTTGCAGCCACCATTGCGGTTGTCCGTTCCAGGGCGCGGCAATGCTCATGGCCTGGGCCAGGCCAGCCACCGCCATGATCGGCACGAGCGCCAGGCGCGGGATCAATCGGCCGCGTCGCCGCCCTGGGCAGGCGAAACCTTGAACCAGCGCACGGCGCCGCCCTTGGTGTGCAGCACGAGAAAGTCGAAACCGCCGACGGTATGCCGCTCTCCGCGCTTGGGCACATGGCCCATCTCGTGGGCGATGAGGCCGCCGATGGTCTCGAAATCCTCGCTCAGCTGGTCCTCGTGCAGGGCGATGGCGAAAGCCTCCGCCACGCGCTCGACCGGCGTGTCGCCGGAGACGCGGTACGTGTGGTCGGCCAGGCCGAAGATGTCGCCTTCGTCCTCGATGATGTCGAACTCGTCCTCGATCTCGCCGACGATCTGCTCGAGCACGTCCTCGATGGTGATCAGGCCGGCGACGCGGCCGAACTCGTCGATGACGATGGCCAGGTGGTTCCGGTTGCCGCGGAATTCACGCAGCAGGTCGTTCAGTCCCTTGCTCTCGGGTACGAAGGTGGGCGGGCGCAGCAGCGCGCGGATGTTCAGTTCGGGCGAACGCTGGAGCTTGAGAAGATCCTTGGCCAGCAGGATCCCGATGATGTTTTCCTTGTCACCCTCGTACACAGGAAAGCGCGAGTGGGCGGTGTCGATGATCATGTGGAGCATCGGCTCGTACGCGTCATCGATGTTGACCAGGTCCATGCGCGGCGCCGCGACCATGACGTCGCCGGCGGTCATGTCGGCCATGCGCAACACGCCTTCGAGCATCACGCGCGAATCGGCGCCGATGATGTCGTTGTCCTCGGCGTCGGCCAGCGTCTCGATCAGTTCGTCGCGCGAGTCGGGACCGGGATTGATGAACTCGACGAGCTTCTGGAAAAAGCTGCGCTTGTCTTCCCTCTCGTTGGAGGGGCGTTCAGGGTGTGGGTCTGCCACTGCGGGAGGGCGATAGTTGTGAACAGAGGTACAAGGATAGCGGATTGCGCCGCCGCCCTGTCCAGACGACGTCGCAACGCGCCGACGACGACGGGCAGGCGGAGGCTGCCGCGCCTCAGGGCGACGACTTGCCGCGCGCTTCCTGCACGCCGCTGCGCACCTCCTGCAGGCCCTGCAGGAACGCCCAGAACTGCTTGGCGCGGGTCTTGATGCGGAAGTCGACCTCGGCGAAGTGCTCGAGCGCGATTTCGCTCATGCGGCTGTCCAGCGTGGGCTCGGGCAACTCGAGGTGTGCCTCGGCTTCGGAACCGCTTCGCACCACGCTCGCACCGGCCTTGCGCGCAATCCGGAGCATGGCGGCGTTCTCCGACAGGGCATGGATGAACAGCATGCGCACGCCGGCATTGCGGGCGGCGACTTCGGCGCGCTCGAACAGGCGCGCGCCGTAGCCGCGGCCGCGAGCATGGCTGGACACCGAAACGCCGAACTCGGCGCATTCGCCGGGTTGGCCTGCCGGTGCGAAGGCCAGGTGCGCCATCGCGATCAGGTCGAGGCGCCGATTGAAGATGCCGAAGATGTCGTCGCGCTCGAAATCGAGCCCTTCGACATAGCGGCAGACCTGCTCGTCCGAGGCGCCATAGCCAAAGCGCAGGTAGCGGTCGTGCGGCTCCAGCGCGAGCAGGTGGGCCGTGATCATCTCGCGCTCCTGAGGGCCGAGCGAGCGGATCGGCACCAGCACGGGGGCAGGCTGCGGGTCGGCGGCGCCGCTCGCGCGCGACTCGGCGCGGGGCATCCGCAGCAAGGCGGGGGCACCCAGCGAGGCGCGGAGAACGGCGAAGGCATGTTGCATTGCACAAATAATAAGGGTTTTCCCTTGTTATCGCTGGCGCAACACGCAATCTCCACAGGATCGCACGTGCTTTGGGAGACTTTGTTCGCGGCGAAGGCGGGTTCTCGTGGCGGCGTCTCGCACAATCGCCCGGCACATTTGCGAAACCCTCTGTCTCTCCGGATATCGCCTTGCCCGATCTGTCGTCCCCAGATGCACGCCTGCCGCCCGGCGTTCAGGTGTTCGAGCGCGGCTGGCTGTCCGCGAACAATATCCTCATGCTTGGGCCGGACCAGGCGGTCCTGGTGGATTCGGGCTATGCCACCCACGCCTCGCAGACCTTGGCGCTTGTGCAACGTGCGCTCGGCGCGCGGCCGCTCGACCTTCTGGTGAACACGCATCTGCACAGCGATCACTGCGGCGGCAATGCCGCATTGCAGGCACGATTTCCGGATCTGGAAGTGTGGATTCCTCCAGGGGAGGCGCAAGCGGTTCGCGAATGGGACGAGGCGCGACTGAGCTACCGCCCGACGGGCCAGCAGTGCCCGCGCTTCACGTTCGATGCCCTGCTCGCGCCGGGCACCGAGATCGAACTGGGTGGCGCCCGATGGCAGGTGCATGCGGCTCCCGGACACGACCCGCACGCAGTCATCCTGTTCGAGCCGCATCGCCGGGCGCTGATTTCCGGCGATGCGCTGTGGGAGCGCGGCTTCGGGGTGGTGTTCCCAGAGATGTGGGGCGAGCCCTCCTTCGCGGAGGTCGGTGCTTCGCTCGACCTGATCGCCGCGCTCGAGCCTCAGGTCGTCATTCCTGGGCATGGCCGGGTGTTCGACGACGTGGACGCGGCGCTGGACGTGGCCCGACAGCGCCTGGACGCTTTTGTCCAGTCACCGCAGCGACACGCAAGACATGCAGTCAAGGTGCTGCTGAAGTTCAAGCTCCTGGAGCGGCAGCGCATGACGCGCGGCGAACTGGACGCCTGGCTGGCCGGGGCCAGCTATCTCGCTCAGGTGCATCGAATCCACGGCGCCGATACGCCGATACGCGGTTGGGTCGACTCGATGCTTGAAGAACTGGCACGCGCCGGGGCGCTGAGCATGGCCGGTGATCTGATCATCGATGCCGGCTGAGCGCGCGAACGCCGGCTAGCCGCGCGCGCCAGCCACGCTCACCAGCCAACCAGTCAGATCGCACCGACGCTGCCGGTGATGGGCAACACAAGGCCGGTGATGTAGCTGGCGCAAGCCGGCGCCGCGAGGAACACGAAAGCCGGCGCAATCTCCTCCGGTTGAGCCGGCCGCCCCATGTCGACCTGGCTGCCGAATTCCCGCGTCTTTTCAGCCGGACGGTCCGCGGGATTGAGTGGCGTCCACACCGGACCGGGCGCGACCGCGTTGACGCGAATGCCGCGCGGCAGCAGGTTGCTGGCCAGCGACTTCGTGAATGCATGAATGGCGCCCTTGGTGGCTGAATAGTCGAGGAGCTGGGCACTGCCTTGAAGGCCAGTCACGGACCCGGTGTTGATGATGGAACCGCCTTCGCGCAGCAACGGCACCGCGGCCCGGGCCATCTGGAAGTAGCCGTAAATGTTGGTTCGCATCGTCATGTCCCACTGCTCGTCGTCGATGTCCTCGATTTCGTTCGCGTGCAGTTGGAATGCCGCGTTGTTGACCAGGATGTCGAGCTGCCCGAAAGCGTCGGCAGCACGCTTGACCGCGCGCCGGCAGAACGCAGGGTCGCGTACGTCACCCACGATGGACAGGCAGCGTCCGCCCTCACCCTCTACCTCGGCGCAGGTCTGGTCGGCGTCTTCCTGTTCCGCGGGCAGATGAACGATGGCCACGTTCGCGCCCTCGCGCGCAAAAAGCACTGCAATCGCGCGGCCGATTCCCGAGTCGCCGCCCGTGACGAGCGCATTCATGCCTTCGAGCTTCCCGCTGCCACGGTAGGCTGGGGCCTTGTGGCGAGGCTTGAGTTCGAGTTCAGACTCGAGGCCGGGCTTGGCGAGATGCTGAGCCGGCAGGGGATTGACGGGCTGGTCGCGCGCGCCGGCCTGGACGGCCTTCTTGCTGCCCTTGGTCGCGTTGGGCGCGCGCTGGTCTGCCGCGTCGCGCTTGCGCTGCAGCGCACGTTGCGCTCGAGTCGTGCCGTCTTTCCCGGCTTGGTCATCGGTTCGCTTTTTTGGTGCGGACATGGGCCACCTTTCTGCGTGCCGGCGAACGCCGGCCATGTTTGCGGCGGATCGAGGCGATCGCCGGGAGAGATACGTCGTCCATGCATTGGATGCCGCTCGCCGCGCGCGCACCTATAGTCCGGCTGCCCGGCAAGACCGGCGCCTGCGATGTCATCCGGCGTCAGCGCCGTCTGACGCACACACGGCGAGGCGGCGCCTACGCTGCGAAGGCGCCTATAGCAATGCGTTTGCCCTACGGCCCGTGCCGAATCAAAGGACGATCATGACGAAGGTTTCGGATGTGATGAGCACTCAGCTGCGGACGATCGCGCCGACGGATTCGCTGGCCGACGCCGCGCGGCTGATGAAGGAACTGGACGTCGGAATGTTGCCGGTCACGACGGACCGCCAACTTCTGGGCGTGGTGACCGATCGCGACATTACCGTGAGAGGCGTCGCCGAAGGGTTGTCGCCGGAGCAATGCCTGGTGGCCGACATCATGACCGCGGAGGTGCGCTGGTGCTATCCGGAGACCCCGTTGGAGGAGGCGTTGGTACAGATGGGAGAGCGCCGCATACGACGTCTTGCGGTGGTGGATCGGGATCACGTGCTCGTCGGTGTCGTTTCCATGAGCGACGCCTTGCGGGCTGCTGCCGGGGCGGCCTGACGCCCTTGCCGGCGGGTTGTCCCCTTCTTTCACTGGCATGGCGGATCTTCCGGTTCGAGCGTTTGCCGACAGCCGTGCCCCGTCACTCTCCTACAGCGTCCAGGGTCGGGGCCTGCTGCAATGCCCGCACGGACGATCGTCGCGGAAAGTTGCCGCGCCGCCGGTCTGCTATTGGAGATTCGGAATGAGCCATGTCGTCACTTTGTGCGTGGCGGGCGACGCCCGGGACAATGAACACGAGCGCGCCACCCGCGAAGAATTCGGTCGGCGCCTGGCGGTGCTGCGCAAGCTGGAGTTCGGAGGCGAGTACGAGCCCGCTCGCCATGCGCCACCGCTCTACTACGTGCCGAACGAGACCCTGGTCACCCACGAGCTGGCACGCTTTCCAGGCATCGAGCACCAGGACCAGCTTTTTGGCGGCGTGGTGCCGCATCGCTTCGTGGCAACAAAGGTGATCTCGCACCCGCTCGTTTCCGAAGGCGCGGTGCATCCGGTGGGCTGGACGAACTGCCTCACCGATCAGTTGGCAGGCGTCGTGCTGGAGGGTTACTCCGCCTTCAGCCAGGACGACGCGCTGGAAGGCGGTCGGCGCCTGTTCGAGCGCGGTATGCGCGTGCGGCTCAAGCGCGCAGTCTCCAGGGGCGGCCTGGGACAGTGGAAGGCCGCCGACCCGGAACAGCTTGCATCCGCACTTCAGGAAATTTCCGCTGCGGAACTGGCGGAATGGGGGGTGGTCGTGGAAGAGGACCTCGCCGAGGCCCGCACGTGGGGAATCGGGCAGGTCACCATCGGCGGGCGGATCATCAGCTACTTCGGCGTACAGGAACTGACGCAGGACAATCATGGCTGCGAGGTCTATGGCGGGTCGGATCTGCAGGTGGTGCGCGGCGGCTTCGACGCTTTGCTGGCCCGCGAACTGCCTGCCGACGTCGGCGAAGCGGTGCGCATGGCGATGGCCTATCACGAGGCCGTCAAGACCTGCTTCGACGGCTTCTTTGCATCGCGCATCAACTATGACGTGGTGCGAGGCGTCGCCGCCGACGGCAACCTGAAATCAGGCGTCCTTGAGCAGTCGTGGCGCCTGGGCGGCGCCAGCGGCGCAGAGATCGCGGCGCTGGAGTACTTGGCGGAGAACCCCGATTGCCACGTTGTGCGGGCGAACACCATCGAACGCTACGGGCAGGCGGCGCTCACCGAGCCTCTGCCAACCGGCGCGCTGGTCTTCTTCAAGGGTGACGATCCCGTCACCGGCCCGATCGTGAAGTACGCGACCGCCCGATGCCAGGCATGAGCGTCAGGAGCCGGCCGTTCGGCGTGACCGTCGACGAGCAACGGATCGCCGCCACCGTGGTCGGGCCGCGACGGACGGTGCCCGGCGTACTGCTCGTGCACGGCTGGGACGGCAGTCAGCAGCAGTACCTGGCGCTCGCGCGCGAAGTCGCCAGCTTGGATTGCGTCTGCGTGACCTTCGACTTGCGCGGGCATGGACAGAACATTGCCGATCGCGACGTGGTCACGCGTGACCACAATCTCAGGGACGTGCTGGCCGCCTATGACTCACTCATCGGACTGACGGCGGTCGACCCCGAACGCATTGCACTCGTCGGCAGCAGCTACGGTGGGTACCTCGCCACGCTGGTGACGCTCGAGCGTCCGGTCCATTGGCTCGGGTTGCGGGCACCCGCCTTGTATCGAGATGCCGAATGGAACCGCCCGAAGAGCCGCCTGGACAAGGTGGACTTGGCCGACTACCGCTCGCGCCTCGTCAAGGCGAAGGAAAACCGGGCGTTGGCCGCCTGCGAGGCGTTCAAGGGCGACTTCCTGATCGTCGAATCGCAGTATGACAAGATCGTCCCGCATCCTGTCATCGAGAGCTATCGGGCTGCAGCCTGCCACGCCCGATCGGTGACCTACCGGGTGCTTGAAGGCGCCGATCACGGCTTAAGTACACCGCAGGGCCGCCGGCAGTATGGAGATGTCCTTCTGGAATGGATCTCAAACAAGGTGCGTGTTGATCCTACTCAATAGCCGAATTCCGCCCCGAAATGCAAAAAGCCCAACCATTTCTGGTTGGGCTTTTTGGGCTGTAAGAGCCTGACGATGACCTACTTTCACACGGGAACCCGCACTATCATCGGCGCTGAGGCGTTTCACTGTCCTGTTCGGGATG
>Ga0160470_100138_pt1 | contig 73610 bp, 72 predicted proteins | sample HID1973I_E11MG_FD_108214 | JGI IMG/M metagenome (GOLD analysis project Ga0160470, IMG submission 108214) | Enriched mosquito-associated microbial communities from UW Madison campus, WI, USA - HID1973I_E11 MG | ecosystem: Host-associated > Arthropoda: Insects > Digestive system > Unclassified ... | reverse complement strand
CCCCGTACCGAGACACTTAAAGCGCGTATCTGGAACGGAGAACAGGCGGAAGCGTCTTTCATAGTTACTTAAATCCCCGGTTGACGGGTGCGAGCGTCTTTCATAGTTACTTAAATCCCCGGCTGGCGGGTGCGAGCGTCTTTCATAGTTACTTAAATCCCCGGCTGATGGGTACGAGTAGCGGCATAAAGCGAGAGTGAATTGCTGCCGGCCCTTTAAGTAACGCTCAACGTCGCTTAATCCGCATACTACCGAGCAAGCGCCGAATAAGAGCCCCCGAAAGTTACTTAACCCCTATCGAACCCCCCAGCAACGTGCGAAATGATGGGAATAAGCCCCGTACCGAGACACTTAAAGTGCGTATCCGGAACGGAGAACGGGCGCAAGCGTCTTTCATAGTTACTTAAATCCCCGGTTGGCGGGTGCAAGTGTCTCCCATAGCTACTTAATTCCATCGGCTGGCGGGTGCGTCAGGCGGATGGTTTTATAAATTAAAATTTTGTGATTATCGTACCAATTTGTGTATAGTAGTTGCTAACAGATTGGGATCGGGAGGCATGTATCAGCCGTGACAAGACTTCGAACGATGAATACGCTTCGCAATCAAATTTTTCTTGGATTTATGTTTGTTATGGTTATCGTATTGGCGTCCGTCGGATATTTCACTTACGACCAAGTGTCGGTCCTGCTGCGCAACAACGCGGAGCGGCACATCGAGCAGACGGCGGTGCAAGCGTCCGGCAAGCTGGACGTGCTCGTCCGGCAGATCGACACGTTCACCGCGCAGGTCGCCATCAGCGAGACGGTTCAGCGGCTGCTGGCGCAGGAGGCCGCAGGCCGGGAACTTTCCTTCGAGGAGCGGCAGCTCATTCAGCGGGAAGCCCGCAAGCAGGAGGCGTATGTGACGGGCATTCGGTCGCTGGAGCTGTACGCATCCGACTTTCGGATGCTGGTGCCGCTGACGGATGTCAGCTTGAATAAGCGGGTGCCGATGGAGTGGATTCAGCTCGCCGACGAAGGCAAAGGACAGCTTGTCTGGTTCGGAACGAGCGCCCGCTATCCGGACTCCGTCCTCGCGATCCGACGCATAAGGCTGGTGGATCAATCCTTCGCCGATGCGGGCTACTTAATGGTGCAGGTCGATCGGCACTACTTCGGACTTAACGATTCGGCTTCCGCCGCTGCCGACGGCACCGGCCAGACCGAGCGGGAGCCGATGGGGCTGATCGACAGCCAAGGCAGCATCATCGCCTCCGACTTTGGCGCCGTTGTCGACGTTCAATCGTTGTTGGCGGAGGGCCGGGAGACGGTATCAATGAATGGGGAAGACTACATCGCCATACAGAAGCAATCGGAGGCGACAGGCTGGCGCATCATCATCCTGACGCCGGTGAAGTACGCGGTCGAGGGCATCTCGATTCTGCGCACGGCCGTCATCGTGTCGGGCATCGTCGGCGGCGTGCTGTTTCTTGTTTTGACCTTTATTTTGTCGACGATGATTACGCGCCCGATATTGAACCTCATCAAAGCGATGCGCTTCGCCAGATTCGGCAACTTGAAGACGATTCCCGTCGTATCGAGCACGCTGGAGCTGGACGAGCTGCACAACACGTACAACCAGATGGTCGTCTCGCTCAACGAATTGATCGACGTCGTGTACCAGAAAGAAATTGTGCAAAGCCGGACGGAACTGAAGGCGCTGCAAGCGCAGATCAACCCGCATTTTCTGTTCAATACGCTGGAGGCGTTCTTCTGGGCGCTGGAAGACAAGGGGGAAGAGGAGCTTGCCCAGCTTGTCGTGGCGATGTCCGGGCTGTTCCGCTATGTCATCGCGCGCGCTGACGAGGACGAGTGGGTGACGATTGCGGACGAGCTGGACCACGCGGAGCGCTATTTAAAAATTATGGACATGCGTATGATGGACCGGTTGTTCTGGCGTGTCGAAGCCGCAGAGGAAAGCCGGCGCGTTCCGATTCCGAAGCTGCTGATTCAGCCGATTATCGAGAATGCGATCAGTCACGGCGTGGAGCAGAAGCTCGGACAGGGCATGGTCGCCGTATGCGTCAGACCGTCAGACCGGGCGGGCTATACCCGGATCGAAGTAACGGATAACGGTCCGGGCATCGACGAGGAGAAGCTGCAGTCGCTGCTGGCCGCAATCGAGCAAGGGCGAAGCCACCCGTCGGCCAAAGGCACGGGAGTCGGCATCGTCAACGTATCGAAACGATTGGCGCTTTACTATGAATCGAAGTCGACGGGGCTGGACATTCGCAGCGCGGCGGGGCGCGGCACGACCGTAGCTTTCGAAATACCGGACGAGCATGGGGGACGAACGACATGAAAACAATATTGGTTGTCGATGACGAGCCGAGAACAAGGGAAGGCGTTCGCAAGGTGCTGGAGGGCTGGTCGGCGGGGCGCTATCGGATCGAGACGGCGGCAAGCGGCGTCGAGGCGCTCGAATGGCTTGCGGAGCATGAAGTGCATTTGCTTATTACCGATATTCGAATGCCGGAGGTCGGGGGGCTGGAGCTGGTGGAGAAGCTGCAAAGTCTGGCCCACCCGCCCGTCGTTATCATCCTGTCCGGCTACCCCGAATTCGACTATGCGCAGAAGGCGCTAAAGTTTGGCGTAATTGAATATTTGTTGAAGCCGCTGGACAAAACTAAGCTGGTCCAAGCGGTAGAGCTGGCGTTGAAGCGGGAGGAAGACATACAGCGGATTGAGCAGATGGAGAAGCTGGTAGATACGAAGCTGCTGGAAACCGTGAGCCCGGATCGGAAATACGGCACTCAGGTGCAAGAGGCGATCCAGTATTTGGACGAGCATCTTCACGAGCCGATTACGATGCGTGACATCGCGGATTATTTGTTTATGAACGCCAGCTATTTCAGCGTCTTGTTCAAGGAGCAGACCGGGCTGACATTCAGCGAGTACTTGACCAGAAGACGGGTGCAGCGGGCGAAGGAAATGCTGGCGACGACAAGGCTTGCCGTTGCCGAGATCGCCGAGCAGGTCGGTTATCAGACCGCGAAATATTTTGTCAAAGTATTCCGCACCCTAGAAGGTGTCAGTCCTGGTCAATATCGTAAGAATGTGGCGGATTCCGGCGAGACAATCCAATAAAAGTAGTATTATTCCCAACTGCCCTACCCTTTTGACGTCGCGTCCGCGTTGCTACAATTGGTAATGCAGTCGAAAAACGAAAAAAATATTTTCGGAAAAGGGGTTGTAAACGTGTTCAAAAAGTGGACGGTGCTGCTATTGACCCTCTGCCTCGTGCTGGTTGCGGCCGGTTGCGGCAGTAAGAAAGAGAAAGAAGAGAACAACGGCGGTACGACGGATAACGGCGGCGCTAAAGTAACGATCAGCTTCATGCATCTGTGGCCGGAAGGCGTATCCGCAGGTCAGAACAAAATCGTAAACCAAATCATCAACGAGTATCAGAAGGAACACACGAACGTTACGATTAAGCAGGAAGTGCTTGACAACGAGCAATATAAAAACAAATTGAAAGTGCTTTCCGCTTCCAATACGCTGCCTGACGTGGGCGTTACGTGGGCTGCGGGCTTCCTTCAACCTTATGTTGACGGCAAGCTGTTCGCTCCTGTAGACGATCTGCTGAGCGGGGAACTGAAGGACAAGTTCGTTGCGGGCACGACGGAGGCCTACAACATCGGCGGCAGCACGTACGCGCTCCCTCTGGAGTTCAACATTGCGCCTGTGTACTACAACAAAGCGATCTTCGAGAAATACAACTTGAAAGCTCCACAAACGTATGACGAGTTCAAAAATGTCGTGAAGACGCTAGTGGACAACGGCATAGCTCCAATCGCGCTTGGCAACAAAGACCGCTGGACGGGCTCCCTCTGGTACATGTACCTGGCGGAACGCTTCGCAGGACAAGAAGCGGTCGCAAAAGCGATCAAAGGCGAAGCCTCGTTCAAAACCGACGATCTGACGAAAGCGGCAACGGAAGTGCAAACGCTCGTCGACAACAAAGCGTTCGTGAAAGGCTTCAACGGCCTGTCGAACGAAGAAGCAAAATCCGAGTTCCTGAACGGTCACGCGGCCATGTACCTGATGGGTACGTGGGAGCTGCCGAACTTTACGACGAACGAAGACATTCCGAAGGACTTCCGCGACAGCGTAGGCTTCTTCAAATTCCCTGCCGTCGACGGCGGCAAAGGCAACGCCAACAGTTGGGTAGGCGGACCGGGCGTAGGCTTGTTCGTGTCCGAGAACTCCAAAGTGAAAGACGAAGCGAAGAAATTCGTCGAGTATTTCGTATCGAAGTGGGGCGAGCAATCGGTAACGGGCGCCGGCGTCATTCCGGCTACGAAAGTCGACACGTCTAAGCTGGAGCTGCCGCAACTGTACATCGACCTGTTCAACGAAATGAACCAAGCGAGCAGCATCACGCTGTTTGCGGACGTGCAAATGAAAGCTAACGCTGCGGAAACGCACCTGAACATGATTCAAGCGCTCTTCGGCAAGGCGGTTACGCCTGCGAAGTTCGCGGAGGAGCATGACGCTGCGATCAAGAAAGGCAGCTAATAACAGCTAGCCGACTGCAACGCGCTTAAAGAGGGTGGAGACGAGCTTATCCGGTCCTTGGCCGGGTAAGCTCGTCCGCTCTTGAAATTACAAGGAAAGGAGACGGCCCTAATGGATAAAGTAATGTCTAATAAAAAAATGATTGCTTTGTATGTGCTGCCTTCTCTGCTTCTGATATTGGCCGTTGTCTATATTCCAATCGTTCTTACCGGCTATTATGGTCTGAATGAATGGAACGGCATCGGATCCATGAAATTTGTCGGTCTCGACAATTATGCGACGCTGATAAAGGATGCGACGTTCTGGGACAGCGCGAAGCATTCGCTTCTGCTTGCCGTATTTTCGGCGCTCAGCCTTATCGTGTATCTTGCCATTGCAATGGTCCTTGCCGCCAAGCTTAAAGGAGCAAACCTGTTCCGCAAAATTTACCTGATCCCGATGCTGCTGTCATCCGTTGCGATCGCTCAGCTCTGGCTCAAAATTTACCACCCGACCAGCGGTATTATGAATAGCTTTCTGGAATCTCTAGGCGTTGACAACCCTCCCGCATGGCTGGCAGAACCGTCGTTGGTGCTGTTCGCTCTGTTCATCCCGATTTTGTGGCAGTATGCGGGCTTCTATATTCTGATCTACTACGCGGCACTGAAGAACATTCCGACCTCGCTGGAAGAAGCGGCGAAGATCGACGGTGCGACTTCGCTGCAAATCGCTTATAAAATCAAGCTTCCGCTTGTAATGGAAGTCATTAAAGTGACGATCGTCCTTGCGGTTGTCGGCTCGCTGAAATATTTCGACCTGATCTACGTGATGACCGACGGCGGTCCGAACGGTGCGAGCGAAGTTATGGCGTCGTACATGTACCATACCGCATTCCGTGCCTACGACTTCGGCTACGGCAGCGCAATCGGCTTCGCCCTGCTCATTATCTGTCTCGTGGCAACGTGGATTATTCGCAAACTGACCGTAACGAAAGAAACAATTCAATACTCCTAAGGAGGGACGCTTCATGATGTCCGTCGGACAAGTGGACGCGGGAGCGATGAGCCCGAAGACGGCATTCGCGCGCAAGATCGGTTACGCCATCTTATATATCGTACTGATCGTTGTAGCTGTGCTGCAATTGTTTCCGCTCGTATGGCTGCTGCTGTTCTCGCTTAAAAATAATCAGGAAGTGTTCAATCTTCCTCCGTTCGCTCTTCCTTCCCATCCTAAGTGGGAGAACTACCAGAAGGTATGGGAAGCGGGCAATATCGACCGATACTTCTTTAACAGCGTCTGGCTCACCGTCGCCTCTACGGCGCTGACGGTTGTGCTTGCCAGCCTGGTAACGTACGCGATCACCCGGATGAAATGGAAAGGCAGCTCCCTCGTGCTCGGCCTGTTCATGGTGGCGATGATGATTCCGGTTCACTCGACGCTCATCCCGCTGTTCAGCATGTTCAACAAGGTCCATCTGACCGATTCGCCGGTCTCGCTCATTCTGACGTATGTGGCGTTCAATATGCCGATTACGATTATGATCCTGCTTGGCTTCTATTACGCATTGCCGAAGGAAGTCGAAGAAGCGGCGGTTATCGACGGCTGCTCGGTCAACCGGATGTTTTTCCGCATCGTCCTTCCGATGACGAGCTCCGTGCTCGCGACGACGGCGATCATCAACATGATCTACAACTGGAACGAGTTTATTTTCGTCAACACGTTCATCAGCTCCGATTCGCTCAAGACACTGACCGTCGGCGTGCAAAACTTCATCGGCCAATATACGACCGACTGGGGCGCGATCGGCGCGACGCTCATGATTAGCATTCTGCCGATCCTCATTACGTTCCTGTTCCTCAGCGACCGGATCGTGGAAGGCATTGCAGCCGGATCGGTTAAAGGCTAAATTTTATTTTTTTTAGTAATCGGTTACGCAGAACCTCTCTTTTTGCCATTATGGCGATAAAAGAGAGGTTTTTTTCTATTTGCAAATTTTATCAATTTTTGTATGATATGAGGGTCCGGTATTGCCGGTGTTGCCGGTAAAGCGTTGAAGTGCAGAAGAGCCATTTTATATCTTTACTTAAAAAAGGGGAGCCTACATGTCGTTGTTTATTATAGGCGGGACGGGCTACATCGGGAGGAGAACGGTCGATCTTGCGCTTGCGGGGGGAACTCCGGTGACCGTCATGACGCGAGATACAGCGAAGGCGAAGGAGTTGGAGAGCAGAGGCGTAAAGGCCGTGGTGGGCGATTTGCTTAAGAACGGCAGTTGGCAGAAGGAATTGGCGGAAGCGGAACATGTGATTCATATTGCGGCACCGCCGGCACAAGGGAGGAAAATAACGAATAGAGCGGCGCGGAAATATCAGCGCAACCATTACGAGATGACCGTTCGGATGCTGGATCATCTGAACCGGCGGCGTCTTAAGAAGCTCGTGTATGTGGCGAGCGCAAGCTTTTTCGGCGATACGGGGGACGGAGAGCCGAAGACGGAGCAGTATTGCTCGACGCCGAAGGGGCTAGGGCGGTACATTGCGCCTTCGGTGCATCTGCTGCCGGAATATGTGGACCGGGGCTTGCCGATAGTCACGGCGTTTCCGGGACAAGTGTACGGACCGGACCTATGGTTCTCGCGGCTTGTGCTGGAGCCGCTGTCGAAGTATGAGCCTATACGGGTGCTGAGAGGGCGCAACCCGATATGGTCGCCGATGCATATCGAGGATTGCGCCAGAGCGTGCCTGCATTTGCTCGATAAAGGACTGCCCGGAGAAGACTACTTGCTGGCCGGAAGCCGCCCGATTGCAAGCGACGATTTCTTCTCGATCGCGGCGAAGGAGCTGGACGCCCCGGACCGCAAGCGAGAAGTCTCGCCTTGGCTGTGCCAGTGGAGGTTCGGTCCGGTGCTTATGGAGCATACGGAGATGCATACGAACTTTGCGAACGGAAAACTTCGATCGACCGGATTCCATTACCGCTATCCGACGCTCGAATCCGGCGTGGCGGCCGCCGTGAAGGCATGGAGAAGCAATCGGCAGACCGGCCCGGCGAAGAGCTGAGCGGCCTCCGGCTTAATAACGTTGTTGCCGCGTTAAGCGTTAGCGCCGTTCCGGTTGGCAAGCGGCCGCACCGGATTCGCCGGCCGCTTGCCGCTGCGGATGGGTATCTCGGCAATCTGCGTGATTGCCTTCCTGTCGAGACGGCATGCGTCACAGGAAGACATGCCGCTCATCGGGGATGCTTCCCGGCGATCCGTAGAAAGCGAAAGCGTACATGCCTATGAGGGGCGGTCGGTCCTTTCGCATTTTGTTTTATCGTACCTATCTTCCCGCGCATTCGCATTTCGTTCACCTGGAATGTAATTTAACATTTTTATCCACTATATTCCTGCAGAATGTTGGCGGAGAGGCGGCTCTGTCCGGGGGTGGGGATATTCGCGATATCTTTAGCATAAACTTATGTCATAGCTAGCAACTTTTAGGTATAATATAGTCGCGTATCCCAATATCTCGTAGGAGGTTTCACATTGGATTATCAACAGTCTAACTCCGGTTTTTCCCCGCAGAACGATTACCCGGTCAAGCAAGAGACCAGCGGCAAAGCGATCACGGCCCTTGTGCTGGGTCTTGTCGGATTCGTGCCTTATATCGGGATTCTGAGCGCGATTCTGGCTATTATTTTTAGCTTTCTCTCGTTCAAGGACATTAAGCGCAAAGGCAGCAAAGGGCGCGGTATGGCCATTACCGGGCTGGTGCTCGGCATTTTTATAACGATTCTATACATAATTGCGATTATCGGAATTGTGTACATTCTGAACAATTACGATTCGATTCAAGACTATATGGACACGCTTCAAGACAAAGTCGAAGCGCAGTAAACCGTTAAACCCGAATAGGCCGGGGGCGTCTCTTGCGAGATGTCCCCGGCCTATGTTATGTCCGGCAATCCGTACAGCTATTCCAGCGTCAGCGTCACCGTTACCGGACAATGGTCGCTGCCCGTGACACGGCAATGAACGTCCGCTTCCGCAATCGCGGGAGCAAGCCTTGCCGAGACGAGGAAGTAGTCGATTCGCCAGCCGATATTCCTCTCCCGCACCTTCGGCATGAACGACCACCAGCTATAGACGTCGCCCCGGTCCGGATACAAATAGCGGAACGTATCGACGAAGCCCGCCGCCAGCAGATCGGTGAGCTTGCCTCGCTCCTCGTCGGTAAAGCCGGAATTGCCGATGTTCGATTTCGCATTCTTAATATCGATCTCTTGATGGGCGACGTTCAGATCGCCGCATACGACGACCGGCTTTAGCGCATCCAGTTGAAGCAGATAGCTGCGGAACCGGTCTTCCCATTCCAGCCGGTAATCAAGCCTTGCCAAGTCGCGCTTGGCATTCGGCGTGTAGACGTTGACGAGATAGAAGCGCTCGAATTCCAGCGTCAGGATTCTGCCTTCTTCCTCGCAGTCCTCTTCGATTCCGTATCGGACGGACAATGGCTTTATTTTCGAAAATACGGCCGTTCCGGAGTATCCTTTTTTCACGGCGTAGTTCCAATACTGCGAATAGCTCTCGCCCAGTTCCAGCTCGATCTGCCCTGCTTGCAGCTTCGTTTCCTGCACGCAGAACAGATCGGCGTCCATCTCTCGGAAGTAATCGAGAAATCCTTTGGTCACGCATGCGCGCAGCCCGTTAACGTTCCATGATACAAGTTTCATCGTCTCTCCGCTCCCCTTGCCGTATCTGTCCTCATAACCGATAGTTTATCACGGATGGAGGCGGTTCGGACAGCCATCCGGAGGAGAATGGAGCGACGTTTGTAATCGCGTTCGGGACGCCGTATACTGACGGAAAGACAAGCCATATCGATTAGGATTAGGGGGAGGCTGCGTCAATGACGAGTCGTCATGCGCATCATGAACGGCTGCGGGTTATTGTGACGGGAGTAACCGGAATGGTAGGAGAGGGCGTCATGCACGAATGCCTGCTCCACCCCGATGTGGATCAGGTGCTGGTTGTCAACCGCAGACCGAGCGGGACAAGCCACGAGAAGCTGAAGGAAATCGTGCTGGACGATTTCTACGATTGGACGGCAATAGAGACGGAATTGGAAGGCTACAATGCCTGCTTCTTCTGTCTTGGCGTCTCGTCGATCGGCAAGACGGAGGAGGAGTACCGGCGGGTTACCTACGATCTGACGATGCATGCCGGGACCCTTCTATCACGGCTCAATCCCGACATGATATTTACCTATGTGACCGGCAGCGGTACGGATAGCACGGAGAAAGGGCGTTCCATGTGGGCGAGAGTGAAGGGCAAGACGGAGAACGATTTACTGCGTCTGCCGTTCCAAGCAGCCTACATGTTCCGTCCCGGCTATATTCATCCGACGAAGGGACTCCGCAACGCGCACAAGTATTACACCTTTATGAAATGGCTGTACCCGCTGCTGCGCACCGTGCTGCCGCGGCATGTTATCACGTTGCGTCAGCTTGGACTTGCGATGATTGGCGCCGCAACGGTCGGGTATGATCGTAAGGTGCTGGATAGTCCGGATATTGTGCGGCTGGCCGCCGGGCAAACGACGGCGGGCGGGGCAAAATCATAGCAAGCTGTGAGGCAAGAATCGGCGAATACGGCATTTTGCGGGATGAAGGGAATAGACGGAGGACTACGCTAAGCCCAATGAATGGGAGGTCGATTATATGAAAATTGCAATGACCAGCGTTTATGTTGACGATCCGTTGAAGGCTCATGCATTCTACACCGAGGTGCTCGGCTTTCAGAGCCGGCTCTTCATGCCGGAGGCGTACTTGGCCATTGTCGTCTCCACCGAGCAGCCCGACGGCACCGGCCTGCTGCTTGAGCCGAACAAGCATCCGCTTGCTTCGGTCTATCAGAAGGGGCTGTATGAAGAGGGGTATCCGGCCATTACACTCGGCGTGGACAACATCGAGCAGGAATATAACCGGCTGGCGGACAAAGGCGTCGTATTCCGCAACAAGCCGACGCCGACACATGGCGGCATCGCAGCGGTATTCGAAGATACGTGCGGCAATCTGGTTCAGTTGTTTCAATTGCAGCAGCCGTAATGACTTGACTGGGCACGGGGCGGTTGCCAAGTCCGGGTAAACTGCGAATGCCATCGACGCGCTTTGCCCATCGGTGACAGACGAGCTGTCACCGATGGGGCGTTATAATGAGGCTGGACAAGGGAGGAACAAGCGGTGAAGCGGTCGGATCGGTTAATGGCGATTCTTATGGCGCTGCAGCAGCGTCAGGAAACGGCGCAGTCGCTGGCGGACAAGCTTGAAGTATCGCGAAGGACCGTGCTGCGGGATATGCAGTCGTTATCGGAGATCGGCGTTCCGCTCTATGCCATATCGGGGCCCGCAGGCGGCTACAGGCTGATGGAGGGCTATTCGCTTCCTCCGCTGCAGTTGGATGCGCAGGAGGCGCTGGCCGTCCTGTTCGCGCTCCGGGCGACGACCAAGCTTGCGGATTCGCCTTTCAACCGCGCGCGGTGGACGGCGATCGACAAGCTGCGCGCGGCGATGCCCGCCCGCACGCTGACCGAGATCGAGCCGCTGCTCCGGCAGGTGGAGCTTGAGGTGCCGGAGCGGAAGACGGCCGCTCCGCTGCTGGCCGCGCTGATCGGCCATGCGGCGGCGGGCGACTGGATTCGCGCTTGGTATCGTTCGGAGCGGCGCCGCGGCGAGCTTACCCTGCGCCCGCAGCGGGTCTACGCCGCGCATGGCTTCTGGTACTGCGAGGCGTATTCCGCTGAGCATGGCGAGGTCCGGACGTTCCGGGCGGACCGCTTCGAATCGGCAGCCGTTGTCGATGCGCCGCAGATGGCCGTCGAGCCGAAGGGGGCATCGTCGGCGGACGACGAGCGAGACGGCAGGCAAGCGTCTGGCGAGGAGGCGGCCGATGTGCGCATCGTCGCCCGGCTGACCTATCGCGGCGCGCTCGTCGTCGAGCAGGACGTTCACGTCGGAGAACTGGTGAAGCAGTTGACCGACGAGACCTGGGAGCTGGACTTCGAGTGCCCGGCTTCGGAATGGCACTGGGCGGTACGGCTGTTCTTCACGCTTGGCATGGATGCCGAAGTGTTGGAGCCGGAATCGCTTCGCCGCGAGCTCTACCTGATGTCCAACCAATTGGCGGGCGTATATCGGCCCACGGGAGGAGAAGGAACGGATGATTAAAGCTTCGGACTCGGTATTGGCGAGAGCAAGGTCGTTTATTTACGGCCATGCGAGACTGCTCGATCGGAGACGGTACGAATATGATTGGGAGGGCGGCTCGAAAGAAGCGGTGATCGAGGCGCTGCGCGCTTATCAGAATCCGGATGGAGGGTTCGGACATGCGCTTGAGCCCGACATTCGCTGTCCGCACAGCCAACCGGTTCCGACGGAGATGGCGCTTATGATAATGGAAGAGGTCGATTGCTTCGATCCGGCCATCTTGGAAGGCATCGGCCGATATTTGCGGACGGCTGCGCTGCCGGAGGGCGGACTGCCGCTCGCAACGCGCAGCGTGAACGATTACCCGCATGCGCCGTGGTGGACGATTGATGCCGACGACCTTCCCTCGATCAATCCGACCGGCCGCTTGCTTGGCCTGCTGTACAAGCAGCAAGCGCTGCCGGAGCTGACGAGGAGCGAGCCGTTCGAGCGGAGCGTATCGTTCGTCTGGAGGCGGCTGGAGTCGGAGAAGCCGCACCATTATCACGATGCCGTGCAGTGGATCTCGTTCCTCGGCGAGACGCCGGATCGAGCGCGCGCGGAGCGCATCAGGCCGGCGCTGGACGAATGGCTGAGCCAATCCGGCGCAATCGAGAAGGACCCGCACGCGACAGGGTATGTGCACAAGGTGCTCGATTGGGCGCCTGCAGCGGATAGCTATGCTCGTCGGTTCGTTACGGACGAAGAGGTGAAGCGCCATCTGCAGGCGCTGCTGGACGAGCAGCAGGACGACGGGGGCTGGCCGATCAGCTTCGAGGCCGTAAGCCCGGCGGGCTTGCAGGAGTGGCGCGGCTGGCTGACGGTGGACAGGCTGAGAACGCTGCGCTCTTACGGAGCTCTACAGTAAATCTAGGCGTAGTCGAAGGCCGGGCCCTCGATATGAGGGCAGCGGTCAGAGTGTCGAGAAACCCAGTGTCTTCGAGGGACCCCGCGTCTCGTTCCAAGACGTCCGGGTTTCTTTGTTGTCTGGAGGTTGGAAGGAGCGCGGCAGGGTGGAGTTACGCCTAAGAGTGGGCTGGTTGATTGACCCTGTGCCTCATGTAGAATAAGAGCCCGGTATAGGTTCTTATTCTGCTCTCTAACTGGTGGATTCCTGATTAAGCGTCTCGCACGAACGCCTAATCCTAAGCGAACGTTACTTTTCAGCGTCTGGCGAGCGATTAAGCGGCTTTGTAGAGCACTTATTCGACTACGTATGAGGCTTCGCACGAAATACGCGGCCTTTAGGAGCACTTATTCGACTGCCTGCGAGGTCCGGAACGAAATAAGCGACCTATGTTCGGGGTCTTGTATGCATGGCGGGAGAAGGGCAGCGGCTCGGCTAGACGGGTATCGGGCAGACGGATCAACGATTGTTGAAGGTGACTCGAACATATGGTTCCCGACTACAATCAAGCTAGCTAGCTTGATTGATTGTCTCGTCGTTACGGCGCTTTATGTGGCGTACATGCCGGAAGCGTCGGGAAGCTTGTGCACCGTGCAGGGCTTCGAGCAGACGTTGCCGCTACGAACGAAATTCCCTGCACATTGTGCAGGGATTCAGCCGCTTGCCACCCAGGCCGCATATAGCTGACGAATCCTTGCAGATGAGTCCGTTATGCGGCCTGTTTCTTGCGATATGTGTCCGTCGCGGGCGTGCTACGCGTTAAGCTGCTCGCGCCGCGCTAAGCTGTCCGAGACGAAGGAGAGGGCGGTTTGCATTTTGTCCAGATAGGCCGGCTCGTTGCCCGTGCACATAAACTTCACGCGGCCGCTGCCGTGTCCGACGATGCCGAAGCGGTTCAGCAGGGCGGACAAGCGTCGGATCGTTCCGGCGTTGCCGTCGACGATATTGATGTGCGGCGGCAGCATATCGCGCAGAATGTCGGCGTAGAACGGATAATGCGTGCAGCCAAGCACGATAATGCCGTAATCGTCGAGATTGTACGGAGCGAGCTTGCTTCGAAAATAAGGCTCCATGACGGCCGGATCGAACTGCAAATTTTCGCAATAGCGGACCAGTTCCGGCAGCGGCAGCGAATCGACGATGCCGCCGTCGTCCACGCGGGATACGAGCGCATAATAGCGCGGCATGGTCAGCGTGAGCGGCGTCGCCATGACCAATACCCTTTTGCCCGTGACGCGATTCATCTCGACAGCCGGCTTGACGGCCGGCTCCATGCCGACAATCGGCAGATCGTACATGTCGCGCAGCTCCTCGACGGCGATGCTGGTTGCGGTGTTGCAGGCGACGACGAGCGCATCGATCCCTTCGCGCATCATCCGTTCGACGGCTTCGAACACATAGCTTTTTACTTCGTCTTTCGTTTTGGACCCGTAAGGAACGTGTAGCGTATCTGCCATATAGAGATAATCTTGATCGGGCAGCCTTCGGAGCGATTCCGCCAATACCGACAGTCCGCCGATGCCCGAGTCGAAGAATCCAATAGTCATGAGCAATCGATTCCTATCTATGTAATCTTCTTTAGTCTCTACTACTCAGAATACCCCGATTGGTTCCCTAGAGCAAGGTATAAAAGGGATAATCCCCAAAGCCTATTATTCCCTTGCGCCATCGAAGGAGAAGAGAATCGTTCCGCAGACGGATGAAGACGGGACGGCGTTGTTTTATTGTTTATTACAGCGAATGCAAGGCGAGGAATGCCATTCAATTCAGAGTGAAAATGAGGGATCAATCATGCCGGTTCAACAAAATAACAAAACGCTGGTGCTGATCGGCCTGCTGCTTGGGCTTATCTTCTCCGGGCTGGACGAGACGGTCGTCTCGACGGCGATGCCGACCATCATCCGGGAGCTGCACGGCCTGTCGCTGTACGGATGGGTGGCTGGCGTGTACATGCTGGCGATTACGATGTTCATGCCGATTATCGGCAAGCTGGCCGACCTGTACGGCCGCAAAAAAATTTATCTCTACTGCATGGCGCTGTTCATTGCCGGCTCGGTCGTCAGCGGGCTGGCCCATTCGATGGAGATGCTGCTCGTCGGCCGCGGCATTCAGGGCATTGGCGCGGGCGGGCTGATGCCGCTTTCGCTCGTTATTATCGGCGACACGTATCCGCTCGAGCAGCGGGCGAAAATTCAAAGCCTTATCGGACCGCTTATGATTATTCCGCAACTGCTCGGACCGACGGTCGGCGGCTATCTGGTCGGGCACGTAAGCTGGCATTGGATTTTTCTGATTAACATTCCGGTCGGCTTGTTGGCCGCAGCCGTGCTTGCGCGCGGCATGCGCGAATCGGCCGGGACGGAGAAGCGTTCGATCGACTGGGCGGGCGCGTCATCGCTCGTGCTGACGCTGTTGTCTCTGCTGATGGCTCCCGTCCTCATCGATACGCAAGGCTATTCGTGGTCGTCTCCGGTTATTCTCGGCCTGCTGGCCTTGTCGCTGGTTATGCTGGCCGTGTTCATTCAAGTAGAGCGCAGGGCGAAGGAGCCGATCATTCCGCTTCATCTGTTCCGCAATCGGACGGTCGTCGTGCTGTCGCTGCTCGTGTTTATTTTTATGCTCGGCGCGATGGGCGGCATGGCGACCTTTCCTTTGTTTATGCAGAATGTAATGGGTCTGACCCCGACCGCATCCGGTTATTTGCTGCTGTCGTTCATGGCCGGCGCCGTACCGGCAAGCATCGTGAACGGGTTTATCATTACGAAAGTGCCTTATCGCAACTTGTTTATCGTCTCGTTCATTTTGCCGATTATCGGATTCTTCATGCTTACGTATCTGACGGCGAGCACATCCGCTCTGTATGTGGTGTCGAGCTGCTTCATTCTCGGCGTCGGCATGGGCGCGCTGTTCGGCGGCGACAATCTGATCGTGCAGGAGTCGGTCGAGCCGGCCGTCAGCGGCGTGGCGCTGTCGACGGTGCAATTGTTCCAATCGCTGGGGGCGACGATGGGCTTCAGCATATTCGGCAGCCTGCTGGCCGGCCATATCAAAAGCGGCATCGCCGGGCTCGGCGATACGCTGCCGGCGGATACGGGCGATGCGATCGTGAGCGGAGGCATACCGAAGGGGCTTTCCGGCGATGCGCTGCTTCAGGTGAAGACCGTGTTCGCGGACGCATTCAACAATCTGTTTACGGTAGCCGCCGTGTTCGCGGTCGTCGCGTTCGCGATATGCTGGTTCATGAAGCAGGAGGTGCTGTCGCCGAACAAAGCGGCGCAGCCGTCTGCGGGTGCGCAAGCGGAGGCGTAAGCTAACAAATAAAGTCGATGCAAGAGGAACGGTTCCTTCTTGCATCGACTTTAAATTTATGAGGGCCGCCAAGCCGGCAGGCGCGCGCTAAGCGGAAGCTTCCTTCCCGTGCCGGATAAACAGCCACACGCCGAACAGGATGAGCAGGCCGGCAGCCGCCTGGTAGAGGCCCAGCGCCTCGCTTAGCAGCAGCCAGGCCAGCACGGACGCGATGACCGGCTCGCCCAGAACAGACATGGAGACGGCTGTCGTAGGCATATATTTCAGCAGCCAATTGAACAGATAATGGCCGAACAGCGTCGGCACGATCGCAAGCAGCAGGAATGCGCCCCAATCTTGACCGCTATAGCCGCCGAAGGGATTGCCTAGAACGACGTTATACAGCGCCAGAGACGACGCCGCCATAAAGAATACGGTAAAGTTGTAGACGAACGCGCTGATGCCGTTGCGGAGCTGCTTGCCGATCATCATATGGACGGCTACGGCGGCTGCTCCGAGCATCGAGAGCGCATCGCCGATCAGTGCGTCGTCGGACAGGCGGAAGTCGCCGGATCCGATAATGACGGAGCCCGCCATCGCGATCCCCATGCCAAGAAGCATCTTGCGGTTTGCCTTTGTGCCGAACAGCAAGAAGGAAGCGATCATGACGAACACCGGCTCCAGCGTCAGAATGACGGTCGAGCTGGCGACGGTCGTATAGCTGAGCGAAGCCATCCATAGCAAGAAATGAAGGGCGAGCATGACGCCGGACGCGCCGAGCAGCCCCCATTGCTTCGTGCTTAGTCGCAGCCATTCCCGACGATAGCGCCACAGCAGAGGCAGCATGAGCGCATTGGTCAGATAGAGCCGGTACATGGCGGTGACGGCGGCATCCGCGCTGGACCAGCGGACGAATATGGAAGAGAATGAGATGGCGATAATGCCGATGACGAATAGAAGCTCGTATGCAGCGGCAGGCTTGCGGACTGAATTCATTGTTGCTTAATCTCCCTGCTGGTATCATAGGAATGCATTGTCTGTAATACTACTACATCCGGCTGAATAAGGGAAAATATATTGACATGTAATAAATGGGAATAGTCGATCGGACAAGAGGGGAGTTTAGCCGTACCGTATATCCATAAAAAAGAGACCGCGCTCAAGTTTATGCGCGGTCTCTTGCTATTCCGTCAGCCTGTCAGCCGTTTAAACGACGCCTTGCGCGATCATCGCGTCGGCAACTTTGACGAAGCCGGCGATGTTGGAGCCGACAACAAGGTTGCCTGGGTGGCCGTATTTCTCTGCCGCCGCTACGCTGTTGTTGTAGATGTTTTTCATGATTTGGTGCAGCTTCGCGTCAACTTCCTCGAACGTCCACGACAGACGCATGCTGTTCTGGGACATTTCGAGAGCGGATACGGCCACGCCGCCTGCGTTAGCCGCTTTCGCCGGTCCGAACAGCACGCCTGCGTTCAGGAATACGTCGATAGCCGCCAGCGTCGATGGCATGTTCGCGCCTTCGCCGACTGCTTTAACGCCGTTCTGCACGAGCAGCTTCGCCGCTTCTTCGTCGATTTCGTTTTGCGTTGCGCAAGGGAGCGCGATATCGCAAGGGATCGACCAGATGCCGGTGCAGCCTTCCGTGTACGTAGCTTGCGGACGCGATTTCACGTATTCGCTGATCCGTTTGCGCTCAACCTCTTTCAGTTGTTTCACGAGCGAAAGGTCGATGCCGTCCGGATCGTAGATATAGCCGTTCGAGTCGGAGCAAGCAACGACTTTCGCGCCGAGCTGCGTAGCTTTCTCGATCGCGTAGATCGATACGTTGCCGGAGCCGGATACGACAACCGTGCTGCCGTCGTAGCTCAGGCCTTTGGATTCGAGCATTTCGTTTACGAAGTATACGCAGCCGTAGCCCGTTGCTTCCGTACGCGTCAAGCTGCCGCCGTACAGGAGGCCTTTGCCCGTCAGAACGCCTGCTTCGTTGCCGCTGCGAATCCGTTTGTATTGTCCGAACATAAAGCCGATTTCGCGGCCGCCAACGCCGATGTCGCCAGCTGGAACGTCTACGTCAGGACCGATATAGCGGTACAGCTCCGTCATGAAGCTTTGACAGAAACGCATAATCTCGTTGTCCGATTTGCCTTTAGGATCGAAGTCGGAGCCGCCTTTGCCGCCGCCGATCGGTTGGCCGGTAAGCGAGTTTTTGAAAATTTGCTCGAAGCCGAGGAATTTGATAATGCTCGCGTTAACGGAAGGGTGGAAGCGGAGGCCGCCTTTGTAAGGTCCGATCGCGCTGTTGAACTGAACGCGGAAGCCGCGGTTCACTTGCGGTTTGCCGTTGTCGTCTACCCAAGGCACACGGAAGTATACAACGCGCTCCGGCTCAACGATGCGCTCCAAGATGTTTTGCTCGATGTATTGCGGGTTTGCTTCGATTGCCGGAATAAGCGAGTCGAAAATTTCTTTGACTGCTTGATGGAACTCCGCTTCACCTTGGTTACGGTTGATAACTTTGTCGTAAACAGCCTGTACGTACTCTTTAGCTGTCTGTGGCTCTTTCGTAATCGTACTTACCACGGATCTACACTCCCTTTTAACTTAAGTAACTGCGAGGAACAATCCCCCAGCGATTTTGCAGTTTTTGAACACTCGTTTATACTATCAGCCTGTGATAATTACAAAGTTTAAAACATCGCCTTAACAGTCCGCCAATAAAAAAATTTTTTCACCCCTGTTAATTTGAATTATATTTGGGCGATTTAAGTTTAATATATATAATGTAGTGCAAATAAAGTGTATAATAGTACAAAAAAAGACCGTTAAAACGACAAAATCCCCGCCATATCAGCGATGGCGGGGATTTCAAGAAAGTTTAAACGGCGAGCGGCTACAGAAGCTCGCGGCGCAGCTCTTCGCCGGATTTCGGCGAGAGGTAAGCGAACGGAATGTCAAATACCGTCTTGGCGCCCTTCTGGCCTTCCTTGCTCAGACGGTTGACTGCGCGTGCGTAAGCGACAAGCACGCTTGCAGTAAATTCAGGATTGCTCTCCAGCTTCAGACCGAATTCGATGATTTGTTTCGTGCTCTCGCCCGTAATGCCGCTGCGAATAACGAAGCCGCCGTGCGGCATGCCTTGATGCTCGGCCTTCAGCTCTTCTTCGGTAATGAACGTTACCGTCGTGTCGTAGTCCGAGAAATAGTTCGGCATCGAGACGATCGTCTCGCGGATCACTTCTTGATCGGCGCCTTCTTCGGCAACGACGAAGCATTGGCGCAGATGTTTCTCGCGCGTCGCGAGCTCCGGCGTCTCGCCCGAACGGATGCGGTTAATAACCGATTCGACCGGAACGGTATATTGCACGCCCGCTTTGACGCCCGGAACGCGGCGAATCGCGTCGGAGTGGCCTTGGCTTACGCCTTTGCCCCAGAACGTGTAGTCTTTGCCTTCCGGAAGGATCGATTCCGCAAGAAGACGATTGAGCGAGAAGAGGCCCGGGTCCCAGCCCGTCGAGATGACGCTGACGTTGCCGCCTTGCGTTGCCGCCGCGTTAACCGTGTTGAAGAACTCCGGAATTTTTGCATGCGTATCGAAGCTGTCTACCGTGTTGAACATGCTGGCGATGACCGGCGTTTGCTCCGGAAGGTCCGTAGCGGAACCGCCGCACAGAATCATGACGTCGATTTTGCCTTTGTACTGCTCCGTGGCCGAGATATGCTCGAATTTGACGCCGTTTACTGCGATTTGGTCGGGCTGTCTGCGCGTGAATACAGCGACAAGCTCCATGTCGGAATTTTGCGCGATTGCTTTCTGGACGCCTTTGCCGAGGTTTCCGTAACCGACGATACCGATTTGAATTTTACTCATGGTTTGATCTGCCTCCCACAATAAATTTTAGTACCAAGGCACATAGGTTCTAGTATAGAGATGTTACATGAAATGTAAACGGGCAAAGGGCTTACCGGCGGCCGTTGTCTCCAATTTTATTTTTCTAACTTTATGAACGGAATAGTACAAATCGATATTATTTTTGTGCAAAATAATACCTTCATTATTCTACCCGCCGCAAATAATTTCTTCCTATATAAATCCCCTAAATTATCGTTCCGGAATTCCTTTCAATTATTAGTTGTTTCCGTATCAATTTGAATCTGTCCGATCGCCCTGCGGCGCTCTATCATTTTCCATAAAAAAAGTGTCCTATTGATTCTGTTATAGTTGGCCTCGAATAGAGTCGAGAGGATGAGGCATTGGCAGAGCCGTTGAAGCGTTGCGCAGAAGCTGCATGGCTGCACGTTATGGAACGAGCGGATCGTCGTCTGGCTGTCGGTAGCGGGGCTCGTCTAACCGAATGGTATGCGAATCCGCCAAAAGCCTGTACGCAGTGCAGACGTTTATTTTCTATCGGAACGCTGATGAAGCACGAAAGCCTGCATTGAAGGCAGGAATGACAGCTCCAAGCAGGCGGGGAGGAAAGCCGCCGATCGCAGGAGTGTTTTTATTTTTCGCATTGTATATTTATTCATTATGTTGTATAAATAATTATCTATTGTTTGCTCAAGGAGGGTTCCCTTATGCCAACTCGCTCGCCATCCGCTTATTCAAGCTTGTCCCCCGGAGATATGGAGGTTGACGGCCGGCCGGCGCCGCCGTACGGCGAACAGGACGCATCTACAACGCAACTGCTTGCGGACGCCGGACAAGCGATCTTGTACACGGCCAACCGCCCCAATATTGTCATGGAGCGCGGAGCGGGCATGTACATCTGGGATACGGACGGCAAGTCGTATCTCGACTTCATCGGCGGCTGGGCGGTCAACGCGCTGGGCCACTCGCCGTCCGTTCTGCACGAGGCGCTCGCCGCGCAGTCGGGACAGCTTGTTCATGCAAGTCCCGGCTTCTACAATAAGCCGATGATTCAATTCGCGCGGCGGCTGACCGAGCTGTCGGGCTACGACCGCGTGTTCTTCGCCAGCAGCGGCTCGGAGGCGAACGAAAGCGCCATTAAGCTCGCGCGCAAATACGGCTCCGTTCATCTAAGCGGCGCTTGCGAGATCGTAACGACGATCGGCAGCTTCCACGGCCGGACGCTGGCGACGATGTCGGCGACGGGCAAGCCGCAGTGGGAGCCGCTGTTCGCGCCCAAGGTCGCGGGGTTCCGCCATGTGCCGTTCAACGACATCGAGGCGATGCGTCAGGCGGTCGGCGACCGAACCTGCGCCATTATGATCGAGCCGGTGCAGGGAGAGGGCGGCGTTCATCCGGCGGCTGGCGAATACGTCGCCGGTTTGCGCGAGCTGTGCGACGAACGGGGGATTTTGCTCGTATTCGACGAGGTGCAGACCGGAATCGGCCGGACGGGCAAGCTGTTTGCGTTCGAGCACTACGGGGTCCGGCCGGATATTGTGACGCTGGCCAAGGGCATAGGGGGAGGCTTCCCGTTATCGGCGATGCTGACGCTGGAGAAACATAATTTGTTCGAGGCCGGCGAGCAGGGCGGCACGTATACCGGACAGCCGCTTGCGATGGCGGCCGGCAGCGCCGTTGTCGAAGAGGTAGTCCGGCAGCGGCTCTCGCAGCGGGCGGAACAAATGGGAGCCGTCATTCGCGAGGGTCTGCAATCGATCGCGGAACGCTTCGGGCTGGAGCGGATCAGAGGGCTGGGGCTGCTTATCGGCTTCGATCTGCCGCGCTCGGTCGGCAGCGAGCTTGTCGCCGCCGCTCTTGCGAACGGCTTGCTCATTAATGCGCCAAGCCCTGCGGTTATTCGGCTTATGCCGCCGCTTATCGTATCCGAGGAGGATGCCGCAATCATGCTGGACCGGCTGACAGCTTCTCTGGAGCAGGCGCTTGGCGGGCGGCCGTAAAGCCGTTCGCTCCGGCTGGGGCGCCTTTGGGACGGCGATTGGAAATGGACTTCATGGAGTGGTAAAATGTCGATAAAAATCGAATGTCGACAAAGGGGCATACCGCGATGGATCAACGTTATTGCAGAGAATCGAAGTGCTACAAAACGTTCCGAGTATTTCCGACGGATGTAAACAATCATAATACGCTGTTCGGCGGCAAGCTGATGGCGAATATTGACGACATTGCCTCGATCGCCGCGACGAAGCATTGCCGCAGGCCGGTCGTAACGGCCTCCACCGACTCGGTCGATTTTTTGTATCCGATTCGGCCTACCGATGCCGTCTGCATGGAATCTTACGTTACGTGGACGGGCAAATCGTCGATGGAGGTGTTCGTCAAGGTTATTAAGGAGGATCTGCTGTCCGGAGAGCGGACAATCGCGGCAACCTCTTTCCTGACCTTTGTCGCGCTCGACGAGAACCGCAAGCCTGTCGTCGTACCGGATATCGTGCCGGAGACGGAAGAAGAGCTGAAGCTGCACGAGACGGCTCCGCAGCGTGCCGAGATGCGCCGCCGGCGCAGACAGGAAAGCAAGCAGTTCGCGGGATATTTGACCGTCAAGCAGCCGTGGGATTAAAACCTCGCCGCCAAAGCACGTCTTCACGCCATCTTCCGAATACGGTATGATGGTATCGAATAAGGAGGCGGAGAAAAGATGACGGCAGAGCGGCAATCCCGTATTATTCATTCGGTTATATTTACGTTGAAGCATCCGCGCGAGTCGGCGGAGGCGGAGCGGTTTCTCGCGGACGGGAAACGGATTCTAAGCGGCATTCCCGTCGTGGAGCAATTCGTCGTCAACCTTCAGGTCAGTCCGAAGAACGATTACGACTACGGTTTCTCGATGGCGTTCGCGGATCAAGCAGCGTATGAGGCGTACAATGCGCATCCGTTGCACGAGGCGTTCGTTCAAGAACGTTGGGAGACCGAGGTCGAGCGCTTTCTGGAGATCGATTACGTCCAGTGGGGCTGAGACGAATCGGCTGATTCACCCGAATATCCGGCATCGTCCGAACAGGACGAAAGCCGGATATTTTTTTCTATAGGAGGAATTTCCAGCGTTCGCATCGAATGAGAACATTGCCGAGGCTGATGTCGAGAAGCGGAACCGGCCGCCCATATTATGAAGGAGGCTACGCAGATGAGCGAAACGATGCAGGAGACAGGCACGGCCAGCGAAGTGGCGAGAGTAAAGCGGGAAGAGATGAAGTTTATCGGCCTCCCGGTTGTCGTATCGTTCAAGGACGGCGATTATGAAAGCATCGGCAGGACGAAGAAGCGGTTCATGGAGCGGAAGGGGGAGATCGATGGGATTGTCGACCCCGATATCATGTGGGCGCCGTGGTATGCGAACGACATCATGTTTACCTACTTCTACGCGGTACAAGTAACCGATCTGGCGAACGTGCCGGAAGGAATGGTCGGATTTACGCAGCCGGCCGGCGAGTATGCGGCCGTGCGTTACGACGGTCCGATGCCCTGGAATCCCGATCCTTATGACTTGCTGCACCGCTTTCGCCAGCGCGAAGGGCTGACGGAGAACAGCCGGCTGATGGTGCTGGAGCAGTACCGGTTCGATCTTGAAGCGGAGCCGAACGGACAAATTTCAATTCAAGTATTCGGCCCAATCCAAGGTTAAAGCCGTTTCTTCGCGGCGGATTCGGGTCCTCCCAAGGCCCGAACCGCTGCCCGACCAAAGCCGGGGAACAGGGCAGGACGAGGGGCGGTAGGCGAAGCCTGTAAAAATTTATACACTTGTTCTAACGACATCCGACATGTTGAAGGAGCAGATTAATATGAATCACGCCAGAACGAATGCGCCTGCCGCGCTTCCGTCGCCCGGCTTGCTTGGCCGGTATATCGAACGAACGCTTTATATGCTGTTTATTACGCTGCCGCTGACGATTGTCGGCTTCGTGCTGTCCGTTACGCTGACGGCGCTCGGCTTCGGCTTGACGCCGCTGCTGATCGGTCTGCCGATCTTGAAAGCGGCCGCCTATGTATCGCATCTTCTGATGCTGGCCGATGTGTACCGCACGCGCAGGCTGATGCCGACGACGGCGAACGGTTCCGCGCTGCCTTCGGTTCCGTTCGGCCCGTTCACGTATCGCGATATGTTCACGTCGTCCGCTCCGTATGTTCCGCTTATGTACTGGGTGTTCAAGCTACCGGCCGCCATTGTTCAGTTCACCGCGGCCGTCGTATTCCCGCTGTCCGGCGCCGCGATGCTGCTGACGCCGGTCGTCTATCTGGTGCTGGATCGGTTCGGCATTCCAATTCTGCAAGACGACATCGTATTCGACACGTTATTCCCGAATCTTGAGCCGCTGCAGCGGTCGTATATCGGCACGGGGGTCGGCGCGCTATTCATCCTGATCGGTTGGCCGATCATCGCCCGACTGACGATTGCGCAAGCGGCCCGTATCGAAGCGCTGCTTCAGCATACTTCGCAGCGTACGGCATCCCGGCAGCAGCCGAATTCACAGCCTGAAGCAGGCGATCGCTCGTCTTCCTACGAGTCGCCTTCTGCGAGCGTGCCTTCCTATCGTCCGCTCGATTCGGCAGATGCCTTCGATCCGCTGCCGTTCGAGCCGTTCGACCCCGAAGCGCCGGCTCCGGCGGCCCTATCGCTGGATAAAGAAGAATCGAATCTGGACCGTACCGTCGCACGGATGAGCCATCTGGATACGAAGCCGGTTACGCAATAATACGTTGACGACCCTTAAACGCCGCAAAGCCGCAAGAAGGAGCCTGCTGCTCCTTCTTGCGGCTTTGCGGCCGGCTCTGTAGAGGAGAGCCGCGCCTTAGACCGTGCCGGACATGTTACTGCTGTTCCGTGGCAAGCGTCTTGTATTCGTCGCCGTCCATTATGCGTCTGGCCGTGACGTAACGTTTCGCGTAATAGGATTCGCTAAGCGCCGAGATCATGACGCCTTTGCTTGCGGAATGAGCGAATTTGCCGCCGCCGACATAAATGCCGACATGCGAGATGCCGTCGCCGCTCGTATTGAAGAATACGAGATCGCCTGCGCGCAGATCGTCTTTGCTAATCTGCGTTCCCATCTTAGCCTGCGAACCGCTTGTCCGTTCCAGATCGATGCCGAGCTGAGCGAATACGTACTGCGAGAAGCCCGAGCAGTCGAAGCCTTTGGTCGTCGTGCCGCCGGATAGGTAAGGCGTACCGAGCAATTCGTCGATTGTGCCGTCCAGCTTCGAATCTGCAAAAGCGCTGCTTACTTGCACAGTCAGCAGAATAAACAGTCCCAATAATACGGTAAGCGTCTTCTTGCCCAACGTGATGTTTCCCCTTCCAAGGCCTACGAGGTTAGCTGGAGGGTTCGGTTGAAGGTTCCCTATGATTCCTGCGGCGTGCATCGAAAGCTCGAGACGGCGGAGTCAATTCACCCAAAGTGGTTCCCCCGTTCCCCGCTGACGCGGAGATTCGGCAAAATAAGAATAACAAGCTAAAGATTCGATTAAATTTTCAAAAATCCTGCCAACAATCGGGAAAAATTTCTCTGCGCCCAACGAATTAGAGCGACTTCCTCCGCTCCCCCATAGCGCGTCATTCGACTTTTCCGCCCGCCACGCGAACGATCCTCATTAACACGCATAAGATACTTAGAGTCTACAGGTTTACAAAAGAATCCAACTCGGCATTCGGGCGATTCGGAAATACGATTAAGTGCATAAAATACTTACAATAGTTGGCATGCTATAATTTGAATTATTACATGTTCCAAGTGCGAGCATTTTTTCACGATTAATCCTGATCCAAGGCGGGAGGTTATGTTGATGAGCGAAGGGCACGGACATTCCCAGGAGAAGCTGACCAAGTTTCCGATTCAACTCTCGAACGATGCGCGCTACATTGCTCCGGTCGTCGATTTTATTCGCAATGTTATCAAGCCGGACCGGATGGAGCACATCGATTCCCATTGGGACTATCATCTGGGCGAAGCGGTCGAGTTCACCAAAGACGGGGTTGCGATGATCTACGATTGGAACGAGTCTTGGGGACACGAGCTGGCCACGAAAGCCGCGGCGGAACGGGAGCTGAAGCTCGTCCGGGAAACGGCGGAGCGGATCGCGGCGCATATAAGGCAAGCTCCTTGAGGGCTATAGTCGGCAGGCGGCATGTCATACGCAAGCGATAGCTTGCGATAGGAAACGATTTACAATGGCATCCACTTTCAGAGGAATGGTTTACTGCATCCCGACATATGTTCATTCGGGGGACAATAACCGAACCGGAAGGTGGATGATTGATGAGAAGAAAATGGCTGGCCTTAATTGCGGTATTGATGTTGGTCGTTACGATGAGCGTTGCGGCATCAAGCTCGGCGGCGCCGAGCACCTATGTACACGGCGTATTCTCGACTGCGCCGTTGTATGTGCAGGACGGCACGACGGGCAGCTTCCTGACGGCGTCAAGCGGCAATGCGATCGCGAGCTGGACCGACAACCCGCTCAGCTCGGGCAATCAGGGCTTCTTCAATGCGATCGTGTACGTAGGCCCGACCAAATACGAATTCAGGCTTGTCAGCTTAGGCGGAACGACTCCGGATCAGATCGACGGCAAGTTCCATATTTACAAAAATAATGTGCTCGTTGCGTCCGTCGCCGGCTCCGTATATGGCCTCAGCCAGCCGATCGGCAATGTCTTTAAGTTTTATGACAGCGCCTACAACTGGCATGTTTCCGGTTATATAACGAACCGTCTCGACTATTAATTAGCGGCTTGATGCGCATGCGCGGCGGACGGTCCCCCCGCCGTCGCCGGCTGAAGCATCGACGCCAGCGGCAGATGAATAAGGGAATAGGGAAGGTCCCGCTCATGACGAGCGGGACCTTCGTTCTGAGTCTCTAGGAGAGGATAGGGCGAGTGGAGGCAGAACGAGATAGACAAAAACCGCACGCGACGGTCCGCTATTCGGGACAATCAACGTGCGGTTTCTGTTATAGCATGGCTAAGCCATGCAGAACGTGCATCGGCGCGATTAATCTACGTCTGGGCCGCCATCCTCTTGATCGGATGGGTCATCCGCATATTTCTCGTAAGACGCCGTGCTCATAATGCGGCGAGCGCTCAGGTAACGCTTCGAATAATAGGAGTCGCTCAAGCTGCTGATCGTGATGCCTTTGCTGGAGGAGGAATGAGCGAATTTGCCGTCGCCGACATAGATGCCGACGTGCGATACGCCCTTGCCGCTCGTATTGAAGAATACGAGGTCTCCTTCGCGCAGCTCATCCTTGGCCACTTTCTTGCCGAGTTTGCTTTGCGCGCCCGACGAGTGCGGCAGGTCGATACCGAACTGCTTGAAGACATACATGGTGAATCCCGAGCAATCGAAGCCTTTCGTCGTCGTACCGGCAGTCCGGTACGGCGTTCCGTATACGCCGTCGATTACATCGTTGAGCTTCGAGTCCGCGAAAACGCTTCCCGCTTGAAAAGCGAGGAGAACGACGAGGCCAAGAAGTATTGCAGAAACCTTGAAACGCACGACTTCGTGCTCCTTCCATTGCCTACGAGGTTAGCTGTGGGGTTCGGTTGAAGGTCCCCTATGATACCCTCTGACCGGCTTGTCCTATTGGACGGCGCGGTCGGGATCAATTCACCCGGAAGTGGTTCCCCCGTTTTCGTACACAGAAATTCGGCAGTGTTTGTATGTACGAGGAATAGTTATTCGGGTATTTTGAAGAAAATCCTTCCGGCTTGTCGAATTTCTAATAATTCTCATGAATAATAGCGCGAAATGAGGTATTTATGAGAAGGATTCTAATTTTATCGATGAATGTTGAATAAGAGGGAAGCGATGGAGCCTGTTGAGGAATAGCGGCGCGGCTTCGCTTGCTTTCTGTCATTTGACCGCGACGGACGCGGCAAAGGACCTCCGCGGCGGGAGGCCCTTTATCGACAAAGCTTTGGCACAAAGCCGCCCCTTGGCTATCCGTTATCCGGGCGCAAGCACTCGAATTGGGAGGCGATCGTCCACACTTTCAGCATCGTCTGAACGAATCGATAAGCTTGATGGACCAGGATGGCGAGAAAACCGGCCCATATCAGAGAGGCGGAGGAAAGAAGCAGGCCGGCCAAGCCTGCGGCGCACCACATCGCCAGGGAGACGCCGAGATAAGGGAGAAACCGGCGGACGGACTGCCACAGTCCTTTGAATGCGCCTTGCTCGGATGCGGCGCCGAACTGCATCGCCAGAAAGACGAGATGGAGCAGCACGCCCCAAGCCAGCCAGCCGCAGGCGGCGGGCAGCAGCGCCTTGAAGATGCCGCCGATCGTATCGCCGCCGAGTATGGTCGACAGGGCGCGCGGCAGCAGCCAGTAGCCGGGCGCCAGCGCGAGGAGCGACTCTATCCAGTACAGCGCCGTAACCGGAAGCCAAGCCCGCCGGATGCCGTGCAGAAACTTGGTGCCTTCGCCGTTCGAAGCATGATGCAGAGAATGGAACAGCCCGGCGTTTAATAGCGGCGAAAGCAGCATGCGCGCCCCGAGCAGGCCGATGAACGTCCATAGGTAAGGCTGGATAAGCCCGGTCTTGGTAAGCTGAAATTCCGCTTCGTACAAGAACAGCCGGACGGCGGACGCCGACATGCCGGCATCGGGATAGCGGCGGAGCAGGGGAGACACGATATCGTCCACGATCCGATACAGGAAGAAGCCCCATAGCAGCCGGTATACGAATAATACGATAATGACATAGAGGTGGCGAACCGTTAGCGCCCAGCCGGCCTTCAAATGCTGCTTCATGCGATATGCTCCTTTCCGATAGCTGCCCGTTCGACAGGGCGTTGCGTCGTGTGCGCCAATGTCGGGGGAGGGAGGGCGTTGTCTCCCGTCACCAGCCCAGCGCCCCGATAATGCCGTCGAGCAGCTTGGCCGCGCCCAGACTCCAGCGTGCGCGCGTTCGGCTCGGCAGCTCCGCTTTCATATAGTTGTTGATATGCCTGTTGTCGAGTACATTCGTATTGTGCGGATCGACGGCTGCCCATTGCAGCGGCGCGCTATGAGAAAATTTGAACTGGATGCTGGCCTCCGTGCCGTCCCAGCTTCGCGTCATCGTCGTCCCGTCCGTGAACTGGAAGACGATTGGAATCGGTCCGACGGTGCCGCCGAGCTTGCGCACCTGCACGGTCGATTCATACAGCGTCGTGCCGTCCGCTTGGCGGGCGGGCTTGACGACAATCCGGTCGACGGCGAAGTCGGCCATCTGGCTGCCGTATACATACTGGCGGAAATAATCGCTCCACTTGGTCTTGGTCACTTGCTCGACGACGCGTTCGAAATCGGCGGTCGACGGATGCTTGAACTTATATTTCTGGAAGTAGGTCCGCAATATTTTTTGCATCGTTCGGTCGCCGACCGCCTTCTCGATGCCGACGAGCACTAGCTTGGCGCGCATGTAGACGTTCTCCGCATAATGATCGTGGCTGTGGTACGACCAGGACAACTGCTTGAGCGGCGCCGGATCGGTCATGTAGCTCGATTCGATCGCAAGGTTCGGCATGACGCCGTACTCGGTTTCCATTACTTTGTCTTCCGCGTAGGAAGTAAATCCTTCATCCAGCCACGCTTCTTCGAACTCGTTGGAGGCAACCATGCCGTACCAATACTGATGGCCGATCTCGTGCACGACCGTTCGTTCGAGCGAGTAGCCCGGGTTATCGTCCTCGGCGGCGAATGCGGTGACGAGCGTCGGGTATTCCATGCCGCCGGCCCCGTTGCCCCCCGGCGGCGGGACGACGATTGACAGAGTGGAGTAAGGGTATTGCCCATACCACTGCGCGTATTTGACGAGCGCCGATTTGGCGGCGTGCAGATAGCGATCCTTCAGACCGGCATGAAGCGGATCGAGGTACAGCTTGATCCGAACGCCCGGTATGCCCGGCGCGGACAACGATTCTTCCTCGTATACGAAATCGGGCGAGGCCGCCCATGCGAAATCGTGTACGTCGTCGGCGTAGAACTGATAGCTTTTCCAATCGCCGGCCGTCTCGATCGGCTTCGTCTGAAAGCCGGTGGCGGCCACTTTATACCGCTGCGGCACGGTAATATTCACGCTGTAGATGCCGAAGTCGCTGTAAAATTCGGAGTTGCCGTGATACTGATGTGCATTCCAGCCTTCCGCCGCACGGCCGCGCGTGCCCGCCGTCTCGTAGACGGCCAGCTTCGGAAACCATTGGCCGGCCATGACGAAATTGCCGGCGTAGCCCATTCGTGCGAATACCTCGGGAAGCTTGACCTCGAAGCCGACCTTCAGCGTCACGCTTTTGTTCGGCAATATCGGCGTCTGAAGACGAAGCTTGGCCAGCGTCCGGTCGTCCGCATTGCCGTCGTCGGGCTGCACGTAATGGAGGCGCGGCAGCAGGCTCTGGCCTTGCTCGGTCAAGAGTTCGGTCACGTTCATGTAGCCGTAGCCGTTCGTCGTGGCGCGGTCCTCCCGCAGTTGTCCGCCCGACTCGCGCATGAACGAGGAGTGCGGAGAGTAGAAGGCGTTCGGGTACAGATGCCAGTACAGCTCGGATACCGGCTGCCGCCCGGGATTCGTCCAGGTGACGATCATTTGCCCGTTCAGCATGCGGCCTGTCTCATCCAGCTTCACGTCGATATGATATTCCGACACTCTTTTGCTGAGCGTCTGGGCATCCGGCGTCATCACGGCGTTCGGCTCGGGAGTACCCTGCGGCGTCGAGCCGTTCGGCGTTGCGCCCGGCGCAGAAGCGGCGCTGCGGCCGGACCCGCCGTTCTTGCCCGCATCCTGGTTCTTGCCGGTTTCGGCGGCCGATTGCACGGCTCGTCCGGGGGTTCCGGCCTCCAGAAGGCTGCCGCTTGCATTCGCGGCGATGCCTGAGCTGGTGACATGAATCTCGTTGGGGGCATAGGCGTACGTATACTGCGATTTCCAGGCTTCGCCGAATCCTTGGGACGACGTGTAACCGAGCACAGCGGCGAGGAGCAGTGCGACGGCCATTCCTTTGACGTGTCGTGGAGTCATTGAACGATTCCCTCCCGTTGACAAGCATCTAAGGCATGTATATGTTTGCATTTCGCGGATTATTAGCTAAAATGGAATTATTGTACGGCGGACCGGACAAACACGCGCGGGGCGCGGCCTCGCGGGCTTGGGCCGACCGCCGGAGGGCTGCGGATTTCGATACAGGCAGGCAATCCGACGCTTGGCCGGCAATGGCGGAGCGTCGGCGCGGCACCGTATGTGGAAAGGTGTGAATATAGATGGAGCAACAAGGACAAGGCGGTTCGGCGGAGGCGCCGAAGCCGAAGAAATCGCTGTCGCTTAACGTGGTCAGCAACAAGGAGCACCGGGGATTCGGGGCAGGCTCGATCGATCTGAGCGCCGTTTCTCCCGTCGTTATCGACGGGGCGGAAGCGGTGATCGACGTCGGCGCGATGCATGCGAAGAGCAAGATCGAGAAGGGCATCAAATTCAGCCCGGACAAGGAGAACGTGCCGAACGGCAGACCGTGCTGGATCGTATGGGTCGCGGTGGACCGCAACGAGGAAGGCTCGTTCTACGGCGGCGCGACGGCATGCGAGATGCTGGTCGATACCGAGGCGCGGCGCGGCTGGAAGATTCTTGCCGATCACGTCAACCGGCTGGATTATGCGATTAAGCGGAAATTCCTGCTCGACAACCTCGGGCCGGAACAGAAGACGGCGCTGAAGAAGCTGCTTGTCGAGCATAACCGGGAATGGTGGGACCGTTCTTCGGATGAGCTGAAGCAAGCGCTCGAGGCGTAATAGACATGATGAGAAAAGCCGGTATCTGCCGCCGCGAAGCGGCCGGATGCCGGCTTTTGATGTATCCGTTGACGCAAGAGCGATCGTTCCGGTCAGCCGTTCCATTCGCGGCGGAGCGTGAACAAATCTTTTAAGTCGTCCGTCGACAGCTCCGTAATCCAGCCTTCGGAGCTTGTAATGACGTTATCGCTGAGCTGCTGCTTGCTTTCCAGCATCTCGTCGATTTTCTCCTCCAGCGTGCCCAGAGCAATGAACTTGTGAACCTGAACGTCGCGGGTCTGGCCCATGCGGTAGGCGCGGTCGGTCGCTTGATTCTCGACGGCGGGATTCCACCAGCGGTCGAAGTGGAACACATGATTCGCCGCCGTCAGATTCAGCCCCACGCCGCCCGCTTTAATGGATAGGACAAATACGCTCGGCTGCTCGCTCGCGGGAAGCGTCCGGGATTGGAACCGCTCGATCATAGCGTCCCTTGCCGTCTTGGACGTGCTGCCGTTCAGATAGAGTACCGGCTCCCGCAATTGCTGCTCCAGCACCTGCTTCAGCATATTGCCCATCCCGATATATTGGGTAAAAATAAGGCAGCGGTCGCCTTCCTCCCGCAGCTCCTTCACCATCGCCACCAGCCGTTCCAGCTTGGAAGAACGCGCAATGAGTTTTCCCGTCCCCGTACCGTATTCCGGCTCGAGCTCCGCTTCTTCGGCGGTGTTCGCCTCGCCGGGTGCGGGCGGCTCCGTCTCCATCGGCGGCAGCGGCTCTCCCGTCAGGAGCATCGGATGATCGCATAACTGCTTCAGCCTCGTCAGCGCCGACAGAATGGCGCCCTTGCGCTCGATGCCTTCGAGAGCTTTGATTTTCTCCATCAGCTCGCCGACGGTCTGATCGTACAGCGCGCCCTGCTCGGGCGTCAGATGCACATACGTTTTCATCTCGTTCTTGTCCGGCAGATCGAGCTGGATATTCGGATCCTTCTTCTTGCGGCGCAGCATGAACGGTTTGACGAGCCGCTGCAGCTCCTGAGTGCGCTGCTCGTCGCGCTCCTTCTCGATCGCGTTCGCGAACCGCTGCTGAAACCCTTTCGCCCCGCCCAGATAGCCGGGATTAATAAAGTCGTAGATCGACCATAGCTCGGACAGCCGATTCTCGATCGGCGTACCGGTCAGCGCGATGCGATGCTCGGCGGATAAGCTTCGGATCGCGGCCGATTGTTTGGTCTGCGCGTTTTTAATATTTTGCGCTTCATCCAGACAAATGGCGGACCAGCGATACCGCTGGAGCATCTCTTGATCGAGCGTAGCGGTCGAATAGGAGGTGAGGATGACGTCTGCTTGGACGGCTTCTTCGAGAAACGGTTCATCGCGCCGGCGTCTGGCCCCGTAATGAAGCATGACGCGGAGCGAAGGCGCGAAGCGGCTCAGCTCCTTCTCCCAGTTGCCGAGAACCGACGTCGGGCAGATGACGAGCGCCGGCATGGGCGGCTCGCCGGAACCGCTCGGCCGATTCGCGGCATGTTCTTTCGTATGCAGCAAATAAGCGATCAGTTGTACCGTCTTGCCGAGTCCCATATCGTCCGCCAGACAGCCGCCAAGCCCGAATTGCCGCAAGTAAGCCAGCCACGCGAAGCCTTCGCGCTGATAAGCCCGCAGCTCGGCGCGCAATCCGGCCGGCGGCGGCTCCGGCGGCCATTCGGAAGGCTGGCCCAGCCGGCTGACCAATTCGACGAGCTGCGCGTTTAATTCGATCTCCAGCTTGATGCGGCTGTCCGAAGCGGCCGGGTCGTCCGATGGTGGGGCGGCGGAGCCGCTGTCCGGACCGCCGAGCAGATGAAGCTGCAGCGCGTCCTGGAACGACAGCCCCTGCGTCGGGTCGATGCCTTCCATCGCCCGCCGAATTTGGGCGAGCAGGCTCGGATCGAGCGCGATCCATTGCCCGCGAAAGCGAACGAGCCGCTCGTTGCGGGCGGACAGCTCGTTAAATTCCGCTTCCGTCAGATCGGCGTCGCCGATAGCGATGCGCCAATCGAAGTCGACGATCGCATGCAGGCCGAACAGCGATTGTCCGGCGCCGCGAGCGTCGGCGGCATCGCGGACTTTGGCCCGCAGCCGGGGCTTCTTCCGACGGGCGGCCTCCCACCATGCGGGGAGCAGCACCAGCCAGCCAGCTTCGAGCAGCCGCTGGCTGTCCGAGGTCAGGAATCGCCAAGCCGCTTCGTCCGTCAGCGGAGCGCCGAGGCAATCGTCGCGCGGACCGGCCAACCGCGACGAGGGCAAGCAGGCGCGAAGCCGGTCCAGCCAGCCGGCCGAACGCTCCTGTACGGCCGAGGACCAGGAAGCGGGCCAAGAGCCGAGGGCTTGCCCGTCGTCCGTCATTCGGACCGCAACGAGCAAGGCGGGGTCCAGCTTATCCTGCAGCACGAGCCGAATGCGCCAATCGGGCTCTGTCTCGTCCGGCTCCATTAATTGAAGCAGCGGGCGGAACGGGGCGGTATCGGCTTTCCAGCCCGCGGCGATCAGCCAGCCGGTCTCGTCGAGACCGGCGGTCTGCGCAGAGCCGCCGGCGAACAGCAGCGGGAACTCGCGCCGCAGGTCGGCGGCCGTCGCTTCGGAGCCGTAATGCTTCTGATAGACGGCGGCGGAGAATGCCGCTTGCAAGCCTTCGGCGTAGCTGCGCGAGCTATCCGCCAACGATGCGAGCCGCGTTCGATCTTCGGCTTCCAGCGTATCGGCATCCCAGATCCATTGCAGCGGCTTGCCCGCCTGCATGGCGGCGAAGCTTGGCTTGTACCGCCGCTGGTCGATGCAGGCGGCAAGCAGCGGAGCGGCATCCGCAATAAGCTTGGCGTCGCCTTCCCAGATCCATTCGATATGCTCCAGCAGCCGCTGCTCCGCCAAGAACGGAATGACTTGCTCGGCGGGCAGTATGACAAGCTCTACGCCTTGTATCGACTGCATCGCCAGCTCGGTGCCGTAGAAGGACGGCTCGTGCCAGGCGAACAGCCGCTGTTTGATAAGCAGTCCCGATGCGGGGCCGTCCGAGGCGGGGGCGCCATAGATCAACGCGTCGCCATAGTTGGTTAAGCTAAGCTGAAGATGGATCGATTCGAGATAATGTCGGTTCATTCGAGCAGTTTTCCTTTCCGAAGCTCCTCTTGCAAAGCGCGGAGCCGGCTATGCCGGTCGGCGAAAGCGGCAAGGAACAGCTCCCAGCGCGATTCCCGTTTCAGCTTCTTGTATAGCTTGGCGAGCCGTTTCAGCAGCTTGACGGCCGATTTGTAGCCGTCTCTGTTTTTGGCCAGCACGTAACGCTCTACCGCTTGGTGGTAATAGGGAAGAAGCGTCTCCGGCGCGTGTTTCTCGATAGGAGCAAGCTCTGTTACGCGATGCGACAGCGGCTCAACGCCGCTGCTCAACTGATAGTCGATCCATTGCCGCCACTTGCCGTGCTCGAGCAGCGCGTCCTCATAGATAAGCTTCGAAGCCGGCATCATGCCGACCAGCGTCTGCCACATCGCGGGCTCTGCATCGGGCAGGCGCTCCAACAAGGCGTTCCAGAACGTCATGTAGACTCGCAGCTCGAGAGAACGATGGAAGCTTAACAGCTCGCCGATTTCGACGAGCCAGCGCTGCATGCGGCTCCAATCCTCTTCTTCGGCGAGGGCATGGAGGAAGGCGGTCAAGTCGGAAGGCACAATGGTTGTCCCGCTGTTCGCTCCCCGCAGAATGGCCCACGCCTGCTCATCCTGCGACATATAGTAGTGCATCCAGCCCTTGGCAAGCTGCCCGGGCAGGCGAGATCGGACTTCTCCCGGCGAGGATTCGGCTGCGAGCAGTTGTTCCAGCTCCGCAGCGTAAGGCCGAAGCTCGCCGACAGGCGGCTTCAGCCAAGTGGACCAGAGCAGCCGGTACACGTTCAGCCATGAACGGGACGCGCCGGGATCCGCTATCATCCGGCGGCGCACATCGGCGGCAATGTCCGTCAGTCGCAGCCGGATATCGTTGTCTGGCTCGGAAGGAGACGCGGCTTCCAGCGGCGAGCGGCTTGCGAGCAGGTCCGATATGCCGAGCGTCAGAGCCGATAACGTTTCCTGAAATTGAAAGCTGTAGAGGTAGCCGGATGTTCGACTCGACTCCAGCAGCTTCTCCAGCGCGAACAGATGGGCGTACAGGTCGTACAGCTCGTTCAGGCCTTGAGCAAGAGAAGAAGGCTTGGCCCGCTGAAGGGCGGCAAGCATCGCCTCTCCGCCGGATCTGCCGCGTGCATCGGGCAGCGACTGCGCATATTGCTCGAACAGCTTGCGCCACTGCGTCATGGGAAGCGCTTCGAGCCGCTCGGCTTGAAGCGGGGGCTGCAGCCGATTCGCGCTTGCCGCCGCCTTGGCGGATGAAGCCGCCGCGATGCCGGCCATCTTGGCGTTGACAATAGCGGCAGCGGGCCGTCCGCCGCGATGCGCATATTGCAGCAGCACCGCCACGATGTGCTTGCAATTGCTGCCTACCGGGCACTCGCATCGACTCGAAGAGAGCTTGTCCGCATTCAGCTTGACGTGATAATGCTCGGAGCCTGCGACGACCGCCACAATCTGGTGTTCGAGAAGCGGCGTGTACGATCGGACCCGGCCTTGCTTATAGTATTGAAAGCCGCGCGACAGCGTTACGTCGCTGTACAGCGACGCCGCTTGCTCCAGCAGCATCTGCCATCTTGCATCGTCCAGCGAGGGAGATAGAGAGTTCATTGCACATTCTCCTAAGCGTTCAATAGGTTTGATACTCAATCGTTATTATACAATACGATTCGAACAAAAAAAGTAAGCCGATCGAATCGCGGCTTGACATTGAGCGATTCAATCGGCTTTCCGTTGCGTTGTCGGTTGCTTGCGCACGATGGCGCGTACGCGTAATTAAAATTTGTACCGTCGCAGTTCCTCCTGCAATTGGGCGGCCGTCGCGTTCAACGCCTCGGAGGATGCGAGCACTTCTTCCATGCTGGCAAGCTGCTCCTCTGTAGAAGCGGACACCTCCTGCGTCTTGCCAAGCGTAATGCGGGAATGAACGGACGTCTCCTGCACGGACGAAGCGACCTGCTCGGTAGAAGCGGACAACTGCAGCGAGGAGGCGGACACTTCGCCGATCTGCCGGGCGACTTGACCGATCGCATCCGAGATGCCATCGAACAATTCCGTCAGTCGATCCATCGAAGCGATGCCGCGAGCGGTCTCTTCGGAGCTTCCGCTCATCGCCGCAATCGCCAGACGAATGCCTTCCGCGGCTTCCGTCACGAGCGCGCCGATCTCGTCGGCAGACAGACGGGACTGCTCGGACAGCTTCTTCACTTCTTGCGCAACGACGGCGAAGCCGCGTCCGTGCTCCCCGGCCCGGGCCGCTTCGATATTGGCGTTCAGAGACAGCAGATTGGTCTGGTTCGCAATCTCCGTCATGACGGCCGCGATCGAGCCGATTCGGTCGGACAGCTCGCCGAGCCGGTCGAGCGCCCTTGCCGTCTCGTCGGATCGCTCGCGGATCGAGGACATTCGCTCCGCCGCATCGGCGACCGCTTGACGCCCGTCAGCCGCGCTGGCGGCGGCATGGCTGGCGCTGTCCGAGACGGCGCCGGCCGATTCCGCGATTCGCGTAATGCCGTCCGCCATCTCTGCCATCGCGTCCGCATTCTGCTCGGAAATGGCCGACTGCTGATCGGCCATCGAGCTGAGCTCTTGAACGGCCTGCGCGATCTGATGGGTGGCTTGCGTCGTCGTGCCAGCGGCCGATTCCATATCGGCGGACGCTGCCGCAAGATGGCTCACGACCGTCTGGTTCGAACGAAGCAGATGCCCGAACGCTTCGGCCGCGCGGTTGAAGGCGGCGCCGACGCCGCGCAGCTCGTCCCGCGTCTCCAGCGCGGCCCGCGCGTTCGCATCGCCTTCGGCCAGCCGGGTTGCCGCCTTTTCCAGCGTGACGATCGTTCCTCGGACATTGCGGTAGAAGGCGGCGAAGAATAGCACGACAAGGAGTAGGATTACGCCGGTCAGTACGAACATTCGCGTCAGATTGTCGAAGGCTCGATCGATTCGATGCTGCAACTGGCGATCCATCATCGCCGACGTTCCGTCGTACAGGGCTGTAATGCGGCTAATCGCTTCCGTACCTCTATTGAAGTAATCGTCGCTGCCGATGGCGAGCCGCCCGCTCAAAATTTCCGAGCTGAGCAAGCTTCCGTACTGCTGAACGGAGGCGGCAGCGCCTGAATAAGCCTCTTTCAACTTCGCCACTTCATCGTTATAGCCGACGGCGCTGGTCCAGTCCTTCTGCAAGGCGGCGATCGCATTCTGGATACGGTCGTAATCGAGCGTATAATTCTGCTTCTCCGTCGTTTCCAGCTTGCCGCGCAGCAGAGTGCCGGTGCCCTCGCCTCGCGTCTTGCCGACCATCTCGGTCAGCAGCGGGAGCCGCTGCACGAGCATGTCCATCAAATAATAGGTATGCTTCTCCGGATCGAGCGTCAACCCCGAGGCGTCCGCAATCGTAATATTGAAATTCAGCAAATCGTTGATTAACGTCGTATGCTTGGCGAAGCTTACCGGTGCCTCAAGGCTTGCGTATTCATCCTGAAGCATGTCCAGCCGGGTCGCGATGCCGCTCCACTCCGCTTTTGTGCCGAATTGTGCACCGAATAACGCATTTTGCTTGTTCACATCTTCGATGAGCCGCTGCCATTCCTTTTCTAGCTGATCGAGCTCGGCCTTTGCCTTCGTATCGCCGTTCAGGTAAGCGTTCGCCATACCCCGATGCTTCTGGACGACAATAAGCAATTGCTCGACCGGCTGCAGGAAAGAGATGCCGTCCTGTTCGTTTTGCGCGATCGTGATCGTTTTGCGAATTTCTGATGTTAGAGAATAGGACATGAAGCCGATTGGGATAAGAAATAAAAGCCCAATCAGCATAAATTTCTGGTTGTAATTTATGCGGTTCATAATAAATAAGAACGGTCTTAACAAATGCGTAACCTCCTCAGACTTTTTGTGTCAGGTTTAATTACATTGTATTGGATTGGTAACAAAAAACCAATGACTTTTTTGCATAGGCTGGAATATTAACGGATTTAAGTTAACGAATATGTAACATTTATGTGTGAAAAAAGAACACCCCAATCGACCCGAGTCGATTGGGGTGCCAGTTTCGTCGAGAATGAGTGCCAGTCCGTCGAGAATGACTCGATCGCTGCGAACGAAGTAAGCGGTAAGTGCCCCAAGTGCCCCAAGTGCTCCAAGTGCTCCAAGTGCCCCAAGTGCCCCAAGTGCTCCAAGTGCTCCAAGTGCTCCAAGTGCTCCAAGTGCTCCTTAGAGGCGCTTCGGACTGTCGAGAATGGCTCAACCACCTGCTTGGGCATGAAATAAACGTCTCTTAGGAGCGCTTACTTTGTTCAAAAGCTTGGACACCATCGAATACGTGCCCCGCACGACCGCTTAAATGAGGGCTAGGTGGAGGGAAGTAAGGCAGATTTCGGAATTAGGCGACCGTGCGAGCCGCTTAATCCGGAATGGAATCGTCGGCGAGCAATAGAAGAGTCTGTGCGAGGCTCTTAGGCTGCAATGTGAGGCATGCGATCAACTGCCTTCGGTCCCTCTGCTGCATGCTTTCAAAACCTCAAATAACGGAAAACCCAGACGTCTTGGAACAAGGTATCGGGTTTCTCGACACTCTGAAGCGTCCTTTAGAGGCGCTTATTTGTTTCGAAACCTCGCACGCAATCAAATAAGTACTCCGCAAGGTCGCTTAATCGCTCGTGATGTGCTGGAAAGTAACGTTGGTTTATAGATTAGGAGTCCATCCGAGACTCTTCATCAGAAATTGAATGGTTAGCCAGTAAAATAACCGTCTGTGCCAGTCTTTTATTTCATGCGAAGCATGTACTCGAACGACCCGCTCGCTCCGGCAGGCGCAATTCCACCCTGCTGCGTTCCCTCCAGTCTGAAACGGCAGAGAACCCCAGTCGTCTTGGCACAAGAGACTGGGGTTCTCGACACTCTGACGCCCTAATGCACCCAAGTCGATTGGGGCGTCGGAAGAGGCGGCGGCGAGCCGCTGACCGGATAAAAGGAACGTTCGATCGGACGGCTCAAATCAGAATCATCCCGATGCACAGCATGGCTGCAATAGTATATACGATGCAGGCCAGCGGATGCTGCCGCACGTTCCGCCAAGAACGCGTCATCGCCCCGCACATGGAGATCGCCGCGGCGACGGTAGCGGCAGCCAGCAGGTCGGTCGCCCAGCGCATTGGCAGGCTTCCCGAGCCGGCGTGACCGGCGTGTCCGGAATGTCCGGCCAACAGCGCGGCTCCAGCGTCCGGCGAAGCGGCGTTCAGTCCGAGCCAGGCGGCGAGCAGCGGCAGCGCAAGCAGATGGACGGCGTGAGCCGCCAGCACAAGCGCCGTGCCGCCGACCGGCCCGAATCGGCGAAAATACCGCAGCCAACGCGTATGTGAGCTTGCTGCGGTTAACCCCGCGACTTTCGCCGCTTCCGATGAAGGAGTGGATGGTCTTTCGTTCGAATGGGCGCCTGCGCTCGGAGGCTCGTCGAGCAGAGGCGGCAGTTGCGGCGGTTCTGGGAGCGATGCGAGCCGCGAATGAATGCAGGCGGCATTGTCCGTTAGCGGCGCCTGAGTCGGCGACTGCGGCGCGGACTTATCGCAGACAACGGTGGAGTGACAAGCGGATGGTCGATCGGACATGCGCCTCACTCTCCCGCTGCAAGATGGAACAATATATGAGCGGGAGCAAGTCCATTATGAGCTGCTTCGAAAGAGGAGCAGCATGCGTAACGACTTGACTGACGCCGCGAGCAGCTTTCGGTGCGAAGATTTGGCCGCATAACGTCGTTCAATGAACCATCCATATATACGGCAGGCGAGAGGGGGAGGGAGAACGGGCCGGTCGGATAAGAAGGCAGACGTATAACTCTAAAATGGCAATGAAGCGAAAAGCCAGTCAGGAGGGGGTGACACGGCCAGCTTGCCGCCGCCGGGTCAACCGTCGGCAAGTCGCTCGACGGTTGGTTGCGGGAGAACGGCAGCTAACGGGGTTCCAGCGTTCATCCAATAAAACGGAGTTAGGATGAAACTTTCCCGTTGGCCATGAGGGGCGGAGGCAGCGTCAGTATAGGTCTTGCCCTGTGACTTATTGCCGGATCGTTCGGCCGAGTTCGCTTTTCGGACCATTTGCACGCCCTCAGTGCATTTTGGCACGAATGGTGGGGTAAGCGTGGCGTAGCGTGCGCCCCTTAATGCAATTCTGCACTAAGGGGAGGCCCAATGTGCCGAATCGATCTACTAGCGCCGCGCTCCGGCGGCGCGCAGCAGCCGGAACAGCTCGCGGGCCGTGCGGCGAAGCCCTTCGCGGGCGACCTCCGGCTGCATGGCCCGCTCAAGCGGCATCGGGCCGGCCGCGATCGGGAACGCGGCCGTAATGCCGTGCGGGCCGAGCGCCGCGGCCTCGGCTGCGAGCTCGCCGGCGAGGGCGATGACGGGGATGCCGCGCCTGCGGGCGGCATCCGCGACGGCAAGCGGCGCTTTGCCGCGCGCCGTCTGTCCGTCGAGCCTGCCCTCGCCGGTCACGACGAAGTCGCAGCCGTCCAGCAGCCGCTCGAAGCCGGCCGCCTCCAGCACGAGCGGAGCGCCGGGACGCAGCGCGGCGCCGAGCAGGCCGGCGAAAGCGGCGCCCAAGCCGCCGGCCGCGCCCGCGCCCGCGATGCGCTGCACGTCGCGGCCAAGCTGCTCGCGCACCGCTTCGGCGAAGCGGACAAGCCCGCGGTCAAGCTGCTCGACCGCGGCGGGCGAAGCTCCTTTCTGCGGCGCGAATACATAGGCTGCCCCTTCCGGGCCATACAGCGGATTGTCCACGTCGCAGGCGGCCTGAATGCGAACGTCCGCCAGCCGAGGATGCGCGCCCGACAGATCGATGCGGGCAATCGACTCCAGCGCCGCGCCGCCCCGGCCGATCTCGAAGCCGTTCCGGTCGCGGAACGAGCAGCCGAGCGCCTGCAGCATGCCGACGCCGCCGTCGTTCGTGGCGCTGCCGCCAAGCCCGATCAGCAGCTCGCGGCAGCCGCGAGCGAGCGCATCGGCAATCAATTCGCCGACGCCGAATGTCGTTGCAGCCAGCGGGTCGCGCGCTTGGGGCGGCAGAAGCGGCAGGCCGCAAGCGGCGGCCACCTCGATGACGGCCGCAGACCCGCCGTCCAGCAAGCCGTAGGCCGCTTGTATCGGCTCGCCGAGCGGACCGGTCACGGTCAGCTCGACCCGTTCCCCGCCGGAAGCATGGACGAGCGCCTCTACCGTGCCTTCGCCCCCGTCCGCAAGCGGGACGCATACGGTGCGCGCGTCCGCATAAGCTTCCTTGATACCCGAAGCAACCGCCTCTGCGGCCTCAACCGAAGTTAGGCTTCCTTTGAACGAGTCGATCGCGATAACGACTTTCATTTCCTTGCAGCGCCTCCTTCCTATATCCTCACAACGACAGCGGTCCGGGATTTCGCAGCTTATTCGATCCGGTCCGGCGATACGTCCCCGCTCTCCCGGACCAGTCGGGCTCGCGAGGAAGAAACGTCATATTCCCACTCATGATGCAGTGTCGCATCGGGCGAATCCGCTTCTGTCCGGAAATCTTGCGCGCTCCAATAAACGGCAAGCGTCACGGTATACGATCCGTCCCCCGTCTGTTTCACGAACGATTCGAATTGGCCCGGTATTTGCAAGCCGGGAGCGGGGCCGCCGCCGCGGATAAGGCCGTCTAGCTTGCCGGCGCGGGAGGGGAATTCGAAGCGGTTGTGGTTGTACTCCGCAATGACTTTCGCTATAGCGTCGTTCTCTGTGAACGAAGTCGCCGCGGGAGCGTCCTTCTCGTTCGAGCAGCTCGACATTAGGAATAGAACGAGCATACAAGCAAGCGCTAGCCTCATCGTCATCCACCAACCTTTATTAACATGTTCGCCGTCCCTGTCGTTATTCCTATTCGGCTCTTAACCCTTGCTCTTGTGTTAGACGCATTACTGTCGAAGAGGGTTGCGGCAACGTTCCTTGATCCGAACGATCAATCCGCTTGCAGCGGCGCACAGCGTTGAACCTGATTGCCAGTATTTACTTTAAGAGAGGCGTCCGATAAAATGAAAGAATCTATTTGTTAACCTTAATTACAACAAAATTGGTTAACAAATAAACAGGGGAGAGGACGTGGAGACAATCGATAACACGCTGGAAACACGGGAACGGCAGCATGACGCGCACACCATTGGCGGTAATCGCTGGCAGGTACTGGCGATCAAGGCGCTGCAGGGCGAGCGGCTGACGCTGGAGGAAGGGTTGTCCGTTCTGGAAGCCGACAACGCCGAGGTGCTGCCGCTGCTTCACGCGGCCTATACGGTGCGCAGACATTATTACGGCAACAAGGTGAAGCTGAATATGATTCTGAACGCGAAAAGCGGGTTGTGCCCCGAGGATTGCGGCTACTGCTCGCAATCGATCGTATCGACCGCGACGGTTCCCAAATATACGATGCTCGATAAGGACACGCTTCTCGCCGGAGCGCGGGAGGCGATGAACCGCCAAGCCGGCACCTACTGCATCGTGGCGGCGGGACGCGGACCGACCGAGCGGGAGCTGGCGCAGGTTATCGACGCGGTGCGCGAAATTCGCGATACGATGCCGCTCAAAATATGCGCCTGCCTCGGCATTCTTAGCGACGAGCAGGCATCGAGGCTGCATGAGGCAGGGGTGCATCGCTATAATCACAATCTGAACACGAGCCGCGACAATTACAAGTCGATTACGACGACTCATAGCTACGATCAGCGGGTAGACACGGTCGAGAAAGCGAAGCGGAGCGGCATGTCGCCGTGCTCCGGCGTCATCGTCGGAATGGGGGAGACGCCGGAGGAACTGGTCGAGACGGCATTCGCGCTGCGCGAGCTGGATGCCGACTCGATTCCGGTCAACTTCCTGAATCCGATTCCGGGCACGCCGCTCGCGGGCAGGCCGTTGACTCCGCCGATGCAGGCGCTCAAGACGCTGGCGCTATTCCGCTTCGTCTGCCCGACGAAAGAAATTCGGGTTGCCGGAGGACGCGAGCTCAATTTGCGCTCGCTGCAGCCGCTGGCGCTCTACGCCGCTAACTCGTTGTTTGTCGGCGATTATTTGACGACGGGAGGGCAGGCGGTCGAAGCCGACCACCAGTTGATCGCCGATCTCGGCTTCGAGATTGAGCAACGCGCCTTATAGACCGCGATCTATAGCGGCCGATGCAAGAAAGCAGCCGTACGGATACGGCTGCTTGGCTTATTTGCGCTTAATATTAACGGTTGGCGACGCCGGGTTCGATGCGGCGAAAGGGCGTCCCGTTCGCATCGAGCCGCCCGGAGGGCTGATGTCTCCGCTTGCGCCTGTTCCAGCCTGATGGCCGCCGGGAGAGGGCGGGCCGATGAATATGGTCTCGTTCACCGCTTTGACCGGAGCGAGCGCCGCCGAGAGGAGCGCCGGATCGATGTTGTAAGAAAGCTTGAATACCTCGGGCGGCGTCGTCCGCAGAAAATCGGACACTTCGGCGTTCTCCACTTGGCTGCTGTTGAAGAACAGGTGCAGGCGAGTCCGATCCGTTATCGGCGTAATCCAGTGCAGCCAGCCCATCGGAATAAAGACGACCTGACCGGGGCCGGCCGGGTTGTTAATCAGTTGCGAGGTATCCGGATTCAAGATCGATACGACAACCTTGCCCTCAATGACGACATCGAGCTCCCATGCATTCGGATGCCAATGCGGCTCGCGAATATGTCCCTTCGTCATGTACAGATCGGCGACAGAGCCGCCGACCATAGCCGGAATCTGTGTAGCGGAAACCTCGTAAGCGAGGTTGAAATCGTTGGCTTGGAACAGGATATTGTCTTTCATGTTATAAGCCAGATTCGGGTTGCCTGCATTTTTCTTTAAATTCAAATTGTCGGGTACGAAACCGGCCCCACCCATCGAGCCACATCCTCTCGCGTATCGCTATGATTGCAACGTATGGCGGAAAGCCCTTATAGGTGTATGTCCCTTGGGACGAGCGGAGACAGATAAACGCCCATCAAGCAAAGGCGCCGGCTTCAATATAAGAAGCCGACGCCCGTACTCATCCCCAATATCCAACATACATATACATTATGCTTTATCTTACTCTTCTCACACGGTCATCTGTAAAGATGGCCGCTTTTTTTTGCTCAGAACACGAGATATACCCAGTAAGACAGCATGATAAGCGTCACGATGACGGTTAGCGGGATCACTAGCGCGGTTACTTTCAAATAGTCGCTCCATGAAATTTTGACGTTCCCTTTCCGCACAATATGCATCCACATGAGTGTGGCAAGCGTGCCGATCGGCAGCAGCAAGGAACCGATATCGCTCCCGATTACGCTGGCCAGATAAGAAATTTTCAGCGTGATCGGGTCGAGTCCCATATTCGTCAGCGTCAGCGTGCCGACCATAAGCGCAGGGTGGTTGTTGAACAGGTTCGAAAGCAGCGATACGACGACGCCCATGCCGATGCTGGCGTGAAGAAGACCTCCGTGGGCGAACGGGCTTATATAGCGGATCAGGATGTCCGTCAGGCCGATGTTATGCAGACCGTAAATGATGACGTACATACTGAAGGCAAAAATGAGAATATGCCACGGCGTCTTGCGGACCATGTCGGTCGGAGGGATTTTCAGGTTCCACCAGCGCCATCCGAGCAGGGCGAGCGAGCCGAGAACGGCCGCCAGCGGTACCGGAAAGCCGACGTAAGAGGCCGCGAACAGGCTGATGCGAACGCCGAGCACGAACAAAATAATGTTGCGCATGAACGATCCGCGATTTCCGTCCGGTGCGATGCCTTGCTCGTATTTCAACGGATGGTGCCCGGGCATCGGAGAGAACGGTCTTGGCCCTGCCGCCCGCTGATTCAGCTTGCGCGGCAAAGTCGGGTAGAACACGGCGAACAGCAGCCCCGCCATGAGCAGCAGGCCTAGCGTTGCGGGGATAAACATCATGGCCGTATGCATGTACAGCGACATATGGACGATTTTGAGCGCGATCAGATTTACGATATTGCTTACGCCGATCGGTGCGCTGGAGGCGGTTGCGATGAGGGCGCCCGATATCAGGTAGGGCAGCTTCTGGTGGTTTTTTAATCCCAGATTATGCAGAATGAGTAGCAGAATCGGCGTCGTAATCAGAATGCTTCCGTCGTTGTTGACGAAGAGCGTCATAAGGAAGCAGAGCAGGTTCGTATACCAGAACAACTTGATGCCGGAGCCGCCCGACCGTTCGGTCAGCTTCTCGGCCACCCAGTGGAAGAAGCCGAAGCTTTCCAATACGATCGCCATAACGATCGTAGCCATAATGGTGACGGCCGCTCCTCCGATTGTCTCGGTTATTGTCCACAGATCGGGCAAGGATACGGTGCCGCTGAGCAGGACGACGAATGCGCCCGCCGAAGCGGGGATGGCCTCGTTAACGGTGGGACGCCAGAAGATAAACGATACGGTGAAAATAAACGACAGGATGGTAATCCATATCGCCAGGTCTTGCATGTTACATACCTCTTCTCACGAATGAATTGAATGGTTGTCCTCCTTTGGTTGAGGCCGCTCGCTTCGGTTGTCCACTCTTTGGCGAGGTGCGACCGCTCCGGATGTGCCAGTTGATGTGCCTTCCTCCTCTCATGCTCTGGCGCAGCATGCTAAAGTAGCTGGATATGTTGTATGTATACGTATCGGGTAGATGACTTGTACTACGCAATATCCCTAATTCTATCAACTTCCAACGGATATCGATTAGAGACAGGTGCCGAGGATGAACGTCTATCCTATCGTGGTAAAGGCCCAAAAAAAGGCTGTCCCGCAAGATCGCTCTTGCGAAACAGCCTCTTACTTCCCGCACACTCTTTGTCAAGCCGCGGCAGGAAGCTATCTTATGAACGGAACGTTTACGCATTTGACAAAATGGTTGTCGAGCGAGTCGATTACACCTCGACGACCCAACCGAACGGATCCGGCAGATCGGTGCGCTGAATGCCGGTAATCGTGTCGTATACGCGGCTGGACAGCTCGCCCGTCTTGTTGTCGTTAATGACGAGCTTCTCATTCTCGTAGTGAAGCGCGCCGACCGGCGAGATGACGGCTGCCGTACCGGTGCCGAACGCTTCTTCCAGCGTGCCGTTCTTATGAGCTTCCACCAGCTCGTCAATCGAGATGGCGCGTTCTTCGACCGGAATGTCCCACGAACGGAGCAATTGCAGAACCGACTTGCGCGTAATGCCGTCGAGAATGCTGCCGTTCAGCGCCGGCGTAATTACGGTGCCGTTGATTTTGAAGAAGACGTTCATGCTGCCGACTTCTTCGATATATTTGCGGTGCACGCCGTCGAGCCACAGCACCTGAGAGTAGCCAAGCGCCGACGCGCCTTCTTGCGCCTTCAAGCTTGCGGCGTAGTTGCCCGCCGTCTTCGCGTTGCCGACGCCGCCTTTAACCGCGCGAACGTATTCGGATTCAACGTGAATCGGAACCGGGTTGAGGCCTTCGCTGTAGTAAGCGCCGACCGGCGACAGAATAATCATAAACATATATTTGAGGGATGGCGATACGCCGAGCGCCGGCTCCGTTGCAATGACGTAAGGACGGATGTAGAGCGACGTGCCCGGCTCCGACGGAACCCACTCCCGGTCCACGTCGATCAGCGTGCGAAGCGCTTCGCCTGCAACCTCCGGGTCGATAGCCGGGATGCTCAGCCGTTCGTTGGAGCGGTTCAAGCGCTGCCAGTTCTGATCCGGGCGGAACAGCACGATGCGGTTGTCGTCCGTACGGTAAGCCTTGAGTCCTTCGAAAATCGTCTGGCCGTAGTGGAACACCTTCGCGGCCGGGTCGAGCGAAATATTTTGATACGGAATGACGCGCGGATCGTGCCAGCCTTGACCGGCATCGTAATCCATAATGAACATGTGATCGGTGTAGGTTTTGCCGAATACGAGATTTTTCTCGTCCGGTCGCGGTTTTGGATGGCTCGTGCGGGTAACCGAAATCGTAACTTTCGACAACGTGAACAGCCCCTTATCGTTAATTTAAGGTTAAAAAATCGTTTTTGTTAATTGAATGGTATCATTGTCTTATATATATTGAAAATATCTGTTTTATTGAATCAACATACTTTTTGGGTATGGAAGGGACGGAGGAGAGCAACGATGGATATTCGGCAGTTGCGCTACTTTATCGCGATTGCGGATGCAGGTCAGATTACGCGTGCCGCCAAGGCGCTGAATATGGAACAACCGCCGCTCAGCCGGCAGTTGAAGCAGATGGAACGGGAGCTCGGCGTGACGTTGTTCGACCGGAGCGGCAAGCAGCTTACGCTCACGCATGCCGGTGAGCTGCTGCGGGAGCGGGCGGAGATGCTGCTGCGACAGTTCCATGAAACGATGCAGGAAGTGAAGGAAGTCGAGGAGGGCGTGCAAGGGCTGCTATCCATCGGCGCCGTCGTCTCGTGCGTCTCGCTTCTTCCCCGCGCAATTGAACGTTTCCGGGAAAAGTATCCCCAAGTGACGTTCAAAATAAGCGAAGGCGATCATTTTCAGCTCGGCGACGCGCTCGTCAAGCGGGGCATTGAGCTGGTCGTAGCCCGCCTGCCGTTCGAATTCGCCGTCGAATCGCCGTATGAGCACGATGTGCTGAGGCTTCCCTCCGACCCTTATGTAGCGGTGATTCCTCGCAAATGGACGTCTGCCGAGACGCAATCGTCGATCTCGCTGGACGAGCTGGCGTCGCACCCTTTCCTGACGCTCAAGACCGATCAGACGATCGGCATGCACGAGCAGGTGATGAGCGAGTTCCGTCGCAGCGGTCTTGCGCCGAATATTATATGCGAATGCTCGAGCGTCGCGATTATTTTGTCGCTGGTGGCGGCGGGCATCGGCGCTACCGTTCTGCCGAAATCGGTCGTCGCGATGTCGCCGATCGACGCACTGCGGATGCTGCGGATAGAAGGCGCCGACTTTCAGTCCGAGGTTGGCATCGTGTGGCTGAAGGATCGTTACTTGTCGAAAAGCGCACGGCATTTTATCGAGCAGTACAGAGATGGCTATTAAACGTTGCGACTTTCGTCTTCTTAAATTTAGTAGGACGGCTTGCTTTCGCGTGGGTTTAATTATATAAATATATCATGATTTGGAATTACGTGGACGATAGGGCGTGTTTTCGGGAGGTCGACGGAATGAGCTTAGTAGTTCGTTTGGATCATGTGAGCAAAGCCTACGGGAACGTAGACGTGCTTAAAGGGATAAGCTTGGCGATTGGAGCTCGGCAGGTCGTCGGCGTGATCGGCGCGAACGGATCGGGCAAAAGCACGCTGTTAAAAATCGCAGCCGGTCTTGTTCGGCCTACGAGCGGCGACATAGGCCCGGGAGCCGGGGGCGCTCCGATGCATATCGGTTACGTCCCGGAGCGGTTCCCGCAATTGAAGCTGACGCCGAGGGAATATTTGCAATCGATGGGCCGGTTTCAGCGGATCGAGCGGAGGCGGCTGGACCAACGTATCGCCGAACTGCTGGAAGCTTTCGGGATGTCCGAGGCGGAGCATCGCCGAATGAACCATTTCTCGAAAGGCATGCTGCAAAAAATCAATCTGATGCAAGCGGTGCTGCATAAGCCCGATCTGCTCGTGATGGACGAGCCGTTGTCGGGTCTGGATGCGGACGCCCAGCGCGAATTGGCGCGGCTTCTGCTTGGATTGAAGGAGCAGGGCATGGCCATGCTGCTGAGCTGCCATGAGGAGATGCTGCTCGAACGGCTCGCCGATCGCGTAGTTGCGCTGCGAGGGGGCAGGCTGTCGGAACGGCGGGTTTCTATTTTTCGCGAGGCGGACGTGGCCATTGCATGCCGGCTTCCATCCTCCGGAATCGCTCTTCAATTGAAGAAGAACTGCGGCAAGCTGCGGATGGGGGCGGAGGGAGACAGCTATCTGATTCATGCGGACGCTCTGCGAGTGGATGACGTGCTTCGGCACATTTTGCAATTGGGCGGCTCGATCGTTTCCGTTATTCCCGGCACAAGCGCCATGTACCCGGCCGGAGAGGGAGAAGAACGGTATGTTTAAAGAAATGATGATTTATTTTATCCGCCATTACAGCCGCTCGTATCGCTATGTGCCGCCGATGTTCGGCTATCTTATGTTTGTCGTGTTCCTCTATTCGTTCAAGCCGAATGCTGTCATGAGCAGCTTTGCGGTGACGGCATCCGTTCTCTTCGTCGTATCCAGTTGGATTGGCTACACGCTCATGCAATCGGAGCATCCCGTGCAGGAGCAGCTCGCCATTATTCACTTAAAGAGCGTCACTCGCTATCATATCGGACTGTTGACCGCCGTTCTGATCGTTGCTGCCGGGTTTGCCGCATTCGCGATCGCTTACCCGATTGTATTCCATAGGTTTGCGAGACAGCCGGACATCACGGAAGTCGCGGTCGGTCTGCTGGCTCATCTGGGCATGTGCTGCCTAGGTGCGGCGATTGCTTGCTTCTTTAATTCCAAGCTTGTACCCCGCGCGTTTTTTGCTATTGGCGGACTGTTGGGCGTGTCCATTCTGTCCTTCTGCCAAGGCGCGTTGGAGGATCAGCTCGGCAGCCGTTTCCAATGGATCGTATGGCCGCTTCCCCCGGTTTTTCAGCTCATCGATCTGCTCATGAACTTCGACGGCTACTCCATCGGCGGCATAATCGGGAGCGTCGCGCTGCCGTTCCTGTACGCCGCCGTTCTGGGAGCGATATTCATTGCGGTGATGAAAAAAAGATATGCAGGATGAAGGCGGAGGAATAGTGGGGGGACGCGCCGTGCTGGTGCGACACAAAAAGTGATGCAGCAGCGTCCGGCGTGTGAGCAAACGTGCCGGTGTGACACAAAAAGTGATGCACCAGCGCCGGGCGTGGGAGCAAACGTGCCGGTGTGACACAAAAAGTGATGCAGCAGCGCCGGGCGTGAGCGCAAACGTGCTGGTGTGACACAAAAAGTGATGCAGCAGCGCCGGGCATGAGCGCAAACGTGCCGGTGTGACACAAAAAGTGATGCAGCAGCGCCGGGCATGAGCGCAAACGTGCCGGTGTGACACAAAAAGTGATGCAGCAGCGTCCGGCGTGGGAGCAAACGTGCCGGTGTGACACAAAAAGTGATGCAGCAGCGTCCGGCGTGGGAGCAAACGTGCCGGTGTGACCCGAAAAGTGATGCAGCAGCGCCGGCGTGAGCGCAAACGTGCTGGTGTGACACAAAAAGTGATGCAGCAACGCCCCGCGTGAGCGCAAACGTGCTGGTGTGACACAAAAAGTGATGCAGCAGCGTCCGGCGTGAGCGCAAACGTGCCGGTGTGACACAAAAAGTGATGCAGCAGCGCCGGGCGTGAGCGCAAACGTGCCGGTGTGACACAAAAAGTGATGCAGTAAGTAGCGCCCGACATGGATCGGCGACGGCCTGCCTGTCACCCCGCCGCCGATCCAATAAACAAAGCCCCTGAAGAAGCCAGGCACCGAGCGGTGCGCGTCGTCAGGGGCCTTTATTTTTCAGTTAGTCTTTCCGCCACCAGCGCTTCAGGTCGTTCCACCACGATTTGCGCTCTTGCGCCTGACGGTCGGCGGTGCCATCCGGCTGCTTGATATCGCCTTCGCCGCCGCCCGCAGGCGCGGAGCCGTCGCAGGCGACGGTCGGCTCGGTGCCGGCGACGAACGTCTCCAGCCGCTTGCCGTCCTCGCAGCCTTCCCCTGCGAGCTTGCCCGATTTCGGATCGACGTACGCGCTGACGACGCCGGCCGGCATCGGGAATATTTTCGGCGGGACGGCGGCCAGCGCGTGTTCCGTAAACGCCGCGAATATCGGCGCGGCGCGATGCGCCTCCGCCGTCGTCAACTGGCGGCCCTTGTCGTAGCCGACCCAGACCGCCGTCGCAAGCTCCGGCGTATAGCCGACGAGCCAAGCGTCGGATGCCGTCGTGCCGGTCTTGCCCGCGACGGGGCGGTTCATCGAGGCGGATACCCGATGGCCGGTGCCGCCGGTCTCGAACACGCTCTCCATCAAGCTGGTCAGCACATAGGCGTGCGCGGGATCGACGACCTGCTCCGATTCATGGCTCGCTTCATATAATACGTCTCCGTTGCGATCCTCGATTCGAAGGATCGCAATCGGCTTCACGCGCATGCCGCCATTGGCGAACGTGCCGAAGGCCGACGCCATCTCGAACGGGCTGACCGGGAACGTGCCGAGCGCCAGCGACGGCACCGGCTTCATCGGGCTGTCGATGCCCAGCCTGCGCGCCATGTCGATCACTTTGTCGGCGCCGGTTTGCATAATCGTGTTCACCGCATAAATGTTGTCCGAGCTTGCGATGGCCTGCCGCATGTCGATCAAGTCGCCCGCGTATTTGTCGTTGTAGTTATGCGGCTCGTACGTCAGTCTGCCGTCGTCGTACGTGAACGTCGTCGGTTCGCTTGCGTACGCGGTGAGAGGGGTAATCCCCTCTTGCTGCAAAGCGGTAATATATAGAATCGGCTTGAACGACGAGCCGGGCTGTCGCGTCGTCGCGAATACCCGATTGAACTGATTGTTCGGGTAATCGCGTCCGCCCACCATCGCTTTCACATAGCCGTTGCGCGGATCGATCGCGATAAGCGCCGCCTGCTGCTCCGAGCCGGTCGGTATCCCTTCGGCGACGGCTTTCTCCGCCGCAAGCTGCGCGTCGCGGTCGAGCGTCGTATAGATGCGGATGCCGCCCTCGTTCAGCAATTGCTCGTCGATACCTAATTCGCCGGTCGCAACGGAGCGAATATAGTCGCGGAAGTAGGGCGCGAAGCCGTCGCCGCGCGATTCCTCCAGCGGCTTGAAGGCGAGCAGCTCCGCGTAAGCCTCGTCCGCCGTCTGCCGCGTAATGACGCCTCCGTCCGCCATAGCATGCAGGATGGTGAGCTGCCGGTCCTTGGCATTTTTCATATTCATATAAGGGGAGTAATACTTCGGTCCTTTCGGAATGCCGGCCAGCATGGCGCTTTCGGCCAGATCAAGCTCCGAAGCGCGCTTGCCGAAATATTGCTCAGCCGCTGCCTCGATGCCATACGCTCCATGCCCGTAGTAGATCTGATTCAGGTACATATTAAGGATTTCGTCTTTGGAATAGTGCATTTCGAGTTGGATCGTATACATCGCCTCCTTCAGCTTGCGCGTCCAGGTGCGTTCGTGCGTCAGATACAGGTTGCGCGCAAGCTGCTGCGTCAGCGTGCTGGCGCCTTGCTTCGTGGACAGATTCTGGGCGTTGACGAGAACGGCGCGCGCCATTCCTTTCATATCGAAGCCGTCGTGGTCGTAGAAGCGCCGGTCTTCGATCGCCAGCGTCGCTTGGACGACATAGGGCGATATCCGGTCGAGCGACACGGAGCTTCGATTCTGCGTCGTATGGAACGTGTCGATGACGTTGCCCTGCAAATCGAGCATTTGAGACGTCTGGCTGATGGCGGCGGCAGGGAGCGACTGAATGCGCAAGTACAGCAGCAGACTGGCGATTGAGGCGACGAACAAGGCGGCGAATACGCCAGTCAGCTTGGCGAGCCGCTTCCATCTGGCCCGTCCGGTAAGCCGGGGCCACAGCCGTTCGGCGATAATCGGGAACAGCGGCGGTCTGCGGCGAGCGGCGGGCTTAAGCCGAGCCGCGTGACCGGCTGTGCGGGACGAGCCGGCCTGACGGCGGAGCAGTCGGGAGAACCAACGTGTAATCATGCGGCAGCTTCCTCTCGGGTTGAAAACTTCTCATTCCCTTAGTATGGAAAAAGGAAGGGGCCGCTATTCACCGGAACGCAGAAGACGTTGTCGAGCGTGCCTGTCGGCAATATTTTTGTTCCGATTGGGCAATGCAACATTCGAATATTATTATTTGGTTGCGGAGGGGCCGAAAAGGTTGATTTTCCCCCCCGTTAAACTATAATACAGAAAGAACCATCGACCCCGAGGGAATCAAGGAAAGAAGGGATAGATTATTATGGAATTGTGGTACACCGAGAAGCAGACCGAGTCGTACGGCATTACGGCCAAAATCAAAGAAACTTACGTCAGCGAGCAGACGGATTTCCAGAAGCTCGATATGATCGAGACGGAAGAGTTCGGCACGATGCTCGTGCTCGACGGCATGGTCATGACGACCGATAAAGACGAGTTCGTCTATCACGAGATGGTGGCGCATCCGGCGCTGTTCACGCACCCGAATCCGGAGAATGTGCTCGTGGTCGGCGGCGGCGACGGCGGCGTTATCCGCGAAGTGATGAAGCATCCAAGCGTGAAAAAAGCGGTGCTCGTCGAGATCGACGGCAAAGTTATCGAGTATTCGAAAAAGTATCTGCCTAACATCGCGGGCCAGTTGGACAACCCTCGCGTCGAAGTAATCGTGAACGACGGCTTCATGCACATTCACGACCATAAGAATACGTATGACGTCATCATGGTCGACTCCACGGAGCCGGTCGGTCCTGCGGTGAACCTGTTCACGCGCGGCTTCTACCAAGGCATCTACGAAGCGCTGAAGGAAGAGGGCATCTTCGTCGCGCAGACGGACAACCCTTGGTTCAAAGCGGATCTGATCGAAAGCGTCAACCGCGACGTAAAAGAAGTGTTCCCGATCGTCCGCGTCTACTGCGCGAACGTGCCGACGTATCCGTCGGGCCTGTGGACATTCACGATGGGCAGCAAGAAGCACGATCCTCTTGCGGTCGACGAGACGGCCATTCCGGAGCTCGACACGAAATACTACTCCCCGCGCCTTCACAAAGCGGCGTTCGCGCTGCCGAAGTTCGTGGAAAACCTGGTGAAGTAGGGAGAATTCGACGCATGAAAATCGATCAAAAATATTCCGGCAACGTCTTCATCCTTAGCTCGGAAGATTATGCCGCATCCAAAGCGGTCATTTACGGCATGCCGATGGATTTCACCGTATCGTTCCGTCCGGGCTCCCGGTTCGGCCCTGCCCGCATCCGCGAGGTGTCGGTCGGACTTGAAGAATACAGTCCTTATCTGGACCGCAGTCTCGAAGATATCGAGTATTTCGATGCCGGCGATCTGCTGCTGCCGTTCGGCAACGCGGGGCGTTCGCTCGAAATTATCGGCGAGTATGTCGGCGGTCTGCTAAGCGACGGCAAGCTGCCGGTCGGTCTGGGCGGCGAGCATCTCGTATCGTGGCCGATTTTCCAAGAGGTCTATAAGAAGTATCCGGACCTTGCGATCATCCACTTCGACGCGCATGCCGACCTTCGCGAAAGCTACGAAGGCGAGCCGCTGTCCCACTCGACGCCGCTGCGCAAAGCGGCTAATCTGATAGGCGGCAAGAACATTTACCAATTCGGCATTCGTTCCGGCTCCCGCGAAGAATTCCAATATGCGCGAGAGAACATTAACTTCTATCCGTTCGAAGTGCTGGAGCCTTTGAAGAAGGCGCTGCCGGAGCTGGCGGGCCGTCCGGTTTATCTGACGATCGACATCGACGTCCTTGACCCGTCCTGCGCGCCCGGCACCGGCACGGCGGAAGCGGGCGGCATCACGAGCAAGGAGCTGCTCGACGCCGTTCATGCGATTGCGCGCTCGGGCGTTAACATTGTCGGCTGCGATCTCGTCGAGGTCGCGCCGGCTTACGATCCGACGGAGCAGACGCAGATCGTCGCGGCGAAAGTGATCCGCGAGATGCTGCTCGGATTCGTGAAGCAATAGGAGGAAGAAGCTCCGTCTCATTCGGCTTGACGCCGGCTGGGACGGAGTTTTTTTAGATGGACAGTATGTTGAGTCGGTTAGTATAATCTCCTATAACTCTTCTACCCGAGGATGCTATATTGCGGCCTGAATATGGGCATGCTGGATACCAAGAGGAGGTGTCCACGATGAAGTTAATGCCGATTTACGAACGGATGGCGGAACTGCGCATTATTCAGAAGCGGCGCAAGCTGAACGACATGGAACGGCTGGAGCTGGACCACTGCTTGGACGTCAACGCCGATCATTGTCTCCGACTGGCGCAGTTGTACAATTTGTCGCTGATGGCCTCTATGACGGAGGACAAGGAATGGCAGCATGAGCTGTGCCAAGAGATCGAGCGGTACGGCGGCGGTCTGCCGAGCAGCGGTTGAACGGAGTGCTGCCGAATCGGCGCGCTGCATGAAGAGGAGGCAACATCGATCATGACAACAACGGTACATTCCTTCGAGCCGATTATCGACGAGCGATGCCGGGTGCTCGTGCTCGGCAGCATGCCGGGGGTGCCATCCCTTATGCGGAGCGAATATTACGGCAATCCTCGCAACTATTTCTGGGGCGTGCTGTATGGGCTGTTCGATCAGGCCATCGACGAGGAGTACGAGAAGCGGCTCGCATTCGCGCTCTCTCACCGGGTCGCGCTATGGGACGTGTTGAAATCGTGCAAGCGGGAAGGCAGTCTGGATGCCAATATTCGCGATGAGGTCGTCAACGATATTCCCGGCTTGCTGACGCGCTATCCGAACATCCGCTGTCTGGCGCTGAACGGCACGAAAGCGCACGATACGTTTATGCGCCATTTCGGCAAGACGGAAGCCGCTGCGCGCGTCGTGCGCTTGAAGCTGCCGTCGACAAGTCCGGTTCCGACGAGAGCGATGCGCTCGCTTGAAGATCGGCTCGCGGTCTGGCGGACGATCGTGCCATACTTGAGCACGGACGAATAACGCGAGATCCCTATTCTTTCATTTGCAATTTTCGTACAATGGCATATAATAGATGCAATCATGTTACTGACAATGAACGGGACAGTACGAAGCGAGCGCGATGCGAACAAGCGAGCCGGGGCGGTGAGAGCCGGCGGCATCGGCGCTTCCGAAGCGCACCCGGGAGTCGGCCGCCTGAAGGCGGGCTCGTTGCTTCCGTTCCGTACGGATGCATACGCGCTCCGCTGAGTAGGGAAGCCCGGTCACGCCGTTATCGTGTTCGAGAGGCTGCTGTATGGCAGAACGGAGCGCCGTTGCGCTGCGGGCGCAAAGCAGCCAGAAGAGTGGTACCGCGGATCAACCTCCGTCTCTTTCCTAATAGAGACGGAGGTTTTTTTGACCACATAAGAATAATAGGGTTTCCGGGCTTACTCGGAAGAACCGGTTCTTATTGGCAGTCGAGCCTGCCTCGCCCGCGGCCGCTCATCATGCATTGGCCTCGCTAGAGGCTTTCTCGGGGCGCGAGGGTTGGATTCGATTGGAAGTCTGGGATATAGTAGGAGCATATAGGCTGATACAGGAGGTGCCGGGATTGAATGATATGGCGATCGTGCGGTTGACGCTCACAAGCGAGATTGATGGCGAGCGACAGGAACACCGGCTTCGAGGGGAATGGTTTCGCAAAGGCCGCACGGTCTACGTCCGATATACGGAGAACGACGAGAATGCAGGCGAAGTAAGAACGGTCGTGCGATGGCGCGATGGCGAGCTGCACGTAACGAGACGCGGTATTGTAGAGTCGGAGCAGACGTTTGTCGCAGGCGTTCGAAGAGCCGGCAAATACGTATCGCCCTTTGCCCGGTTTCATATGGTGACCGATACGTCGCTGCTTTGGATGCAATGCGGGGATTGGATGCAGAAGTCGCAGGAGCGGCGTGCGGAGCAGGAGCGGGTGGACGATGAGAATCCTGTGCCGGTGCTGCCTATGCTGCTGGAATGGCATTATAAAATGTACGTGGACGAAGAGCTGACCGGTCAATTCAAAATTAAGCTGAAAGCGGAGAAAGGCGCCAACTAAAGCCGCCTATTCTCTTTATTCCTGAAGGAGGCTTCATTCGATGACGAATGTATTGGATCAATTATATGTCAATGTCAAAATGGCTATCGCCGATGCCGTTGTTGCGGCCGGCATCGCGGCCCGCGAGGAGCTGCCCGAATTCGTGCTTGAGGTTCCGCGGGACAAGTCCCACGGCGACCTTGCGACGAACGCGGCGATGCAGTTGACGAAGCTGGCGAAGCGCAATCCGCGTCAGATCGCAGAGGCAATCATCGCGAACTTGAATACGGCGTCCGCTTCGATTGAGTCGGCGGAGATCGCCGGCCCCGGCTTCATCAACTTCCGCTTGAACAAGAACTACTTGTACCCGGTCGTCAACCAAGTGCTTGATGCGGGCGACAACTATGGGCGCGTGAATGCCGGCGCGGGCAAAAGCGTCGAAGTCGAATTCGTCAGCGCCAACCCGACGGGCAGCCTTCATCTGGGCCATGCCCGCGGCGCGGCGGTCGGCGATGCGCTGTGCAACGTGCTCGACTTCGCCGGTTACGATGTAACGCGCGAATATTATATTAATGACGCCGGCAATCAAGTGGCGAATCTCGCCTACTCGATCGAGGCGCGCTACAAGCAGGCGCTCGGACAAGATGCGGCGATGCCGGAGGATGGCTATCACGGGGCGGACATTGTCGGCTTCGCGCAGGAGCTGGCGGCGCAAGAGGGCGACCGTCTGCTGTCGCTGCCGGACGACGAGCGGTTCGCGTTCTTCCGCCAATACGGTCTGGAGCGGGAGCTGGACAAGATCAAGCGCGACCTCGGACGGTTCCGCGTCGGCTTCGACCTGTGGTACAGCGAAACGTCCCTCTATGAGCAAGGGCTTGTCGAGCAAGGGCTCGATGCGTTGCGAGCCACTGGCCATGTGTATGAAGAAGAAGGAGCGACGTGGCTTAATACCATGCAATTCGGCGACGACAAAAACCGCGTTCTCGTGAAAAATGACGGTTCTTATACGTATTTGACGCCGGACATTGCGTACCATCGGGTGAAATACGGCCGCGGCTACGACCGTCTGATTAACATCTGGGGCGCCGATCACCACGGCTACATTCCGCGCATGAAAGCGGCGATGGAGGCCCTTGGCAACGATCCCGGCAAGCTGACGGTACTGATTGCGCAGATGGTCAGCCTGTTCCAGAACGGCGAGAAGGTGAAGATGTCCAAGCGGACCGGCAAAGCCGTCACGATGGAAGATTTGATGGACGAAGTCGGCGTCGACGCGATCCGGTACTTCTTCACGATGCGCAGCATGGATTCCCATCTGGATTTCGACATGGATCTGGCCGTCTCGACGTCTAACGAGAATCCGGTATTCTATGTACAGTATGCGCATGCGCGCATTTGCAGCATTTTCCGTCAAGCGGAGGAGCAGGGCGTGACGATGCGTCCGCTCGCGAACATCGATCTGTCCCGCCTCGAGACGGAACAGGAATACGACCTGCTGCGCAAGCTCGGCGAGCTGCCGCAGGAAGTGTCGGACGCCGCCGAGCAGTACGCGCCTCACCGGCTGGTTCGGTACGTCTATGAACTGGCTTCGCAGTTCCATAGCTACTATAGAGCGGAGCGCGTCATGACCGACGACGCGGAGCAGACGCAAGCGCGTCTCGCGCTTCTCGCCGCAACGCGTATCGCTATCGCGAACGTTCTGCGCCTGGTCGGGGTAACCGCGCCGGAGCGCATGTAAGCAAGTGCGAATATTCGACATAGGCAATACAAGGCCGCGAACGGTTTGCTCCCTCCAGTGGGGCATCCGGCTCGCGGCCTTATTGTTATTCGCATGCAACGTTTCTTCTTCAACGCTATCGCCATACGTTATCGATCCGATACTTGCAGCATCTTCGCGATGTCGAGCTCGCCCGCCTGGCGGGGAGTTCGTTTGCCGCGCAGCGGCTGCATCGATCGCCTCAGAATCGCCTTCACTTCCGCGGGCGTCAGGCCGGGATGCTTGGCAAGCAGAAGCGCGACGGCTCCGCTGACATGCGAGGTGGCCATCGACGTGCCGCTCATTTCGTGATATTTGCCTTTAAGCCATGCGGAAGTAATTTTGTCTCCTGGCGCATAAATATCGATATAGCTGCCCCGGTTGCTGTACGGCGCAATTCGCCGCAGCTTGTTCGTTGCGCCGACGGATATCGTCTGCGGATAGCGAGCGGGGTAGTCGATTGCGCGACGTTTGCCGTCGTTGCCCGAAGAAGCGACGATAATGACGCCGGAGTTGGCCGCGTTCGTCACGGCGCTGAGGAGCGCCTTGCTCCGCGTCTTCATGCCGAAGCTCATGTTAATAATGTGCATCCGGTTCCGCACACACCAATCAATCGCGAGTATAATATCGGAGACATAGGCGCTGCCGCTATGGTCGAATGCTTTGATGGGATGAATGGAGGAGCGCGGAGCGACGCCGATCATCCCTTGCAATTGATTGGCGGCCGCAATCGTGCCTGCAATATGGGTTCCGTGGCCGTTGTCGTCGTGCGGCAGCAGGCTGCGATTGAGCAGATTGATGCCTCGCGCCAGCGAACCGCGAAGATCGGGATGGCTGAAGTCGACGCCGGTGTCCACGACGCCAATTTTAATTTTGTGTCCCGTCGTCGTACTCCACGCTTGAGGAGCCTTCACGTGGGCTACGCCCCAAGGAATGCCTTTATCCGGCGCGAGCGATCGCTGCGTCGTCGCATGAATCCGAACGCGCTGATCGTTCTCGACCCAGACGCGGCCATCGAATCGGCGATGCGGCTGGTCGTCGGGAATCGGACAGGATATCGCCTGTATAATTCCCATCTGCCGGACTGACTGCAGCGACGAGACCGATGCCTTCATTTCTGACCACTCATGGACGAATCGGCGAAAGTCTTGGCTGTGTTGGAACCGGATAATTCTTTTTCTATGGCTCGTGCTTTTTTCGGTCATCAAACCCTGCAGCCAACGGAGAAAAGCGGTGGTGTCCAAATTACGGGTCCCCTCCCGACGACGATGCTGAGGTATTGTATGAACGAGCGTAGGGACGCGCATGAGCAAGTGGCCTTTTTTCGTATAATTGGGCTTGAAACCGTGTCAAAAAGCGGAACAGGACATAGGATGGTGTAAGGGCCCGCAAGGCTCTTGCCTTCCCGGAAGGCGGATTGAAACAATCCTGTCCGGAAGGATACAGTCAAAGCGAAGGGAAATGCCCTTCGCTTTTTGCATGCGGACAGGCTTCCGGAGCTTGCATTTTTAGGGGAAATAGGTTTTACTATAGGTTGATACGGTAACAATCGTATGTGAACGGGTATTTTACGATATTGAGGTAGCACGGGAGGATGGGCCAGTATGAGCAGCGATATCGCCGCAAAATGGGACCGCGAACATATTCAGGAAATGCCAATGGTAGATCTGGCATTCGAAGTGCTGAAGTCAGTCAACACACCGATGTATTATCGGGACTTAATGATGGAAATCGCCAAGATCCGGGAGTTGGATCCAGATTCCATCAATGACGTCATTGCGCAAGTATATACGGAAATTAATATCGACGGCCGCTTCGCCTGCGTCGGCAGCAACAACTGGGGACTGAAGCGCTGGTATCCGGTCGAGCGCAACGAAGATCCGGTTACGAACTCCAAGCGTCCTCGCATCATTAACGATGACGACGATGAGGATGAGGATCTGTACACCGACGAGGAAGAAGAAACGTATACGCCGGAAGAAGACGACTACGACAGCTACGACGAGGACCAGGAATTCGAAGAAGGCGAGGAAGATGCCGAAGTCGACGAGGAAGTCGCGATAGACGACGAGGAAATCGGAGAAGAAGCGGAGAGCGGAGAGTCCGACGGCGAAGAGGAAGAGGAAGAATTCGACGGCGATCTCGACGAGAGCGACGACGATAAATAAGGCACATACATTCGGGCGGCCTTGACCGTCCCCTTCGGGGGCGGCGCGGCCGCTTGCGATTGATATCGTATGCCGGGCAGGCATACCTTTCGTTTTCCGCGAACAAAGGCGAATAATGGCGCGTTCAGTCACTTGACATCCCCCTTATGCAGCAGGTAAACTATTGCATGGGCTTCTGATGCAGGTGAGAACGGAACGTGCGAACGTTCATTTTTCTTGTTCTGCTCATAACTTGTATATTCGAGAACGAAAGTGCCCCGTGGACACGGGTGTCACTTTTTTTATTTTGCCAATTTACCGTTCTCCTGACATAGGACGCCGTCCGATTCCGGGCGGCGCAACCTTTTTATCGTGCAAGGACGCGGACTTTATCCCCATAAATTGGACGGAGATCGTTGCGGTGCGAATCGCTGAATCGCGTAGAAATAGGCAAACCTAAACATTAACATAGGAGCTTGGAGGGTATTGGTACAGTGACTAAATACATTTTTGTAACCGGCGGCGTCGTCTCGTCTCTAGGCAAGGGCATTACGGCGGCTTCGCTCGGACGGCTGCTGAAAAACCGCGGTCTTAAAGTGACGATTCAAAAGTTCGATCCTTATATTAACGTCGATCCGGGAACGATGAGTCCCTATCAGCACGGCGAGGTGTTCGTTACGGACGATGGCGCCGAGACGGACCTTGACCTTGGACACTATGAACGGTTTATCGATATTAATCTTTCCAAGAACAGCAATGTAACGACGGGCAAAATTTACTCGACCGTTATTACGAAAGAACGCCGCGGCGAATACTTGGGCGGTACGGTTCAAGTTATTCCGCACATCACGAACGAAATCAAGGACCGCATCTTCCGCGCAGGCAAGGAGGCCGGTTCCGACGTTGTCATTACCGAGATTGGCGGTACGGTCGGCGATATCGAGAGCTTGCCGTTCATGGAGGCGATTCGCCAGATCAAGAGCGATATCGGGCGCGATAACGTCATGTACATCCACGTTACGCTTATTCCTTATATTAAAGCGGCGGGCGAGATGAAGACGAAGCCGACGCAGCATAGCGTCAAAGAGCTGCGCAGCATCGGCATTCAGCCGAACGTGATCGTCTGCCGCACGGAGCAAGAGCTGCCGGACGATATGAAACGCAAAATTGCGCAATTCTGCGATGTCGACGCGAATGCCGTTGTGGAATGCCGCGACGCTTCGACGCTGTACGAAGTGCCGCTCATGCTGCGCGAGCAAGGCTTGGACGATATCGTCGTGAATCACCTGAAGCTGACGACGACGCCTCCGGATATGGCGGAGTGGGAAGAATTGGTCAAACGCGTGAAGTCGCTGCACAAGAAGACCGAGATTGCGATCGTCGGCAAGTATGTCGCGCTGCACGACGCGTACCTGTCGATCGTCGAATCGCTCGGCCATGCCGGCATTGCGCTTGAATCCGACATCGACATCCGCTGGGTGAACGCGGAAGAGGTGACGGACCGCAACGCGGCCGATCTGCTGCAAGGCGTTCACGGCATTCTCGTTCCGGGCGGCTTCGGCGACCGCGGCATCGAGGGTAAGGTAGCGGCGATCCGTTATGCCCGCGAGAACAACGTGCCGTTCTTCGGCATTTGTCTCGGCATGCAAGTGGCCGTTATCGAGTATGCGCGCAACGTATGCGGCCTGGACGACGCGAACAGCTCCGAGATTAATCCTTCGACGCCTTATCCGGTCATCGATCTGCTTCCGGATCAGAAGGATATCGAGGATATGGGCGGCACGATGCGCCTCGGCCTGTATCCGTGCAAGCTGCTGCCGGGCTCGGTCGGCATGAAGGAATACGACGACGAGCTTGTATACGAGCGTCACCGTCACCGGTACGAATTCAACAACGAATACCGCGAGCGGATCGAATCCGGCGGTCTCGTATTCTCCGGCACGTCTCCTGACGGCCGCCTGATTGAGATGGTCGAGCTTCCGAACCATCCGTGGTTCCTGGCCGTGCAATTCCATCCGGAGTTCACGTCGCGTCCGAACCGTCCGCAGCCATTGTTCCGCGGTTTCGTCCGCGCAGCGCTCGGCTACTCGGGGCAATAATTCACCAAGCGATTCATCCCGTTCAACGCATTCGGACCGAATGCAATGAACGGGATTTTTTTTGCAAGCCGTGCCGTTTCGGTGGTTGAAGGGGGACAATCCGGCGGGTATTTAGGTTGTTGGAGCCTGCCGGCGCCGTTCTTTATCAATATCTAACAAAACGTGTAATTCCTTTTTTTGAAAGTGCGGCAGGAAAATGTGTTAACTCATGCGAATAGTATAGTTACAATATGACGGAATTTGAAAAATTCGACTGGGGCCGTGCGGCAGTGTCGGTTATGGGAGGTAGTAGGTTTGGATAAGAAGGTTCTAATCGTAGACGATCAAAACGGGATTCGCGTGCTATTAATGGAAGTGTTCAGCAGTGAAGGTTATAAGACGTTTCAAGCTTCGAACGGCAAGCTGGCGCTGGAGATTGTTCGCAGCGAACGGCCCGATCTGGTGCTGCTTGACATGAAGATTCCGGGCATGGACGGCCTAGAAATTTTGCGTCATATCAAGACGATTGATGCCGATATTAAAGTCATCATGATGACGGCTTACGGAGAGCTCGACATTATTAAGGAAGCGACCGATCTTGGAGCGCTGATGCATTTCACGAAGCCGTTCGACATCGATGAGATGCGCATCGCGGTCAATAGCGAATTAAGAGGCGATCAATCGAATAGCCGTTACGCAATCGGGACCTGATTCTTTCAGGTCCTTTGTTATGGCAAAGTAAACCGATTTACCATGTTCGGGCGCATTGTGCTATAATAATTCAGTATGTCATACGAGAGTCTCTCCTGCAGCCGGTTGATTCGTGAGGAGAGATTTGTGTTATCTACAGGCAATGTGTGAACACCAGCCGGAGCTGTTCGTTGTTTGTTTGCTTCTGACGGGGAGGAATCGGTTAAAGGCATGGAGAAATTGATGATACGAGGCGGGCGTCCGCTTCATGGGGAAGTACAAATTAGCGGGGCTAAGAATAGCGCGGTTGCGCTGCTTCCGGCCGCCATTCTGGCGGAATCGGAAGTGACGCTTGATAATTTGCCGGCGATTAGCGACGTTGCTGTATATAGCGATATTTTGCGCGATCTTGGCGCGGTCGTGGAACGCAAGGAAGATGCAATTCGAATCGATCCGTCCAATCTGCGGTCGGTAGCGATGCCGAATGGCAAAGTGAAGCTGCTGCGCGCTTCTTATTATTTGATGGGGGCTATGCTTGGCCGGTTCGGCGAGGCGGTGATCGGTCTGCCCGGCGGCTGCAACTTCGAGCCGCGTCCGATCGATCAGCATATTAAAGGCTTCGAGGCGCTCGGGGCGACGGTGACGAACGAGCACGGCGCGATGCGGATTACGGCGAAGGAGCTCCGCGGCGCGAAAATTTATTTGGATCTTGTCAGCGTCGGCGCGACGATTAATATTATGCTCGCGGCATCCAGAGCCAAAGGCTCTACCATTATTGAGAATGCGGCCAAAGAGCCTGAAATCATAGATGTAGCGACGCTGCTCAACGCGATGGGCGCCAGAATAAAAGGAGCCGGTACCGAAACGATTCGAATCGAAGGCGTCGAGCGGATGCACGGATGCCGTCATTCCATTATACCGGACCGCATTCAAGCGGGTACTTATATGATTATGGCCGCAGCGACGCGCGGCGACGTCACGGTGGAAGGCGTTATTCCGAAGCATATGGAGGCGGTTACCGCCAAGCTGCGCGAGATGGGCGCGACGGTAGACGAGCTCGACGATGCGATTCGCATCTCCGCCGGCGACGAGCCTTATCACCCGATAGACGTCAAAGCGCTTGTTTATCCCGGATTTGCTACCGATCTGCAGTCGCCGATGACGAGCCTCCTGACGCAAGCAAGCGGCGTTAGCGTGCTCTCCGACTACATTTACGGCAACCGGTTCAAGCATGTGCCGGAGCTTGCAATGATGGGCGCGAACATTCGCGTGGAGGGACGTTCGGCGATTATCGAGGGCGGACCGCTCAGCGCGGCCAAGGTGCATGCGACCGATCTGCGCGCCGGCGCGGCGCTTGTCATCGCGGGCTTGACGGTTACGGACGGCATCACGGAAGTGACCGGCGTGGAATATATCGATCGCGGCTACGATAATCTTGTAGATAATTTAAGACGTCTCGGCGCCGATATTTGGCGGGAGACGGTAATGCAGTAACGATTCCAAGCTTGCGGCTTCACGGAATACCGGCGCTATTTTGCCTATCGACGGAATAGCGCGCATCGTTTCCGGCAATGCTGGTAAGCAAAATCTAATAGTGTGGTGAGAATATGACAGATCTTCAGATCGCCGATCTGGAAGAGATGAAGTTGACCGATCTGTACAAGCTGGCCAAGCAGTATCAGATTCCGTACTACGGTCAATTCAAGAAGAAGGAACTAATTTTTGCCATTTTGCGGGCACAAGCGGAGAAAAGCGGATTTTTCTTTATGCAGGGCATTCTGGATATACTGCCGGACGGCTTCGGATTTCTACGCCCAATCAATTATTCCAGCAGCAACGAAGATATTTATATTTCGCAGTCTCAAATTCGAAGATTCGACCTTCGCTCCGGCGATCTCGTATCGGGAAAATGTCGTCCGCCGAAAGAGAACGAACGATATTACGGTTTGCTTCAAGTCAATGCGGTTAACGGAGAGAATCCTGACACGGCTGCCGAACGTCTTCACTTTCCCGCCCTTACCCCTCTTTTCCCTGAGAAGAAATTGGTACTGGAAATGGCCCCTAACAAGCTGTCGACCCGAATTATGGATTTGCTTGCGCCGGTTGGATTAGGACAGCGCGGCTTGGTCGTGGCGCCTCCGAAAGCGGGCAAGACGCTGCTGCTCAAGGAAATTGCCAACAGCATTTCGAATAACCATCCGGATATCGAGCTGTTTGTGCTGCTCATCGACGAGCGGCCGGAGGAAGTAACGGACATGCAGCGTTCGGTCAAAGGGGAAGTCGTCGCTTCTACGTTCGACGAGCTGCCGGAGAATCATATTAAAGTCGCCGAGCTAGTGCTTGAGCGCGCTCTTCGTCTTGTCGAGAGCAAGAAGGATGTCGTTATTCTGCTCGACAGCATTACGCGTCTTGCGAGGGCTTACAACCTTGTTATTCCGCCGTCCGGTCGTACGCTTAGCGGCGGTATCGATCCTGCGGCATTCCATCGTCCGAAACGGTTTTTCGGCTCCGCCCGCAACGTCGAGGAAGGCGGCAGCTTGACTATTCTGGCAACGGCGCTTGTGGAGACGGGATCGAGAATGGACGACGTAATTTATGAAGAATTTAAAGGTACGGGCAATATGGAGCTGCATCTGGACCGCCGCTTGGCGGAACGACGCATCTTCCCGGCGCTCGACATTCGCCGTTCCGGTACCCGCCGCGAAGAGATGCTGCTGACGAAGGAAGAGCTGGACAAAGTGTGGGCGATTCGCAAGAGCATGAACGATTCGATGGAATTCGTCGATAACTTCTTGAAGAAGCTCGCCGACACGAAGACGAATGAGGAGTTCCTTATGTCGCTCGACACGTCGTCGTTCCCGGGCGCGCCGTCCGGCGGCAGCGCAGGATCGACTGGAGGCGTCGGCAGTGCGAGCGCGGCCGGACGCAGACCGGCAGCCCGTTCGACGGCGACGCCGCGCGAATAAGCTTTATACGTTTAGGAGGACACCATGAATCTCGTTTATGCAGATGCCAAGGGTCAAGTGTTCGACCATCCGAGCTGGATCGGTCTCGGACGCAGCGGTGATATGGTCGTCGAATTGATGGAGGACGAGCTTATACCGCTTCCGGACGGCGCGACGCTGGTCGGTTTGCCGCATACGCGGCCGATCGGCTTTGATCCGAGGACGGGTCAAATGGGTGTGCTGCCCGGCGATGTTCAAGCGGTGGGCGCACTGCTGCCGCAAGGCTATACAAGGCTGAACATCCCTTCATATATGAAGACCGACAAGAATGAGAAGTTTCCGTTATTCGGCTACACGGCGGTCGTGTGGAAGGACGGTCAATTCTATGTTGCCGCCGAGCCGACCGACGATCCGGAGCGCTGGAATCCGATGAACTGCGATCGCCGTGACGTGGCCAGAGGGGTCGAGCAGTTGACGGGCAAGTACCCGGACAACCGGTTGTACAAGCATTTGTCCAATTGCGCGCTCGGCTACGAATGTCTGACTTCGTCGAATACGTTCCTTCATCGGTGGGAAGGCGCGGTTCCGGTGTCGTATTCCTGCAACGCGGGATGCTACGGCTGCATCTCCGAGCAGCCGGACGACAGCGGCTTCGTGGCGCCGCAGACGCGGATGAATTTCAGGCCGACGGTCGAAGAGGTCGTTCAGGTGATGATGGAGCAGTTGGTTACCCCGGACGCCATTATCAGCTTCGGCCAAGGCTGCGAAGGCGAGCCGTCGACCCAAGCCAAAATTATTATCGAAGCCATCAAGGAAGTGCGCAGCCGCACTTCGATGGGCTATATCAATATCAATACGAACGCGGGCTTGTCCGATCATATCCGGGGCATTGTCGACGCGGGACTCGATCTGATGCGGGTCAGTACGATCAGTGCGCTGGACGATCATTATAACGCTTACTACAAGCCGCGGGCCTATACGCTTGCCAACGTGGAGAAATCGTTAAAATACGCATCGCAGCAAGGGGTTTACACGTCGATCAACTATTTGATTTTCCCCGGCGTTACCGACCGCGAGGAAGAGATCGAAGCGATGATCGGCTTCGCGAAGCGGACCGGTCTGAAGCTGATCCAGATGCGCAATCTGAACATCGATCCGGAAAGCTATCTGGAGCTGATCCCGAAAGCGCAAGGCGAAATTTACGGTATGAAGCAGATGATGGAAATTTACCGCGAAGAGCTGCCGGATGTCGTGATCGGTTCTTATACGCATATACCGCCTTCCGAACTGCGCCGGGTTCGCACCTGAATGGCGAGCGTCCGCTCGCGCTCGACGGCGAATAGGGTATAGATGTCATTGCGTATGAGGAATGGCCCATGCTATAATCTTGCTTGTATATGCAATTTACTCTGAATTCGCATGTAATTCAGGGCGGAAAGAGGTGAACGAGACGATGAAACAAAGCATTCATCCGACGTACCACGTAACGACGGCAACGTGCGCTTGCGGCAACACGTTCGAGACCGGTTCGATTAAACCGAACCTTCGTGTCGAGATTTGTTCCGTATGCCACCCGTTCTTCACTGGCAAACAGAAGTTTGTCGATGCAGGCGGCCGTGTGGACCGTTTCAAAAAGAAATACGGCATCTAATATTCTGTATGAAATTGGCAGAATACAACGACCTCCCTCAGCCATCCTATGGATTGAAGGGAGGTTTTTTGTTATGCTTTCTCGAATCATGAATAAGCGTCTGCGCATCGGTCCGGGTCGCCTGATTCCGGGATCGCTCGTTATCGCCGTTTTCGTCTTGCTGGCGGGCTGCGGCGGAGGCAGCGGCAAATACGATAATCGGATGAAGGTTCAGCACTACGGTCACGACGGATATATGGGGCTTACGAATACGAACCCGTCTTTGCCCACTTCGCCGCATAGCCTAACGATCAAGAGCGACACCGATTTCGTCGATCAGAAGCTGCGTACGATCAGAGGCGTCGATCATACGCGCGTCGTCGTGGACGGCTCTAAAATGACGGTCACCATTTATCCGGTTCCCGGCCTAAGCGCTATCGAGAGATCGGGCGTTAAAAATCAGGCGATTGCGATGGTGCGGTACAATATGCCGCGCTACGACGTGGACGTCAAGGTTGCATCATAGCGGCGGATGAATGCCTTAAAGCGTTTTGCAACTTTTTCTAACCGGTTGCGCTTTGCTTCCGAATGGTCTATACTTAGCTTTACCGTGCTAGACGGGGAGGTAGCGGTGCCCTGTAACTCGCAATCCGCTATAGCGAGGTTGAATTCCTGCTTGAGGTTATGTGATGCGGGGTTTGGCACTTGCGAACAATGTTGACAGTTGGGTCCCTCGCAATGGGCATCTGCGAACCCGGTCAGGTCCGGAAGGAAGCAGCCGTAAGCAGACACGTTCATGTGTTGGGGGAGTGCCTGACTCGAGTTGGGATCAAGGATGCCGCCCGGACCGCATGTATCGGGAGCAGGTGCACGGTTCCTACATAACAGGCCTATCCGGCTGCGCCAAGAACGATTCGTATCGTTCCGGCGCAGGCCGGATTTTTTGTTATATCGCTTTTGAAGGGGATAATGCTTGTTTTGTTGCCGCGAGGGTTCGTGTATAATGGAATAATCGGATCGAAATGTCATTGCAGAAAGGATGGGTCCGCATGTCTCACATAGCCTTATACCGAGCTTGGCGTCCCCAGACGTTCCATGACATGGTCGGACAGCGGCATATCATTCAGACGCTGCAGAACGCGATACGCGAGAACCGCGTTTCGCATGCGTATTTATTTAACGGACCGCGCGGCACGGGCAAGACGAGCGCTGCCAAGATATTGGCGAAAGCCGTCAACTGCGAACGCGGGCCGGCGACGGAGCCTTGCAACGAATGCGACGCATGCGTGGGCATTACGGCAGGCACCGTCATGGATGTCGTCGAGATTGATGCCGCTTCCAATCGAGGGATTGACGAAATTCGCGAAATCCGCGACAAAGTCCGTTACGCCCCGTCCGAGGTTCGCTATAAAGTGTATATAATAGATGAAGTGCATATGTTAACGACGGAAGCTTTCAACGCGCTGCTGAAGACGCTTGAGGAACCGCCGGGACATGTCATTTTCATCTTGGCGACGACGGAGCCTCATAAGCTTCTGCCGACCATTATATCCCGTTGCCAACGGTTCGATTTCAGGCAAGTATCGCTGGAAGAGCAGACGGAGCGGCTGCGCCTTATTTGTCAGCAAGAAGGCATTAAGGCGGAGGAAGAAGCGCTGTCTTACATCGCCAGGCTGTCCGAAGGCGGTATGCGCGACGCCATCAGCCTGCTGGAGCAGTCGGCTGCTTTCGGCGGGGAGAGCATTACGCTGGAAGGCGCCATTGACGTGACCGGAGGGCTTGCGGCGGAGCAATTCGCGAAGCTGGCGGAAGCGGTTCGGGATCGGGACGCCGGGGCGATCATGCCGCTGGTGGAAGGGTTGATGCAGGCGGGCAAGAGCGCCGAGAAGTGTATGGAGAACTTCATCTATTACTTCCGCGATTTGCTTGTGCTTAAGCTTGCTCCGAACAGCGGCGCCCAGTCGGAGCGAATCGTCGACGAGGGCCGGTTCCGCGAGATGGCGGAAGCTTTCAGCACGGAGCGGCTGTTCCGTATGATCGACGTGCTGAATCGTTATCAGACGGAGATGAAGCATGCACTGCAACCGCAGACCTTGTTCGAGGTAGCGTTGATGAAGCTGTGCACGATGAGCGAGCAAGGGGATACGGCCGAACGGCCGGCAGCCTCCGGCGGCGCGTCGCCTCAAGCTTCGTCTTCGCCGGCCTCGGGCGGCGATGTGATCCGGCTTCAACGTCAAGTGGAACAGTTGGAGAAGAAGCTGGAGCAGTTGCTTCGCAGCGGCGCTGCCGTTGGAACGGGCGATGGAGCCGGCGCGGCCCAAGGCAATCAAGCGGGGGGCGCTTCGAATCGCAGAAGCGGCAGCCGCAATGCATTCGGGTCGCCTGGCGGATCGGGTCTGAGCACGATCGGGAAGCCGAAGCTGGAGCCTTTTGTCGAAGCGATGAACGGGCAGGCCATTTCTCAGATTCGGATGCGTTGGGGCGAGCTGCTGCAGCGTGTGAAAGAAACGAGAATTACGGTGCATGCCTGGCTTGTCGACGGCGAGCCCGTATCGGTGGCGGACGAAGCGGTTCTGGTTGCGTTCAAGAGCATGATGCATCGCGAGACGACGGAGAAGCCCGCGAACCGCGAACTGATCGAGCACGTGCTTAATCAAGTGTTCGGCAGGTCGATAAGGCTGGCAACCGTTATGATGAAGGACTGGCAAGGGGCCGCCGAAGGCGGGAGGAGCGCTCCTGTAGGAGAAACGCTCCAGTTGGAGCCTGAGGGCGACGAACCGGTCGGGCGGCCGGAATGGGTAGAAGAAGCGTTCAAAATGTTCGGCGATCAGCTTGTCGAGCTGAAGCGCGATTAGGTAGAATAACGGTATCTATATTTCTCATGAGGTGATTAATATGACGAATATGCAGCATATGATGCGTCAAGTGAAGAAAATGCAGGAGCAAATGCTTAAAGCGCAAGAAGAGCTCGGCAGCAAAACGGTCGAAGGCTCCGCTGGCGGCGGTGTCGTTACCGTTAAAGTGAGCGGCCATAAACAAATCTTGTCCATCGCGCTCAAACCGGAAGTCGTCGATCCCGAAGATATCGAGATGCTTCAAGACCTCGTCATCACGGCTGTTAACGACGCGTTGGCGAAAGCGGAGGAAATGGCGAACGAAGATATGGGCAAATATACAGGCGGCATGAAAATTCCGGGCCTGTTCTAATTTATAGGTTTACAGAGTCATCATGACAGGCGGCCTGTCGGACCCGCATCCTGCGACCGGCAGGCCGCCTGTCGTTTGTCGAGTGCAGAGAGGAGAACGTGTTCATGTATTATCCCGAGCCGATAGCCAAATTGATCGATGCGTTCACTCGCCTCCCGGGCATCGGGCCGAAGACGGCGGCTAGGCTGGCGTTCCACGTGCTGCGAATGCAGGAGGACGACGTCATCGATTTCGCTAAGGCGCTCGTCAGCGTCAAGCGCAATCTGCATTACTGCTCGGTCTGCTGCAATATTACCGATGTGGACCCGTGCAGAATATGTCAGGACAAGAACCGCGATCAATCGGTCATCTGCGTTGTTCAGGAGTCCAAAGATTTGGTCGCTATGGAGCGGATGAAGGAGTACAACGGTTATTATCACGTTCTCCAGGGTGCGATCTCTCCGATGGAGGGGATCGGACCGGATCAAATCCGGGTGGCGGAGCTGCTGCAGCGACTGAGCGACGAACGCGTGCAGGAGTTGATTATGGCGACGAATCCGAACATTGAAGGCGAGGCGACGGCGATGTACTTGTCCCGACTGGTCAAGCCGTTCGGCATTCGGGTTACGCGGATTGCTCACGGACTGCCGGTTGGCGGAGATTTGGAATATGCGGACGAGGTTACTTTGTCCAAAGCGCTGGAGGGCAGGCGCGAGTTGAATTAATAAGCGGCTGAAATCGGCTGCGCAACCGGTCGTCGACAGACGGCCGGTTTTTTTTATGGTCGCTGCGCGGCCGCAGACGTTCGGGTTCTATTGCTTTATCCGCTCACATACATTGTGGTGATACAAATTCGGACGAGCGGAGGGTGATCGGGATGACGATGCTGTTGTCGTGGATAAAGATCAAAGCGCCGAATTCGAAGCAACCAAGCAGGACGGCTGCTTATGTCCCGGACGAAGTATTTCAGTTAACAAGGGACATTGACGATGCGCGCCGAGGCTGGCAGGCTGCTTGCCGTTTCTTCGAATATGTTGTCGAGCCGGACGAGGTCGATTATGCCGTGTATCATCTGCTGGCGGCGGAGCAGCGTTATATGATGCTTATTCGTAAAGCGAAGGCGATGAGCTCGGTGCAATGGCCGGCATGGATTGGGGGCGATTTGAAATGAAGGGAATAATGCTTGCGGTACTTATCGTCTCTTCGCTATCGCTAATTCTGGTGCTGGTTAGAAATCGATATTCCTTGGAGTGGATTCGACGTCTGGCGCTTCATCTCATATTGGCTGCGCTCGGATTATACGCCATCAACTATTCGGGGCTAATCAGCGGATGGGAAATCCCGTTGAATCTTGCGACGATCGGTACGGTCATGATGCTCGGTCTTCCGGGCATAGCGCTGATTGTAGGCCTGCGCTACACGTTGTTTTGATGGAGGGGATGGCATGATTGACTCGATGGACAAGGTGTGCTAAATTAAATTCCTTCCCTCTGATGGCCGGAAAGCGCAAGCGGAATTTTTCGAAAATGAATTTCAAAAAGTGCTTGCAATCATCTGGGCGTCTATGATATATTATAAAAGTCGCCGCTGAACGAAATGGCGGCAAGAAACAAAAAGAAATAAAGGGCTTGACCAACTGATTAACATCTGCTAAGATGTAAAAGTTGTCGAAATTGTTCTTTGAAAACTGAACAACGAGCGAAACTGTCAGTTTAACTGTTTTAAATGAGCTAAACAAGCACTTCTTTT
>Ga0160470_100136_pt1 | contig 74648 bp, 71 predicted proteins | sample HID1973I_E11MG_FD_108214 | JGI IMG/M metagenome (GOLD analysis project Ga0160470, IMG submission 108214) | Enriched mosquito-associated microbial communities from UW Madison campus, WI, USA - HID1973I_E11 MG | ecosystem: Host-associated > Arthropoda: Insects > Digestive system > Unclassified ... | reverse complement strand
TGTAAGGGTCTCTGTAAGAAGGGCCGAGACTTTATCAGCTTCAGCTTTGCTTGGGAAGCCCCCAAACAAACAACTTCCAGTTCCGGTGAGTTTTTCTTCGGTAAATTTACCTAACAAATTCAATGCGTTACGTACATCAGGGTAACGCCTTGCTACCACCGGTAAGCAGTCATTTCGACTGTTTCCCTTGGGAACGGGGCGCACTTTAATGGGAGGAGTGTTACGTGTCAACAGCGGATCTGAAAAAATTTCTGCTGTACTTACAGATACTTGCGGCACCAGCACCAGATACCACGGTTCTTCGGGGTCTATAGGGGTCAGTTTCTCGCCCACGCCTTCGGCAAAAGCGGCGTGACCGCGCACGAAAACCGGGACGTCAGCGCCCAGCGTAAGACCCAGTACAGCCAGCCGATCCTCATCCCAGCCCAGTTGCCAGAGATGGTTCAAGCCGAGCAGCGTCGTCGCTGCATTGGAGCTGCCGCCACCGATGCCTCCCCCCATGGGCAGGATTTTTTCGATCCAGATGTCGATGCCAAGCGAACAACCGGATTGCTCCTGAAGTTGTTTCGCGGCCCTGACGATCAGGTTGCTGTCATGGGGGACGCCGTCGAATTCGGTGTGCAGTCGAATCACACCGTCATCGCGGACGGCGAAAGTGATCTCATCGCCGTAATCGAGAAACTGAAAAATCGTCTGCAACTCGTGATAGCCGTCTTCACGGCGACCAAGGATGTGCAGCATCAGGTTGAGTTTGGCAGGGGAGGGCAGCGTCAAGCGCGGAGCAGTCATGTTCACTGCCCCAGTTTGCGTGGTTGCCATTCCTTGATCACCAGCGTGACATCAAGGTCGGTGCCGTGCAGCTTGATGCGCTCGGGCAGCCAAAAGCCGTTTTGTTCGGCGTAGCTCAGGTATTCCACCTGCCAGCCATCCTGTTCCAGATTGGCCAGGCGGCTGTCCGCGTCCAGGGTCAAACGGCTTTTACTCTCAGGTGCCGGGAGCCCGCGGACCCACCAGGCCAGGTTGGAAACCGGCAACTTCCAGCCCAGTTGTTCTTCCAGGAGGATTTCCGGGTTCGGCGCCTCGTAGCGGCCCTGATTGGCAACTTCCAGCGAGACTTTTCCGGGGCGACCCGTCAAGCGAGCTGCGCCGCGACCCAAGGGGCCGGAGAGGCGAATGTCGTAATAATCCTGACGCTGTAGCCAGAACAGGGTGCCGCTGCCCGAATCCTTAGGCGCACGAATCCCGATCTTGCCATTGATCTGCCAGCCATCAAGGCCGGTCAACTGCTGTTTGTGCTCACGCCATTGAGCGGCGTTGCCGTGACCCTCGACCGACTCGCGGGCGCCAAAGCCCGCGCAACCGGCGAGCAGGGCGATAAAGCTGAAAACAATGAAATGGCGCAAAAACATAATCTTAAAGAGTCTCTGATCCGGTCAGGCGCTTGATGGTGCTGCGCAGTATTGGGCTGTCGGGCTGTTCCTTGAGGAACTTGCCCCAGATTTGCTTCGCTTCCCGTTGCTTGCCATTCGCCCACAGGACTTCGCCAAGGTGAGCAGCAACTTCCTGATCGGGGAAGCGCTCCAGTGCCTGACGCAAATAGCGTTCGGCCTCATCGAGGTTGCCCAGTCGGAAGTTCACCCAGCCGAGACTGTCGAGTACTGCCGGGTCATCCGGGTTGATCTGGTGGGCCTGTTCAATCAGGGCCTTGGCTTCGGCATAGCGCGTTGTACGGTCAGACAGGGTGTAACCGAGGGCGTTCAACGCCATTGCATTGTCCGGGTCACGCTTGATGATCAGTCGCAGGTCTTTCTCCATCTGCGCCAGGTCATTGCGCTTTTCCGCCTGCATGGCGCGGGTGTACAGCAGATTCAGGTCGTCCGGGTATTGCTGCAAGGCTTTCTGCAACACGGCCCACGCCTTTTCCGGTTGTTTATTGGCGGACAGGGTTTCGGCTTCGATCAGGTACAACTGAATCGCGTAATCCGGCTGCTCGTCACGCTGGGCTGCCAGGCGACTTTGAGCTTCGGCCGTCTTGCCGTTGTTCATGAGGATGTCGGACTGACGCAATTGCGCCGGCAGGTAATCATTACCCGGGCCCACTTGTGCGTATTCGATCAGTGCACCTTGTGGATCGTTGCGCTCTTCAGCAATGCGCCCCAGGTTCAGATGCGCCGAATCGACGTGGCTGTCCCGGGCAATCAAGTCCTCAAGGTAGCCCTTGGCCTCTTCCCAGGCTTTGGCTTCCAGGCACACCAGCGCCAGGGAATAGCGCAGTTCATCGTCTTCGGGATACTGCTGGACCAGGCTCGAAAACTCGACTTTGGCGTCGTCCATGCGGTCTTGTTCAACCAGCATTCGCGCGTACGTCAGGCGCAGGCGTTTGTCGTCCGGGTACTTCTTGATGCCTTTTTGCAGTAGCGGCAAGGCTTCATCGCCACGATCGAGAGATTGCAGCAAGCGTGCCCGCAGCAAAATCGGGGCTATCTCGCCATCTTCCGGTGGGTTGTCTTCGAGCAGGGCCAATGCGCCCTTGGCATCGCCGTCCTGTTGCAACAGCAAGGCCTTGCCGAAAATCAGCTGGCCGTTGTTGGGATGACGCTGCAACAAACGATCGAAGCTCTTCATCAAACCATCGCGGGTGTCCTGGTCAGTGTCGGCCGCGGACAAGGCGAGGAAGTCGAAATGCGTGTCGCCTTTACCCTGCAGGACCTTCTCCATATAGACCATGGAGTCGTCGTAGCGCCCGGCGCGAGCCAGTTGCACTGCAGCGGCCCGTTGCGCTTCGAGGTCATCCGGGGCGTTTTTCGCCCAGATGAGTGCAGTGTCCAGCGCTGCCTGATCAGCGCCCAGATACTCGGCAATACGGAATGCCCGCTCGGAAATTCCCGGATCCTGAGTGTTGATGGCCTGTGTCACGTAGTTGTCCAAGGCAATGTCGAAACGATTGCGCTGGCCAGCCAGTTCCGCACTCAACAGGCTGAAGACGGTTTCTTCGCTGAATGAGCCATAGACCTTGGGTTTTTCAGGGGCAGGGGTGCTGTCTTCAGTCGGCGGCGTACCGTCCGACGAAACGGGTGCCATGGCCTGGCAGCCGCTGAGGAAGACAAAAGCGAGGAGCAACGCGGAAGATCTATTCATATAGGAAGAGGACGACTAACCTGCGGTCAGATCATCATGACACAAGCCTTCGGCCAAACATAACCGGCCAGCCATTTTCCCGATTTGACCAAAGCCCCATAGGAGCTGCCGAAGGCTGCGATCTTTTGATCTTGAGTTTTAACATCAAAAGATCGCAGCCTTCGGCAGCTCCTACAGAGGCGGAACGAGAACGGATCGCAACCGTAGGTGACGCCTACCAAGGCGATAGAGATCGAGTAGTTGTTCTCGTTGTGTCGAAGTAGGACAATTGCCGGCTTCACGTCACCATCAGCGACTTTGAATGGCCTTCCTTGCACTCGGTATCAACCACAAGACTGCTTCAGTAGACGTCCGCGAGCGCGTGGCCTTTACCCCTGAGCAGCTGGTGGAGGCCTTGCAGCAGCTCTGCCGACTTACCGACAGCCGCGAAGCTGCGATCCTCTCCACCTGCAATCGCAGTGAACTCTATATAGAACAGGATCACCTTTCGGCTGATGTCGTGTTGCGCTGGCTGGCCGATTACCATCATTTGAGCCTCGACGAACTGCGTTCGAGCGCTTACGTGCACGAAGATGATGCGGCAGTTCGTCACATGATGCGGGTCGCCTCCGGGCTGGATTCGCTGGTACTGGGCGAACCGCAGATTCTCGGTCAGATGAAGTCCGCCTACGCCGTGGCCCGCGAGGCAGGCACCATCGGTCCATTGCTCGGACGTCTGTTCCAGGCGACGTTCAATGCGGCCAAGCAGGTGCGTACCGACACAGCCATTGGCGAGAACCCTGTTTCCGTGGCGTTCGCCGCAGTCAGCCTGGCGAAACAGATCTTCAGCGATCTGCAACGCAGCCAGGCCCTGCTGATTGGCGCCGGCGAGACCATCACCCTGGTCGCCCGTCATCTGCACGAACTGGGTGTGAAACGTATCGTCGTTGCCAACCGCACACTGGAACGCGCGAGCATCCTGGCCGAACAGTTCGGCGCTCATGCTGTATTGCTGTCGGATATCCCGGCGGAGCTGGTGCGCAGTGACATCGTGATCAGCTCTACAGCCAGCCAGTTGCCGATCCTGGGCAAGGGTGCCGTCGAAAGCGCCTTGAAGCTGCGCAAGCACAAACCGATCTTCATGGTCGACATCGCCGTGCCTCGGGATATCGAGCCGGAAGTCGGCGAGCTTGACGACGTTTACCTCTACAGCGTCGACGATCTCCATGAAGTCGTCGCCGAGAACCTCAAAAGCCGTCAAGGCGCTGCCCAGGCGGCGGAAGAGATGGTCTCGATCGGCGCAGAAGACTTCATGGTTCGCCTGCGTGAACTGGCCGCAGTGGATGTGCTCAAGGCCTATCGCCAACAAAGCGAACGCATGCGCGACGAAGAATTGCAGAAGGCCCAGCGGATGCTGGCCAACGGCAGCAGCGCCGAAGACGTGCTGGTGCAATTGGCGCGGGGCTTGACCAACAAACTCCTGCACGCCCCTAGCGTGCAGTTGAAAAAGCTTTCCGCCGAAGGACGCCTCGACGCACTGGCAATGGCCCAGGAACTCTTTGCCCTCGGTGAGGGCTCATCGGATAGCTTTTCGGATAAAAAAACGCAATGAAAGCGTCACTGCTCAATAAGCTGGACATCCTCCAGGACCGTTTCGAGGAACTGACTGCCCTCCTTGGCGATGGTGAGGTCATTTCCGACCAGACCAAATTCCGCACCTATTCCAAGGAATACGCGGAAGTCGGGCCGATCGTCGAAACCTATAAACAGTTGCTCAAGGTACAGAGTGATCTTGAAGGTGCTCAGGCGCTGCTCAAGGACAGCGACCCGGACATGCGCGAAATGGCCGTGGAAGAAGTCCGCGAAGCCAAAGAGCAACTGATCGAAATCGAAGCCAATCTGCAACGCATGCTGCTGCCCAAGGACCCGAACGACGGTCGCAACGTGTTCCTCGAGATCCGTGCCGGCACTGGCGGTGATGAGGCGGCGATTTTCTCGGGCGATCTGTTTCGCATGTATTCACGCTACGCCGAGCGTCGCGGCTGGCGGGTGGAGATCCTTTCGGAGAACATCGGTGAGCACGGTGGCTATAAAGAAGTCATCGCGCGAGTCGAGGGCGAAAATGTCTACGGCAAACTGAAATTCGAGTCCGGCGTCCACCGCGTACAGCGCGTGCCGGCCACCGAATCCCAGGGTCGCATCCACACCTCGGCCTGCACCGTAGCGGTGTTGCCTGAACCGGACGAGCAGGAAGCGATCGAGATCAACCCGGCGGATATCCGGGTCGACACCTACAAATCCTCTGGCGCGGGCGGTCAGCACGTCAACAAGACTGATTCTGCTATTCGCATCACGCACATACCGTCCGGTATCGTCGTGGAGTGCCAGGAAGAACGTTCCCAGCACAAGAACCGCGCACGGGCGATGGCCTGGCTGTCGGCCAAGCTGAACGACCAGCAAACCAGCGCTGCCGCCAATGCCATTGCCAGCGAACGCAAGTTGCTCGTGGGTTCGGGCGATCGTTCAGAGCGGATTCGTACCTACAACTTTGCGCAAGGCCGGGTGACCGATCACCGGGTCAACCTGACGCTGTACTCCCTTGATGAAATCCTCGCCGGTGGCGTCGATGCGGTGATCGAGCCGTTACTGGCCGAATACCAGGCCGACCAACTCGCAGCGATAGGTGAGTAGATGACCATCATTGCCAGTTTGTTACGCGCCGCGGACTTGCCCGACTCGCCCTCTGCACGTCTGGATGCCGAGTTGTTGCTGGCGGCTGCGCTGGGCAAGCCCCGCAGCTTCCTGCACACCTGGCCGGAACGCATCGTGCCGAGCGAAGCGGCGCTGAAATTCGCCGAATTCCTGCAACGTCGTCGCGGCGGGGAGCCGGTGGCCTACATCCTTGGCCAGCAAGGTTTCTGGAAGCTGGACCTGGAAGTCGCCCCGCACACCCTGATCCCGCGTCCGGACACCGAATTGCTGGTCGAGACCGCGCTGGAATTGCTCCCGGCCACCCCTGCCAGGGTTCTCGACCTCGGCACTGGCAGCGGCGCGATTGCCCTGGCCCTGGCCAGTGAACGCCCGGCATGGAAGGTCACCGCGGTGGATCGCGTACTGGAAGCCGTTGCCCTGGCCGAACGCAATCGCCAGCGTCTGCACCTGAACAATGCCACTGTGCTGAGCAGCCATTGGTTCAGTGCCCTGGAAGGCCAGCGCTTTGAACTGATCATCAGCAACCCGCCTTACATCGCCAGCGCCGATCCGCATCTGGTCGAAGGCGACGTGCGCTTCGAGCCGGCCAGTGCCCTGGTTGCCGGTATCGACGGGCTCGACGATTTGCGTTTGATCGTCGCCCAGGCGCCGGACTACCTTGAAGCAGGTGGCTGGCTGATGCTCGAACACGGTTATGATCAGGCCTTGGCAGTGCGCGATCTGCTGCTGACCCGTGGTTTTGAAGAAGTGCACAGCCGCACCGATCTGGGCGGTCACGAACGTATCAGCCTGGGACGCTTGCCGTGCTAAATGATCAGGAATTGTTGCGCTACAGCCGTCAGATTCTGTTGCAGCACGTCGATATCGACGGTCAGCTGCGACTCAAAGCAAGCCGTGTCCTGATTGTCGGCCTCGGCGGTCTCGGTTCGCCGGTTGCGCTGTACCTGGCGGCTGCCGGTGTTGGCGAGCTGCATCTGGCGGACTTCGACAGCGTCGACCTGACCAATTTGCAACGCCAGATCATTCATGACACCGACAGCGTTGGTGTCAGCAAGGTCGACTCGGCCATCCGCCGATTAAGCGCCATCAATCCCGAGATTCAGCTGATCGCCCATCGCACTGCGCTGGACGAGGATTCCCTCGCTGCTGCGGTAGCGGCGGTGGACCTGGTGCTGGACTGTTCCGATAATTTCTCCACCCGCGAAGCGGTCAACGCCGCGTGTGTGATGGCCGGTAAGCCTTTGGTGAGCGGCGCCGCCATTCGCCTCGAAGGGCAATTGTCGGTGTTCGATCCACGGCGCCCGGAAAGCCCGTGCTACCACTGTTTATACGGACACGGCAGCGAAGCCGAGCTGACCTGCAGCGAAGCCGGCGTCATCGGTCCCTTGGTCGGTTTGGTCGGCAGCCTCCAGGCCCTCGAAGCGCTGAAACTGCTGGCAGGTTTTGGCGAGCCGCTGGTGGGTCGATTGTTGTTGATTGATGCCCTGGGCACACGGTTCCGGGAATTGCGCGTCAAGCGAGATCCGGGTTGCGGCGTTTGTGGGTCGAAACATGCGTGAAGCGCCGATTGGCGTGTTCGACTCCGGCGTCGGTGGGCTGTCAGTGCTGGCTGAGATCCAGCGGTTGCTGCCTGATGAATCCCTGCTGTACGTCGCCGATTGCGGGAATGTTCCCTATGGCGAGAAAACCCCGGAATTCATCCGCCATCGTTGCAGCGTGATGGCCGGCTTTTTTCAGCAGCAGGGCGCCAAGGCGCTGGTGCTGGCCTGCAACACCGCGACGGTGGCAGGCGTTGCAGATTTGCGCCGCGATTATCCCGAGTGGCCTATCGTTGGCATGGAGCCCGCAGTCAAGCCTGCCGCAGCTGCTACGCGCAGTGGCGTGGTCGGTGTCCTCGCCACCACCGGAACGTTGCAAAGCGCCAAGTTCGCCGCGCTACTCGACCGATTTGCTACCGATGTGCGCGTGATTACCCAGCCATGTCCCGGTCTGGTGGAGTTGATCGAAAACGGAGATCTGCACAGTCCGGCCTTACGAACGTTGCTTCACGGTTATGTCGCGCCGCTGTTGGCCGCAGGGTGTGACACGATAATTCTCGGCTGCACGCATTACCCCTTCCTAAAGCCTTTGCTAAAGCAGATGATCCCAGAGCACATCAGCCTGATCGATACCGGTGCTGCGGTAGCACGGCAACTTCAGCGCCTGTTGGCAGAACGTGAGTTGCTCGCGGAGGGGCCTGCTCGCGCCGCACGGTTCTGGACGAGTGCCGATCCGGAACATTTTAGTAATGTGTTGCCGGTACTCTGGAATTCCACCGGCATTGTGCGTAGCTTCGACTTGTAAAAAAAATGTGAAAAAGTCCCGAAACCGTCTGAACTTCTGACTAATCGTCGACTTCTATAGCTTGAGTGTTGAGCAGCACCAAAAAAACCATACGAAAATCGTTCGGAAAAGGATGTTTCTAGTGAAGCGACTATTCTGCTTGGCCGCGATTGCGGCCGCACTGATGGGGCAAAGTATTACTGCACGGGCGGCAGGCGTGGAGTTCGCAGTCGGCGCGACCAGCGACTCAACCATGACCTACCGATTGGGCATGCAATTCGATTGGGACAAGAGCTGGTGGCAGAGCGATGTGGGTCGCCTGACCGGTTTCTGGAGTGGCGCCTATACCTATTGGGAAGGCGACAAGACTTCCAGCAACAACAGCCTGTCGTTTGCTCCGGTGTTCGTTTACGAGTTTGCCGGTCAGAACGTCAAGCCTTACATCGAGGCAGGCGTTGGGGTTGCGTTCTTCTCCGATACCCAGCTGGAAGACAACAACATCGGTCAGTCTTTTCAGTTTGAAGACCGTCTAGGTTTCGGTCTGCGCTTTGCGGGCGGTCATGAAGTCGGGATTCGGGCTACACACTATTCCAATGCCGGCCTGGCCAGCCACAACGACGGTGTAGAAAGCTACGCCCTGCATTACACAATGCCGTTGTAAGCACTGATCACTGTGGGAGCACTTCAGCTCCCACATTTGATCCACGGTGGTCCAAAATCACCGATACGCCGTCGTAATGCCCTGTCTTTCCTCAATGCATTCCGGTGCACCCATCTCGAATTCCCGGCATATCAGCGGACGCTTTTCGTAGATCGTGCACATCATGGTGTTGCGATCCAGCGCCGCACACCAGCCGTCATCCAGACGCAGCATCACTTCCCCGCCCCAGTCATCGGTATCGATAAAACGTTCGGGCACGCCCGTGTCCGTGATCAGCATGACTTCGAGCTGACAGCAGCACGCTGCGCAGGTCGAGCACGTGACTGCCGGCTCGGCGATTTGCGTATGGGGAATGGTCTTCATGGCGCGCAGTGTAAGGCAGTGGACCTTGTGAGTGTAAAAGGCCTGACAGACGTTTAACGATGGGTGTCCGAGGCCAGCCGCTGGGCCATGAAATGCAGCGTGGGGAACAGCATCGCCCACAGTAAGCCGATGCCGATCAGTGTCACCCATTGTCCGTAGGGAAATTGCACCCCCGCCAGTTGGCTGCCTGCGTAATAGGACAGCGGCCCACCGATCGCGCCCAATGCACTGGCGAGCCACCACGGACGGGCACTCCAGGCCAGGCAATGGCGCAAGGTCGTCGCCAGCAGCGCCCATAGCAGCATCAGCCAAAGCGGTATGAGGGGTGCCACATCGGCGAAATCGAACACCCCCAACCAGCGCAATGTACTGTCCACGGTCGTGCCCAACAGAACAACGCTGAGGATCAGCCGACCTTCATCCGCCCAACGACTTATCCACAGCAGATGAATCACCAGCGCTGCCAATGGCACCAACAACCACAGACTGTCACCGCCACCCACACACGCGAACCAGCCCAACTGAAACAACGCGGCGTTGGTCAGGCGTTCAAGCATCGAAACGGCCCAGCAGCGGTGCGGTGATTGCTGACGGTTTGGCCAGCAGCAATTGCGCCGTGCCTATGGTGCGTTCCAGGAAGCCACCTTCGCAGTAACACAGGTAAAACTCCCACAGCCGCAGGAAATAATCGTCGTAACCCAATTCGCTCAGGCGGCCGTGGGCCCGGCGAAAGTTCTCGTGCCACAGGCGCAGTGTCCGGGCGTAATGCAGGCCGAAATCTTCCATGTGCAGCAGGTTCATGTCGGTGTCGCGGCTGACGATCTCGAGCATCTTTTGCACGCAGGGCAGGGCGCCGCCGGGGAAAATGTAACGCTGAATGAAGTCGACGTTGCTCTTGGCCTGTTCGTAGCGTTGATCGCGAATGGTGATGGCTTGCAACAGCATCAGTCCGTTGCTCTTGAGCAAATGCGCGCATTGCTTGAAGTAGGTCGGCAGAAAGCGATGCCCGACGGCTTCGATCATCTCGATCGACACCAGCTTGTCGTATTGGCCCGTCAGGTCGCGGTAATCGGACAGCAACAGCGTCACCTGGTCTTGCAGCCCGAGCGCTTCAATACGTTGCGCAGTGAAGGCATATTGTTCTTTGGAAAGCGTCGTGGTGGTGACTTTGCAGCCATATTGCTGCGCGGCATACAGCGCCATGCTGCCCCAACCTGTGCCGATTTCCAGCAAGTGATCGGTCGGCTTGAGCGCCAGCTTCTGACAAATCCGCTCCAGCTTGTTCAGCTGCGCTTGCTCAAGACTGTCTTCGGGCGTCAGGAACTGGGCAGCCGAGTACATCATGGTGGGATCGAGAAACTGTTCGAACAGGTCGTTACCGAGGTCGTAATGGGCGGCGATGTTTTTCTGCGAACCCTTGCGGGTATTGCGGTTCAGCCAGTGCAGCCCTTGAACGAATGGCCGGCCGAGTTTCGCCAGGCCACCTTCCAGCGCGTCCAGCACTTCAAGGTTGCTGACAAACACTCGCACTACCGCCGTGAGGTCGGGCGAACTCCAGTAGCCATGAATAAATGCTTCCCCGGCACCGATCGAACCGTTGCTCGCCACCAATCCCCACGCGGCGGCATTGAGGATCTGAATCTCTCCCAGCAAGTGACTGCCCTGGGTGCCGAAAACGTGGCGTTCGCCGTCTTCAACCACCACCAGTTGCCCGTGCTTGAGGTGTGCCAGCTGACGCAGTACGCCCCGACGCAACAGCGTTCCGGTCAGGCCGTTGGTACTGAGCAGGGGGGCTTTGGCCGTGACGCTAGAGGATTTCATGGCGGCGATCCTTGGGGGGAACTGTGGCGATTTGAAAGCTGCCGTCGGCAGGTCGATGAGCAAATATCGGTGTGCCCTTGAGCAGCAGGCGTAGGGCTTGCCAGTAAATCGCCAGGCAGGTTTTCGCGGTCATCCACGGAAAACGCCGCAGGTAACGGTGCAGGCTGGCGCGATCCAGGGCCTCACGTTGCAGATTGAGCGTGGCGTCGAAGAGCTTCAGTTCGCCCTGCCAGTCAGCCATGTGCACGCCGAGTTTTTTCGCGGCCGGGCTGAAGCTCATTCGGTATTCAAGGTCCCGGGGCAAAAACGGCGAGACGTGAAAGGCCTTGGCCACGGCGAAGTGCTGATGGAAGTCGCCCAGATCTTCCGGGGCCTTGGCCGGTAACACGTAGTGATAGCGTTCGCGCCAGGGCGTGTTGCTGACTTCGCAGAGAATCGCTGCCAGTTGACCGTCCGCTTCATGGCAATAGAAAAAACTCACCGGATTGAACGACAAGCCCCAGCTACGGGCTTGAGTCAGCAGGCAGATCGAGCCTTGCGGAACATGTCCGAGCGCTTCGCCGACCTGCAGGCGCACCGCATCGATCAGACGCATGCCGCTGCGGGTGTAGGTTCTGAGGTAATCGGTTTCGCGAAATGAGAACGGCGAAAAGCGACTATTGCCCGACATCGGCGATAACCCGAGCACTTCGTCCTGCTCATCGAGGTCCAGGTACAGCAGACCGATCCGGTAGCGGAATTCATGACGCCGCGGGGCGAATCGGCGATGGGCGATCCAGCCGCTGTAGAGGGCGCTGTTCACAGCAGCTCTCCAAACGCATGAGCAACCCGTAACGCACTGACTACGCCATCCTCGTGAAAACCGTTGGCCCAATACGCGCCGCAATACCAGGTGTGCTCAGTGCCGTTCAATTCCTCCCAACGCCCCTGGGCGGCAACGGCAGCCAGGCTGTATTGCGGATGCGCGTAGGTGTATTTGGCGAGAACCTTGAAGGGACTGATGCCCGCGCTCTGGTTCAGGCTGACACAGAACGTGGTGTCGCTCTGGATGCCTTGCAGAATGTTCATGTCGTACGTTACGGCGGCCCGTGTATGGCCTGGGCCACCGAGGCGGTAGTTCCAGCTGGCCCAGGCGAGTTTGCGCTGGGGTAGCAAACGCGTGTCGGTGTGCAGCACCACCTCGTTGTCGGCATAGGGCAGGGCGCCGAGGATCGATTGTTCGGCATCGCTCGGTGCCGCCAGCAGTTTCAGTGCCTGATCGCTGTGGCAAGCGAACACCACTTTGTCGAACCGCTCGATACCGGCGGCGCTGTGGATAACCACACCCTCCTCATCGCGCTCGACCAGGGTCACGGGGCAATTCAACCGGATGCGTTCACGGAATGAAGCAGTCAATGGTTCGATGTAGGCGCTGGAGCCGCCTTCGATCACCCGCCATTGCGGCCGATTGTTGATGGACAGCAAACCGTGGTTCTTGAAAAACCGTACAAACAACTGCAACGGAAAACCGAGCATGTCGGCCATGGACATCGACCAGATCGCCGCGCCCATCGGGACGATGTAATGCAGGATGAAACGCTCACCATAGCCACCGGCCTTGAGGTAATCATCCAGCGTGGTGTTGATGTCGATCCGCTCTTCCTGGAGGTCGCGTAGCGCCTCCTTATTGAAGCGCTGGATGTCACGCAACATGCCCCAGAACCCCGGCGACAACAGATTGCGGCGCTGGGCAAAGAGGCTGTTGAGGTTGTTGCCGTTGTACTCCAGTCCACTGTCCGGATCGGTGACCGAGAAGCTCATCTCGGTGGGTTTGAAGCCCACGCCAAGCTGTTCCAGCAAGCGAATGAAATTAGGGTAGGTCCAGTCATTGAACACGATGAACCCGGTGTCCACGGCATAGCTTCGACCCTCGACCGTCACGTCCACGGTGTGGGTGTGCCCGCCGATCCAGTCGCTGGCTTCGAACAGGGTGATCTCGTGACTGCGGTTGAGCAGATAGGCGCTCGTCAGCCCCGAGATACCGCTGCCGATGATGGCGATGTTCACGGTGTGTCCCTGATGGGCGGATTGCTGCGCACCATGCGTTTGCCGATCTCGAGCTGAATACGATTGGGCAGTTTCGACAGCGGCCACAGGGCGGCCATGAACAGCGCCGGAAAGGCGATCTCCAGTGGACGGTTCGCAAGTTTTGCAAAAATGTGCCGCGCGGCTTTATCCACAGGCCAGCTGAGGGGCATCGGGAAATCGTTTTTGGCCGTGAGCGGTGTATCGACAAAGCCCGGGCTGACCACCGTGACCTCGATGCCTTCAGACGCCACGTCAATGCGCAGCGATTCGAACAGGTAACGAAGGCCCGCCTTCGACGCGCCATAGGCTTCGGCTCGGGGCAGCGGAAGGTAAGTCACCGAGCTTGCCATGCCGACCAGATGCGGCGCAGTCCCGGCGCGCAACAAGGGCAAGGCCGCTTCAATGCAGTAGGCGCTGGCGAGCAGATTGGTTCGCACCACGTGCTCGATGATGGACGCATCGAACTGCTGGGCATCGACGTATTCGCACGTGCCGGCGTTAAGAATCACGGTGTCTAGAGATCCCCAAGCCTCAGCAATCTGTTCGCCGATCTCGCGCACTTTCTGGCTGTTGGTCAGATCACCCGGCACGACCAGGACTTGCCCCGGATAGCGTTGGGACAAGACTTTCAACGGCGCCACCGAGCGTGAACTCACGGCCAGGTGTGCGCCGGTCTTGAGTATCTCTTCAGCCAGCGCTGCACCGATACCGCTGCTGGCGCCAGTCAACCAATACCGTCGTGGAGGTGTAAGACTCATCCCATTCTCCTTTTCAATCTTGCGCCTGCCGCGAGGGCAGGTTTTTGAATGCGGCCAGGGCACGCTGTCGAGACGTGCTCAGGTTGACGATGGGCGATGGATAATCCGCCACGCCGAACAATCCGCCGACGTCTGCCGGGTTGTGCACTTGTTTCTTGTCCAGTCCGGCCAGCTCAGGCAGCCAGTGCTTGATGAACACGCCTTCGGCGTCGAATTTCTCGGACTGGCTCAGCGGGTTGAATATCCGGAAGTAGGGCGCCGAGTCGGTGCCGGTTGATGAACTCCACTGCCAGCCACCGTTGTTTGCCGCCAGGTCGCCATCGATCAGGTGACGCATGAAAAAGCGTTCGCCTTCGCGCCAGTCGATCAGCAGGTTTTTGGTCAGGAACATCGCCACCACCATGCGTAGGCGGTTGTGCATCCAGCCGGTTTCAAGCAGTTGGCGCATGGCCGCGTCGATGATCGGCAGCCCCGTGCGGGCTTGCTGCCAGGCCAACAGTTCATCCGGGGCGTCGCGCCACGCCAGTGCTTCGGTCTCCGGGCGAAAAGCACGGTGACGAGAAACCCGTGGGTAGCCCACCAGGATGTGTTTGTAGAACTCGCGCCACAGCAGTTCATTGATCCAGGTGACTGCGCCGACTTTGCCGCTTTCGAACTCTCCTTGATTGCTTTGCAAGGCCGCGTGCAGGCATTGGCGGGGAGAAACCACTCCGGCCGCCAGATAGGCTGAGAGCTGACTGGTGCCCGGTTTCGCCGGGAAGTCGCGCTCGTTTTTGTAGTAGTCGATCTGGGCGTCGGCGAAGGCATCGAGACGCAGGCGGGCTTGCGCTTCGCCGGCAGGCCAGAGTGCTCGCAGCTGTTCGCTGGGCGTTTCGAAACCTTCGACACTCGCAGGAATCTTGTCGCTGGCGATGCCTAGCGAATCCTGCGCTGGAGGTTTGACGACCATGGCGGGTATCGAGCGATGCAGACGTTCGTAGCAGACCTTGCGAAATTGACTGAAGACCTGAAAGTAAGTCCCGGTTTTGGTCAGCACGCTGCCAGGTTTGAAAAACAGCTGATCGAGATAGCTGTAAAAACCGATGCCTTCGGCTTTCAGTGCTTCGGCTACCTGCTCGTCACGCCGGCTTTCATTGATGCCGTACTCCTCGTTGACGTGGACTGCCTCGACCTTCAATTGCTGGCAGAGATCGAGCAGGACCTTCGGCGCGTCATCCCACCGTGAAGCCTCGCGAATCAGCAGGGGGATGTTCAATTCGCCCAATGCACGACTCAATTCGCTCAGGTTGCGCAGCCAGAAATCCACTTTGCACGGCGCGTCGTCATGCTCCAGCCACTGCTGCGGGCTCAACACATACACCGCCACGCACGGGCCGCGGGCCGCAGCCGCGCTGAGCGCCGTGTTGTCGAGTAGGCGCAAGTCGCTGCGCAGCCAGATCAATTGCATGGTGGTGTCCGTACGGTGATTCAGCAGTGCCATTAAATGAGCCCCTGCTGAACGAGGTTCTGGTGAGCCGACAAGGGATCTTCGGCCAGGAACAAATCAGCGATCCCGGAGGTTCTTACGGACAACTCGGCGGAATGGATGCATACCGTTGGCCCGGCAATCATTTTTGGGCAACTCACGCCGCTCAATAGTTTCACCAGCTGCGACAGGTTCATGGCTTTGCTGGAATACAGCAGCACGCCGCGAGCCTTCAAATGATCCACCGCCAGTGCCAGTTCACCCGCCGGCAGCGGCCAGTCGAACACCTCCACCGGGCAATCGGCGCTACTGACCAGCCAGGCGGTGAGCCACAGGTCAGGCTCCAGCGGCAGGTCCGAGTGATTGATCAACAGCAGCGGCGCGGTGCGTAGTTGACGGTTGTTGTGGTAAATGCGCGCGCCAAACTTGCTGCGCAGCCAGGAGTAAAAAAACACCCGTTCCATTTGCGCGCCGAACTGGCCCTTCCAGCGTTGTTCCAGATCCGCCAACAGCGGCATCAGTAACTGCTCGCACAAGGTGCGTGGCGGATACAGCGCCATCGCCTGATTGACGGTGTCGTCCAGGGTGCGCTCGTTAAGCTGCGTAACAGCTTGCAGCAACGTATGCCGCAGCACGTGCCAATCGCTTTCGACAGGTACGTTCAAGGCTTGTGGGGTATCGAGCAGTTGCTTGACCTGACTGACGGCCACGCCACGATTGAGCCAGGTGAGAATCGTCAGGATGCGTTGCACGTGCTCGGCCGAGAACAGTCGATGACCTTTGGGCGTGCGTTGGGGCACGATCAGTCCATAACGACGTTCCCAGGCGCGCAAGGTGACGGCGTTGACGCCGGTCTGCCGCGCGACTTCGCGGATGGGCAGCCAGCCTTCGTCGAGCGCTTTTTTGAAATCATCGCCCAGGTCTTCGCTGGCGCTGGTGTCGAGTCGGTCGTTCATTAGATCGCGTTTCGCAGGCTGAGGTTTTCCGGGTGCGGTTGCAGGTAAACCTGTTGCGCAATGTAGGGATCCGGGTGTTGCCGGAAGTAGTGTTTGAGCAGCGTCAAAGGCACCACCAGCGGCACGATGCCGTGGCGGTATTGACCGATAACGTGCTGCACTTCCTGTTTGTCTTCAGCGCTGATCACCTGCTTGAGGTAACCGCTGATGTGCTGCAGGACATTGCTGTGGGTGCGTCGCGTGGCGCATTTCTTCAAGGCCGCCATCAGCTCGCTGAAATAGCGCGGGCCCAACTCGATCGGGTCGGTCTGACCCATGTTCCCCAGCAGGTTTCCCAGGGTTTTGTACTGCACCGGGTTGTGGGCCATCAGCAGGTATTTGTAGCGCGAGTGAAAGTCGGTGAGGCCGCGGCGGGTCAGGCCTTCTTTCAACAGTTGTTGCCAGGCGCTGTAGGCGAAAACCCGCGTCAGGAAGTTCTCGCGCAGCACTGGATCATTCAGTCGCCCGTCTTCCTCCACCGGTAAATCCGGGTGCCGTGAGCAGAAAGCCCGGGCGTAGATACCGCGTCCACCGCCATCCACGGGCGCACCGTTGGCGTGGTAGACCTTGACCCGGTCCAGGCCGCAGGAAGGGGATTTCTGCATGAAAATGTAGCCGCAGATATCCTCCAGCTCCGCCGCCATTTTTTCACCGTATTCAGCCAGTGGCCGAGTGACGTTGAGTTCTGGAAGGACGGTGCCGACGGCTTGAGGTTGTTCAGGATCGCCGACCAGGCGGATCGGTTGGCGAGGAATTCCCAGGCCAATGGCGACTTCCGGGCAAACCGGGACGAAATCGAAGTATTCAGTGAGGGTACGACTGCACAGGCGAGATTCCTTGTGTCCGCCGTTAAAGCGAACTTCGGCACCCATCAGGCAGGCGCTGATGGCAATCTTTGGTTTCACGGTGGCAGGGGGCATCGGAACACCTCGAATCTAAACTTGTACAGATGCGAGGTTCTGTACAACATAAGCTCATCATAGATTCGAAGCTGTACAAGTCAAATTATTTGTATAGGTTTTTACCGGCCTCCTACAACCAACCCATTTTCCATTGGTCCTGATTGCGAAGGCCCTGCCATTCAAACCGTTCGCTGCGCTTGGTCAACACCGCCTGAATTTCAACTTCCAGCACGACGCCGTCCTCATCACGGAACAGCTCGGTCACCAAAAAATGTTTTTCACGGTTTTGCGGGTGGGCTGCTGTCCACTTCGACAGCAGCAATTTGCCTGGATTGATGCGGTTCACTGCAGGTGCTCGTGCAAGCGGCGGGCGGCTTCCTGGCCGCTGAGCCAGGCGCCTTCGACGCGGCCAGACAGGCACCAGTCGCCACAGGCATACAGGCCCAGGTCAGCGTCGGCCAGCGTGCCCCATTCGTGGCTGGTGGCGGGGCGGGCGTAGAGCCAGCGGTGAGCCAGGCTGAACGTCGGCGCAGGCATGGCGCTGTGCAGCAGCTCGGCGAAGGCACCATGCAATTGCTCGATAACGGCTTCCTTGGACAGGTCGATGTGCTGTCGGCTCCAGGCGCTCGTGGCATGCAGTACCCACGTGTCCAGCGTGTTGTCACGCCCGGGTTTACTGCGGTTGCGCGCCAGCCAGTCGAGCGGGCTGTCTTGCACGAAGCAACCTTCCATGGGGGTGTCCAGTGGCGTATCGAAGGCCAGGGCAATCGCCCAGGTCGGGTCCATCTTCACCCCGGCAGCCGCCCCGGCGAGCTTCGGTGCAGAGGCCAGCAATGCCGTCGCCTGAGGTGCTGGCGTGGCGATGACCACATGACTGAATGGCCCGTGCGTAAAGCCTTCGGCGTCCTGCAAATGCCAGTGCTCTTCACCGCGAAAGACCTCGGTGATCCGGCAGGCGAACTGCACCTGCAGATTGCCGAGCAGCCCGCGGGTGATCGCGCTCATGCGGGGCGTGCCGACCCAGCGAGTCTGTTCATCCGGTGACAAATTGAGCTGGCCACCGTGGTAGGTATAAAGCTGCGGCGTCCACTCGGCGACCCACCCAAGGGTTTGCCAACGCTGCACTTCTGTAACGAACCGACGGTCACGCGCAGTGAAATACTGTGCGCCCATGTCCAAAGCGCCGGCATCACTGCGTTTGCTCGACATGCGTCCGCCGCTTCCGCGACTTTTATCGAAAAGTTGAACGACATACCCGAGCTCTGTCAGGGCTTGGGCGGCGGAGAGCCCGGCGATGCCGGTGCCGATGATTGCGATAGGTACAGTCATAGGGGCCTCGTTTACCTTTCTGTACAGACTACGCTGGGGTTGAAACCTGTACAATATTGTTTTTTGGTATAACTTTTAGCGTTCTAGTTCTGACAGGTTGGCCTATTGTTAAACACAGACACTGCCCGATACCAAAGATCCCTGCTTATAAAAATAGACTAGTGAGCAGGATAAAAGGCCACGCGAGGAAGAAGTCATGCACATATTGCTGACCGGCGGTACTGGTTTGATAGGGCGTCAGCTCTGCCGACACTGGCTGAGCGAGGGACATAGCCTGACGGTCTGGAGCCGCGAGCCGGAGAAAGTCGCGAAAATTTGTGGTCCCAAGGTGCGCGGAATTTCTCGATTGGAGGACATCGGCGAGGAAGCGGTGGACGCCATCATCAATCTCGCCGGCGCGCCAATTGCCGATCGTCCCTGGACGACCAAGCGCAAGGCGTTGTTGTGGAGCAGCCGGATTACGCTGACCGAACACCTGCTGGCCTGGCTCGAGACCCGCGAGCAGAAACCTGACGTGCTGATTTCCGGTTCCGCTGTCGGTTGGTATGGCGACGGGGGTGAACGGGAATTGACCGAGGAATCGGCGCCGGTCATCGATGATTTCGCCAGTCAGCTGTGCATCGCCTGGGAGGAAACCGCACAGCGGGCCGAGGCCTTGGGTATTCGCGTGATCCTGGTCCGCACGGGGTTGGTGCTATCGGCCGATGGCGGCTTTTTGTCGCGCCTGTTGCTGCCATTCAAACTGGCGCTGGGCGGGCCTATCGGCAATGGTCGGCAGTGGATGCCGTGGATTCATATCCACGATCAAATCGCCTTGATTGATTTTCTTCTGCATCAGAAAAATGCCAGCGGTCCTTATAATGCCTGCGCACCGAAGCCGGTGCGCAACAGCGAGTTCGCCAAGACATTGGGTGCTGTGCTGCATCGTCCCGCGTTCATGCCGATGCCGGCCCTGGCGTTGAAGGTGTGCCTGGGCGAGCTGTCATTGCTGTTGTTGGGCGGCCAAAAGGCCATGCCGGTCCGCTTGCTGGAAGCGGGTTTCACTTTCCGGTTCACTGATTTGCGCGCGGCTCTGGACGACCTGTCCAGCCGCCTTTGAAATAGGACGTTGCATGACCGATCACGCATTGCTTCTGGTCAATCTGGGCTCACCGGCCTCCACTTCGGTGGCGGATGTGCGCAGTTACCTCAATCAATTTCTGATGGACCCGTATGTGATCGACCTGCCGTGGCCGGTGCGCCGTTTGCTGGTATCGCTGATCCTGATCAAGCGGCCGGAGCAGTCGGCCCATGCCTACGCGTCCATCTGGTGGGAGGAGGGCTCGCCGCTGGTGGTGCTCAGCCGTCGCCTGCAACAGGCGATGACCTCGCAGTGGACCCATGGGCCGGTTGAGCTGGCGATGCGTTACGGCGAGCCGTCGATCGAGACCCAACTGCTGCAGCTCGCCGCTCAAGGCCATAAACGCATCACCCTCGCGCCGCTTTATCCACAGTTCGCCGACAGCACCGTGACCACGGTGATTGAAGAAGCCAAACGCGTCGTGCGCGAGAAGAAACTCGACGTACAGTTCTCTATTCTCCAGCCGTTTTACGATCAGCCGGAATACCTTGATGCGCTGGTCGCCAGTGCCAAGCCGTATCTGGCGCAGGATCACGATCACCTGCTGCTGAGTTTTCATGGTTTGCCGGAGCGACATCTGACCAAGCTCGACCCTACTGGTCAGCATTGCTTCAAGAACGAGGAGTGCTGCAAGAACGCGTCGCCTGAAGTGATGGCCACCTGTTATCGCGCGCAATGCCTGCGCAGCGCTGCCGAATTCGCCAAACGCATGGGGCTGCCGGACGGTAAATGGTCGGTGTCGTTCCAGTCGCGCCTGGGCCGGGCGAAATGGATCGAACCCTACACCGAAGCCCGTTTGCACGAACTGGCCAAAAGCGGCGTGAAGAAAATTCTGGTGATGTGCCCGGCGTTCGTTGCCGATTGCATCGAGACGCTGGAGGAGATTGGCGATCGCGGGCTGGAGCAATTCCGCGAAGCGGGGGGCGAGGAACTGGTGCTGGTGCCGTGCCTCAACGATGATCCGCAATGGGCGCGGGCGTTGAATGCCTTGTGTGAACGAGCGCCGTTGGCGCTTTAAATTGTGGCGAGGGGATTTAGCGAAACGTCGCACCGCCCCGTTGGGTCGCGAAGCGGCCCCAAAAAAATGGGACTGCTGCGCAGTCCAACGGGGATGAATCCCCTCGCCACAGGTGTATGTGTGCGCTGTTAAAGCAGCGGCTCATCCGCCTTCTTGTGCTTCCAGCTGTCATTGCCTGGCAGCAACAGATTCAGCGCAATTGCCACCACGGCGCACAGCGCGATGCCTTTGAGGCCGAAGTCGTCCGGGCCTGTCCCGGTACCGACCAGCACACCGCCAATCCCGAACACCAGGGTCACCGAAACAATCACCAGATTGCGTGCCTCGCCCAGGTCGATCTTGTGGCGAATCAGCGTGTTCATGCCCACCGCCGCAATAGAACCGAACAACAGGCAGAGAATTCCGCCCATCACCGGCACCGGAATGCTTTGCAGCAGCGCACCGAACTTGCCCACAAACGCCAGGCTGATGGCAAAGATCGCCGCCCAGGTCATGATTTTCGGGTTGTAGTTCTTGGTCAGCATCACCGCGCCAGTCACTTCGGCGTAGGTGGTATTGGGTGGGCCGCCGAACAGACCGGCTGCGGTGGTCGCAATCCCGTCACCGAGCAGGGTGCGATGCAGGCCAGGCTTTTTCAGGTAGTCGCGACCGGTCACGCTGCCGACGGCAATCACGCCACCGATGTGTTCGATCGCTGGCGCCAGGGCCACTGGAACGATAAACAGAATCGCCTGCCAGTTGAATTCCGGCGCAGTGAAGTGCGGGATGGCGAACCAGGGTGCCGCGGCGATTTTGGCGGTATCCACCACGCCGAAGTAGAAGGCCATGGCAAAGCCGACCAGTACGCCGGAGATGATCGGCACCAGGCGGAAAATGCCTTTGCCGAACACCGCTACGATCAGCGTGGTGAGCAATGCCGGCATCGAGATCAGCATCGCCGTCTGGTAATGGATCAGTTCAGAGCCATCGCCAGCCTTGCCCATCGCCATGTTAGCGGCAATTGGCGCCATCGCCAGACCGATAGAGATGATCACCGGACCAATCACCACCGGCGGCAGCAGCCGGTCGATGAAACCGGTGCCCTTGATCTTCACGGCCAGGCCGAGAAAGGTATATACGAAGCCTGCCGCCATGACGCCGCCCATGGTCGCCGCGAGCCCGAACTGGCCCTTGGCAAGAATGATCGGGGTGATAAAGGCAAAACTCGACGCCAGGAACACGGGTACCTGACGGCCGGTGACGATCTGGAACAGAATCGTCCCCAGCCCGGCGGTAAACAACGCGACGTTCGGGTCGAGGCCGGTAATCAATGGCATCAACACCAGGGCGCCGAACGCTACGAACAGCATCTGTGCGCCGGACAACACCGTGCGCCAGAGCGGATCGTTGAACTCTTCCTGCATGCTCAAGCGTCCTTCTGCTTGGTGCCGAAGATCTTGTCACCCGCATCGCCGAGGCCCGGAATGATGTAACCGTGCTCGTTCAGTCGTTCATCGATGGACGCGGTGTAGATGGTCACGTCCGGGTGAGCCTTCTCCACGGCGGCAATGCCTTCGGGCGCGGCAACCAGCACCATGGCGCGGATGTCGCGGCAGCCGGCTTTTTTCAGCAGGTCGATGGTGGCAACCATGGAGCTACCGGTGGCGAGCATCGGGTCGATGATCATTGCCAGGCGCTCGTTGATTTCCGGGACCAGTTTTTCCAGGTAGGTGTGTGCCTGCAACGTTTCTTCATTGCGGGCCACGCCCACGGCGCTGACTTTTGCGCCCGGGATCAGGCTGAGAACGCCTTCGAGCATGCCGATGCCGGCACGCAGGATCGGTACAACGGTAATTTTCTTGCCGGCGATTTTCTCGACCGACACGGTTCCGCACCAGCCTTCGATATCGTAGGCTTCCAGCGGCAAGTCTTTGGTGGCTTCATAGGTCAGCAGGGCACCGACTTCCTGAGCGAGCTCACGGAAATTCTTGGTGCTGATGTCTGCGCGGCGCATTAGGCCAAGTTTATGACGGATCAGCGGATGGCGGATCTCGAGGATGGGCATGGGAAAAGCTCCGGCGGCGGGCAAAAAAAGCGGCCTAGATTAATCTATCCGAGAGTGTTGTCCTATAGACATAGAGTACGTTAGTCCACAAACGCTTGATCTGGCCGGGCGGGATGCGTACCTTTGCCCGCTTTTCCCGAATACGTCCCCCTGGAGAGCGCCATGTCCGCTGATCTCGAGCATATCCGTCAAATCATGCGAGAGGCTGACTGCCTGTACACCGAAGCTGAAGTCGAGGCGGCCATCGCCCGCGTCGGTGCACACATCAACGAGCAACTGGCTGACAGCAATCCGGTGGTGTTCTGTGTGATGAACGGCGGCCTGATTTTCGCTGGCAAGCTGCTCACCCATCTGCAATTCCCGCTGGAAGCGTCCTACCTGCACGCCACCCGTTATCGCAACGAAACCAGCGGCGGCGACCTGTTCTGGAAAGCCAAGCCGGAAGTTTCGTTCATCGACCGTGATGTGCTGATCATCGACGACATCCTCGATGAAGGTCACACCCTGGGCGCGATCATCGACTTCTGCAAACATGCCGGCGCGCGCAAAGTGCACACTGCGGTACTGATCGACAAAGACCACGACCGCAAGGCTCGTCCGGACCTGAAAGCCGACTTCGTCGGTCTGCCGTGCATCGACCGTTACATCTTCGGTTACGGCATGGATTACAAAGGTTACTGGCGCAACGCCAACGGGATTTTTGCCGTTAAAGGAATGTAATCAATGACTACGCCGAGCTTTCTTGATCAAACGCTGTTCGCTGAGTTGGCCGAGAAAGCCGCGGCTAATCCCCGTGGGCGTCAACATCACAACTTCCATCAGATGGAAGATGCTTGCCACCGCATGGCGGTCGGGTTGCAGCCGAGCACCTATATCCCGCCACATCGGCATTTGGGCGAGAACAAGGCCGAAACCTTGATGGTCCTTAAAGGCCGGCTTGGTTTGTTGATCTTTGATGAGTCGGGCGGGGTAGTCAGCAAGCGCATCCTGCAGGCCGGTGGCGATTGCATCGGCGTGGACCTGCCCACTGGCGTGTTCCATGGCCTGGTGGTGCTGGAAGCCGACAGCCTGATGTTCGAATGCAAGGCCGGTCCTTATCGCCCGGTCGGTGACGGTGAACTGCCGGATTGGGCGCCGCGCGAAGGCCAGCCGGGCGTTGCCGAGTATCAGGCCTGGATGCGCGCGCAGTTCGACTGATATTCATGAGAGATCAAAAGATCGCAGCCTGCGGCAGCTCCTACATTTGGAATGCGTTCCCCCTGTAGGAGCTGCCGAAGGCTGCGATCTTTTGCTTTTAAACCCGTGATAGAGTGCCCGGCTTCGACCTGGGAGCCCGTCATGAGCCTTTTTATTCGCAGCTGCGTCGCCCTGTTGCTGACGGTCAGCCTGCCGCTGGCCGCCGCCCCGGCGCCCATGCACGCGCAATTTCTTCCCCCGGATGACCTGAACCTGCGTGACGCCGAACCGGACCTGCAACAGTTGCTGCAGGTGACTGAGTACTCGGTGGTGGTGGGCAGTCAGCGTCAGTCCAATCAGCAACCGATTCCAGTGACGTCGCCGTTGATGATCCGCCTCAAGGGCAAGTCCTTGAACAAGGGGGCAACCATCAATCAGGTGCTGGTCAACTTCGACGGCGAAAGCAAAAGCCTGAAAAAGCCGATCTACGACGATAAAACCAGGACGCTGACGCTTTACTACCCGATGGCACAGTACCGGGTAGTGATCGATCTGTTGCGCAATGACACGGTGTATTGCCAGTTCCTCAGCTATGCCAACGGCCATATCTGGGCGGATTTGCACACCGGCAGCGTTCGTCCGCGTTGAGTACGGCGCCAAGGGAGGGGTAAACTGCCCGCCCCGTGAAATGTCTGCGAGCTGGAGTCGGCAATGCGTAAAGATAAGAAGCAAGTGATTGGTGACGAGATCGGCGATGAGCAGATCAAGTTGTTTCTCGATTTCGAGCCGGTCGACGCCACTTCGCCGTCGCTGCACAAACTGATCAAAGCCTACCGTGGTCTGCGTATCGATGACTTCGAGCGTTTTCTGACGTTCTTCGTCGAGGCGGGTCATGACCTGGACGGCAAGGATGAACACGGCAACGATTTTGTCGCGGTGATCAAGGATCAGCGCAATGCGGCCGAGTACATTGAGCTGATCGCCAAGGCTCGTGGCTAATTGTATTCGAAGCGAACGAATCCCCTCGCCACATAAAATGGTGTCGCCAGGCATAAAAAAACGCCCCGCTCTCAATGAGAACGGGGCGTTTTTTATTGGGACCGAATCAAGCGTAGCTTTCGGTCTCGCTGCTGGCTTCAACCAGTTCCAGGGCGACGTTGTTCTGCGTGTTGATCTTGCGATACAGCGCAGCGTCGGTTTCCAGAACCTTTTCCCGGGCCGGGAAGATTTCTGCCAGCTTGGCCGCCCATTCAGTGGATGCCTTGTTCGGGAAGCATTTTTCGATCAGCTCAAGCATGATCGAAACCGTCACCGAAGCACCTGGCGAAGCGCCGAGCAGTGCCGCCAGGGAACCGTCCTTGGCCGCGACCAGCTCGGTGCCGAACTGCAGCACGCCACCTTTTTTCGGGTCTTTCTTGATGATCTGCACCCGTTGGCCGGCCACTTCCAGCCGCCAGTCTTCGGCTTTCGCTTCAGGGTAGAAACGACGCAGGGAATCCAGGCGCTGTTCCATCGACTGCATCACTTCGCTGACCAGGTATTTGGTCAGGTCCATGTTGTTTTTCGCCACCGCCAGCATCGGGCCGATGTTGCCGGCGCGAACCGACATCGGCAGGTCCATGAAGGAACCGTGCTTGAGGAACTTGGTGGTGAACCCGGCGTAAGGTCCGAACAGCAGGGACTTCTTGCCATCGACGACACGGGTGTCCAGGTGCGGCACGGACATCGGTGGCGAACCCACGGCTGCCTGGCTGTACACCTTGGCCTGGTGGTGCTTGACCACTTCCGGGTTGTCGCAGCGCAGCCACTGGCCACTGATCGGGAAGCCGCCGAAGCCTTTGCTTTCTTCAATGCCCGACGCCTGCAGCAGCGGCAGTGCTGCGCCGCCTGCGCCGAGGAAGACGAACTTGGCGTCGACTTCACGGGTATTACCGCTGTTCACGTCCTTGATGCTGACGGTCCAGCCACCGTTGTTGCGCTTGAGGCCGGTCACTCGCTTGCAGTACTTGACCTGGGCATCGGGTGCGCTGGTCAGGTGCTTGAGTAATTGATTGGTCAGGGCGCCGAAGTTGACGTCGGTGCCGTTCATCACGCGAGTGGCCGCGATGACTTCGTCAGCCGGACGGCCTGGCATCATCAGCGGCATCCACTCGGCCATGGTGGCCTTGTCTTCGGTGTATTCCATGTCCGAGAAAGCGTGGTGCTTGCTCAACACATTGAAGCGTTCCTTGAGGAACGACACACCACCGTCACCTTGCACGAAGCTCAAGTGCGGCACCGGGCTGATGAACGATTTGCACGAGCCGAAGGTGCCTTTTTTGGTCAGGTACGACCAGAACTGCTTCGACACCTCGAACTGGGTGTTGATGTGCACGGCTTTCTTGATGTCGACGGTGCCGTCGGCGGCCTGCGGCGTGTAATTCAGCTCACACAGCCCGGCGTGACCGGTACCGGCGTTGTTCCACGGGTTGGAACTCTCCGCGGCACCGGAATCCATCAGCTCGACGACTTCCAGCTTGATCGCGGGGTCGAGTTCTTTGAGCAGTACGGCGAGGGTGGCACTCATGATGCCGGCCCCTACGAGTACTACGTCGACTGCTTCGTTATGCGCCATTTAACGCGTCTCCAAAATCTGCAGCACCAAATTGTCGGTATGGCTGCCAGGCGTTCCGGGGCGAGTCAGTGATGCCCCTGGTACTCATGGCACTGTCGCCATGTCCGAATCTTCGCAATTTATCGCAACTTCGACGGACGCTACCGGCCGGGATAATGAGGTCTATGAACTCATTTCAACGCGCGACTGGCAATTCGACTTATGGTCGATACATCCGTTTGTGCAACCAAATCCGTAGCGGACAGGCTTCAGGCTCCGGTGTTCGAGGAGTACTCGGTCCTGTGTCGTTGGGCTGTTTCAGACGCTAATGGTGCATGTTCAGACGCAAAACTATTCATTTGCTCGCCACACTCTTGTGAAGTTGTGAAAACCCGTTTTTTTCACGCTCTTTTGAAGACGTGAACCTCAAAAAGGGCTGTCCCAGCCTGGCACTGTGCCCGGATGGATCGCCGTCATGGGTTACATGACCGGCAAAACGGGCAGACAGCTCAGTGACCGAGCGTAATGACAGCTCTGCAGATTCGCGAAAAGTGGGTTTTTTGCTTGAAGAACAGCAAGCGCCAGCTTCACACGATCTGTGTGGGCGGCTCTCTGTGGGCGATATCGAGGGTCAATACAAGCGCATTGACAATGCTGCGGGGCCCGATCAGGAGACGTCCTTATAATCGGGGGGAGATTGTAACGAAGAAACGCGGGGAAATGGTCGTCAATAATGACTTTTATTAGGCGTCCGGTCAGGTGGTCAACAGTTGTTGGGCCCGTGAGCGAGTCTGGCGCTGGCGGACCCGGGCACTTGGGGGCAGGGGATGGTGCAGCCAATTGAGGCGGATTTCTTCGATTTCGACCCAGCCGTCACCCATTGGCTGGAGGCTGCACTGCTTGAATGCCTGGCAATGACCATTGCGGTCGAGCAGGGCGAAGCAGCGATGCAGCGGACGGGGTGCGAACAGCGAGATGAGGTAGCGCATGGCCAGGTTCCTTGTTGGGGGACTGATGCGAAGGTTGCCAGTGGGTCGTGACGTGCAAGTGTATGGGCGGTGACAGATCTGTGACATGAACCGCAGTCTGATAGGCGTGTCAGATTCATCTGTAATTGTTGCGCTGGTTTGCCCCGGTGGCGCACCGCTATACTGCCGGCCTGTTTGTGCCTGATTCTGGAGAGAAGAGCATGTTGCAACGCTTGTTGTTCGGTTTGATCACTGTGACCAGTTTGACCCTCGTCGGCTGCGCCCATAGCCCGCAACAACTGAGCCCGGAGCCGAAGCTGACCACTCAGCTGGCGCCGGTTGGCCATGGTCAGCAGGTGGTGGTTCGTGTGGTGGATGGTCGTCCGTCGCCAACCCTGGGCACCCGTGGCGGTATGTACCCTGAAACCAGCGCGATTACCGTGCAGGGCGCACAGATCCTGCCGAAGTTGCAGGCTCAGGCCGAAGCGGCCGTGCGCCTGCTGGGCTTCACGCCTGTCAGCAACGGCATGAACGCGCCGCAGTTGACCGTGACGCTGGCCGAACTGAAGTATCAGTCGCCCAAAGAAGGCATGTACGTGACGGAAGCCACTATTGGCGCGACGTTCCGCTCGGATGTGCAGAATGCTGGTCGTCGCTACAGCGGTCGTTACGGCGCATCCCTGGATCAGCGTTTCGGTATGGCGCCGAATCAGGAGACCAACACCAAGCTGGTCAGCGATGTGTTGAGCGATGCGTTGACGCGTCTGTTCAAAGATCCGTCAGTGGGTCAGATTCTCGGCCAGTAAATTTTCGCGAGACGAAAAAAACCCGGTGCCAGAAATGGCCCGGGTTTTTTTATGGCTTCAGACCGCGCCCCCTGTAGGATCTGCCGAAGGCTGCGATCTCTTGATCTTGCTTCTTGAAAATAGGAACTGTCGAAAAGCCAGGATTAAAAGATCGCAGCCAGCGGCAGCTCCTACAGAGGATTCGCGGGGTCAGGCAGCTTGCGAATAAAAGTCCAGCACGCTTACGCCCGTCAGCAAATCGGTCTCCGGCAAGTCCGCGTGCTGATGACCACCCAATGCGCAATACACCAGCCAGTGGCGGTCTTGAACATTGAAGGCGAGGCTTCCCACGAGGTTCTGTTGTTCGTCGCTTTGGGCGATGAGGTAGAGACGATCCTGGTTTTCGGCGTGCAGCATGACGGTTTCCCTGTCGGTTTCGAGGGGCGCCAGACTGCCGCAATTAGATGACGTCGCCGTGACACAAGGCAGTATTGGGTCAATTGCTTCGTTATTTGTCGGAAAGGAAGGGCAGGCGAAGAGGCTTTCGGTAGAATCTGCCGCGCGGTCGCCGGTCCGGTGCCTGCCACACCTGTTTTGCTTGAGGTCCGTGATGTCGCTGCATTTGATGACGCTGTTTACCGCCCATCCCGCCAAACTGATCAACCTGCTGGCCCTGCTGCTTGCCTTCCCTGGCGGCTGGTTGCTGCACGCTACGCGTCGTCGCGAGCAACGCGCGCAGGCCAGTCTTGCGTCTCAGCGCCAGAGCCGCCCGAGCGAAGAGCCGCTCCTGGATTGGGCGACCTTGCGCATGAACCGTTTTTTCTATCGATTCGGCTTTGCCTGCCTGGGGCTGGCGTTGCTTGTTTCGTGGATCAGCACCCGGTTCTAACGTTCAGAAGCAAAAAAGATCGCAGCCTCCGGCAGCTCCTACATTGAAAACCGTGTAGGAGCTGCCGAAGGCTGCGATCTTTTGATCTTTCGAAATTTACAGCGGCAATCCCGCTTTAACCCGGTACTGATTGCGCACCGGTGTCGCGTATTGCTGCACCAGGTACGGGCGATGCTCCTGAGGGCATTCGTCCAGGCGACGTTGCCATTCTTCCTGGGCCTTGGCCAGTTCGTCGGCCGCAAACACCTCGGCGGCTTTCGGCACCTGCAATTGCGGGTCGGCGTCTTGCCATTGGGCGTATGCCAGGTAGTGCACCGGGAACAAGCGATACCCACCCAGAATCTGCTTGTCCATTTCGATCGCCAATTGCTTGGTGTCGTCGAACATCTGCGTGATCGGTGCGGCAAAATTCACGTGGACTCGACCCTTGTACCCGGTAATGCCTTTGGCAATGCTCACATCATCCTCGCCCGGCACCTTGGCGTAAGTGCCAGTGGTTGCGCGGATAAAGAGTTCGCGAGCCTTGGCCTGATCGCAGGGGTCGTACTCGTAGCTGATCGACACAGGGGTCACGTTCAGCGACCGGATGACTTCACCGAACGGCTCGTCCTTGCGACTCATGTGAAACATCTTGAGGATCGCCGACTCGGTACGGTCGTCACCGTCTTTGGCTCGACCTTCAGCCTGGGCAATCCAGATCGAGGCGCAATCGTTGCGGATCGAGTGGTTGATGTACGCCGACAGCAGCTGATACGCCGCCATTTTTTCGCGCCGCCCGGTGATCGAGCGGTGCACGATAAAACTCTTGTTGAGGCGCATCAGGTCGCTGACGAACGGCTTTTGCAGCAGGTTGTCGCCGATGGCGATACGCGGGGTCGGCAGGCCGGCGTGGTACACGGCATAGTTGACGAATGCCGGGTCCATGACGATGTCGCGATGGTTGGCGATGAACAGGTACGCACTGCCGGACTTGAATTGTTCCACGCCGCTGTAGGTCACGCCGTCGGTGGCGCGCTCGATGGTGTGGTCGACGTAAACCTCGACTTTGTCCTGCAGCGTAGCTACCGAATTGACGCCGGCGAACTCACGACGCAACCGATGAGCTATAAGAGGTTTGAGCGCCCAGCCTAAAGCACCGGCAAAACGCGGGAAGCGAAAGTGGGTGAGGATATCTAGAAAGGCCTTGTCGCTGAGCAGCCGAGCCAGCACCGCTGGGACTTCGCTGTCGTCGTAAGGTCGGATGGTATCGAATTCGCCCATCATGCTCTCTTGTTAGAAACGGCTAGGGTAAGTAAAGGTTTTGATCGAAAACCAACAGGGTACGGTCTGAAAAAGTAAGACAGACAAAAATAGCCCTGCAAATAGACCGGCGATTATACGCACAAGTCACTTGGGAGACCGCGATGCTGGAATCGGCACTGTATGAATGTCCGTATTGTGGTGAAGAGGTTGAGACGACAGTGGACTTGTCGGGGGGCGATCAAACCTATATCGAGGATTGTCAGGTGTGTTGTCGACCCATCACATTCGTGTTGCAGGTCGAAGGAGAAGAGTGGCATCTCGAAGTTTTCAGTGAAAACGAGTGAGGGGGCGTCCATGCAGCGAATCTACGAACCGGAAAACCTGATGGAAGGCGAGTTGCTGCAGGGCATGCTGGCCAGCGAAGGCATCGAGGCTCATCTGGAGGGTCGCGACTTGGTCGGTGGCACCGGCGAATTGCCGATCTTCGGCCTTCTCGGGCTGTCAGTGGATAATGACCAGGCCGTATACGCCCGAGAACTGATCACCGCGTACAATGCCGCGCTGCCGCTTCCCGGTGATGAGCCGGAGAGTTTTCCCGGCACGCTGGTCTGTTAGGCTGACGTTCGTTTTATCAAGAGTCGTGCTGCCCCATGTGTGGACGTTATGCCCTGTTTCGCTGGAACCCCGCCTTCGCGGCGCTGCCAGGTTTTCCGGCCGATCAGCGGGCCCAGTGGAACATTTCCCCTACCGATTCGGTGCTGATGCTGCGCGCGAACGTCGACGGCCAACGTGAATTGGCCCGTGCCCGCTGGGGTCTGACTCCGCCATGGCTGACCGATCTGTCCCGCACGCCGGCCCATGCCCGGGCTGAAACCGTTGCAGAACAACCGATGTTTCGCGAGGCCTTTCGCCTGCGGCGTTGTCTGCTGCCGGCTAACGGCTTCTACGAATGGCGCGGTACGACGCGTAAACGTCCGTACTGGCTGACGCCGGGAGAGGGCTCCGCGCTGTGCTTTGCGGCGATCTGGGAGGCGTATCCGGTGCAGGAACAGGTCTGGCTGAGCACCGCAGTTATCACCCAGCCGGCGGCGAGTCAGCGTCGTCCGTTGATTCTCGATGCGGCGGGACAGGAAGCGTGGCTCAATCCCGAAACGCCGTTGCATGTGCTGCAGGCGCTGCTGGCCAGTGAGCCCATTGCGTTGCGCGAGCGGGTATTGGCCAATCTGGTGAATGATCCGAAGCTCAATGCGCCGGAGTGTTTAACCCCGGGGTAGGGGCGTCATTGCAGGTTTGTAGACAATCAAAACCGGAAAATCACAGTCCGTGATCTTTTGATCTTTTCGAGATCTATCTGAAATGTGTTTCGTCACGACGGATGTATCTGGCGCGGATACAATTGCGCGCCTAGGATACGCCGCATGTTTTCAAGGAGCTTTTCGATGAAAAAGACATTGGTTTTGTGTGCGCTGAGCGCAAGTTTGCTGCTCGCCGGTTGTCAGTCGGTCAACACCACCAGCGGCGGGGCCGTGGGCGTTGAGCGCAAGCAATACATGTTCAGCATGTTGTCGACGGACGAGGTCAACCAGATGTACGCCCAGTCTTATCAAAAGACCTTGGGTGAGGCTACCAGCAAGGGCGTGCTGGACAAAACCAGTAGCGAAGCCAAGCGCGTGCAGGCAATCGCTGATCGACTGATTGCTCAGGCACCCGTGTTCCGCCCGGATTCGGCGCAATGGAAATGGGAAGTGAATCTGATCAAGAGCGATGAGCTCAACGCCAACTGCGGGCCCGGCGGCAAGATCATTTTCTACACCGGTCTGATCGACAGCCTGAAACTCACCGATGATGAAATCGCTGCCATCATGGGTCATGAAATTGCTCACGCCTTGCGCGAGCACGGTCGTGAAGCGATGTCCAAGGCCTATGGCATCGAGATGGCCAAGCAGGGGGCCGGTGCGTTGTTCGGTCTCGGCCAGGACAGCCTGGCGTTGGCGGACACCGTGGCTAACTATGGTATGACGCTGCCCAACAGTCGCTCCAACGAAAACGAAGCTGACCTGATCGGTCTGGAATTGGCAGCCCGCGCCGGTTACAACCCGAACGCTGCGATTACCTTGTGGAACAAGATGTCCAAGGCGTCGGAAGGCTCGCCACCGGAGTTCATGAGCACTCACCCGGCCTCGGCCAGCCGCATTGCTTCGCTGCAGGCGGCGATTCCGAAAGTCATGCCTCTGTACGAGAAAGCGCCGAAATCCTGATCGTTCTGCGTCACATCGACTGACGCTATCGCGAGCAAGCCCGCTTCTGTAGGAGCAAGGCTTGCCCGCGATAAACGATAACGCGATCTACCCAACTACCGCGTCAGATCCAGCCACTGCTCTGCATCGCCTTGTACACCGCGACAATCGCCAGGATGAAAAACGCCGACGCCGCCAGGCGACGGATCAGGGTCAATGGCAGTTTGTCCGCCGCAAAGTTACCCGCCAGAACCACCGGTACGTTGGCAATCAACATGCCCAAGGTGGTCCCGATGATCACCAGCCACAATTCCGGGTATTGCGCCGCGAGCATCACGGTAGCGACTTGGGTCTTGTCGCCCATCTCGGCGAGGAAGAACGCGATCAGCGTGGTCAGGAACGGCCCGAATTTACGCGCGGTACTGGCTTCGTCGTCATCCATCTTGTCCGGCACCAGGGTCCACAACGCCGTCGCGGCGAAGCTCACGGCAAGGATCCAGTGCAGCATCGAATTCGAGAAGAAACCACCGACCCAGGCGCCCACCGCGCCGGCCGCCGCATGGTTGGCCAGGGTTGCGGCAACGATGCCGGCGATGATCGGCCAGGGTTTGCGAAAGCGGGCAGCGAGAATGAGCGCGAGCAGTTGCGTCTTGTCGCCGATTTCGGCCAAGGCAACGATTGCGGTCGGAACGAGTAGAGAATCCAGCATCAGGGGTTTTCCTAAGGGGCGGGTCGACACGGCTATGACACGTACAGCCTTCCCGCCCCGGGTAAGGTGTTCGTGTCATAGGTCTTGTCAAACCCTGCGATCCGTCTGATGCGGACGCTTGGGTCGCATACGCCATGGTCTGAGGACCAAGTATGTTGACGTATGCCGGACGAGCATGGCGCTCGTGGGAGACTACTCCCCTAGGACGGAGCGGATTCTGCCTAGGCAAATCCGATTGGGCAAGCCTCTTTTTGAAAAGTTATTTCAGCCACGCTTGGCGCGGTAGATCCTGAAACCCTGTCCTTCAGCCTTGATCGCGCAGACACCCAGATGCTCTTCGATCAACGGTTGATACTTCAGGAAGCTATTGGCAACCAAGCGCAGTTCGCCGCCGTTTTTCAGATGTTTGGCTGCTTTTCGCAGCAAGTTCTCGGTTGCGAAGTAATCGGTGTGCACGCCGACATGGAACGGTGGATTACTCAGAATGGCACTCAAACCCATGGGGGCCGCATCGATACCGTCGCCAGTAATCACATCGGCCTCCAGGCCATTGGCAGCCAGTGTCAGACGGCTGCTCGCGGCAGCGAAGGCGTCCACGTCGAGCAAGGTGACCTGGTTGTGCGGATACCGCCGCTTGACCGCAGCCCCCAACACCCCGGCACCGCAACCGAAGTCCAGCAAGTGGCCGCTCGGCAACTTGTCCAGATGTTCAAGCAGCAGCGCGCTACCCCGATCAAGCCGACCGTGACTGAACACGCCCGGCAGGCTGATGACTTTCAGCGGGCCTTCGGCCAGCGGCAACTCGTAGGTCTGGGCCAGGCTTTCCAAAGATTTGGCTTGTGGCGCATCGGCAACAGTGACCAGCCAAAGCTGGCAATGACGCGCGCTGTCGAGCTTGCGCGGCTTGCCAAAGGGGTTGAGTTGCTTGGCGGCGCCTTCGATGCCGCTACGCTTTTCACCCACCAGGTACAGTTCCCGGCCGGCCAGGCGCGAGGCCAGGGCGTTGAGAATGTAGTCAGTCAGGTCCTTGGACTTGGGCAGAAACACCACTGCGCAATCGAACTCACGCTCAGGCGCCGTCACGCCAAAGTGGCTGCGCTCGGCGAAGCGGGCATCGAGTGCCGCTTGATCGCCGGCGTGCCAGCACCAGCCGTGGGCGCCGGTCAGGCGACCGAGCAAATCATCGGCGGGCAAACCGGCCAATAGCACCGCCCCCTGGAATAACTCGGCCTGACGAAGCAGTACTTCACTGCGCGGATCCATAATCTGCTCCCTGAAAAAAAGTGCCGCAGTCTATCAACTGACGACCCGCAGTGCTTTACCGCTGAAGTATCCCTGCGCGTTTTCCGTCAGTTGCCCGACGATCCGCTGGCGCGCTTCGCGGCTGCCCCAGGCATTGTGCGGGGTGACGATCAGTCGAGGGATGTCATGCGCCAGCAACGGATTGCCGGCGGTAGGCGGCTCGACGCTCAGCACATCGGTGGCCGCGCCTCCAAGGTGACCGCCGCGCAACGCATCGGCCAACGCCTGCTCATCGATCAAGCCGCCGCGCGCGGTGTTGACCACGAAAGCGCCAGGTTTCATCGACGCCAGTTCAGCGGCCCCGATGAAATGGTGGGTGTGTTCATTGAGCGGGCAATGCAGCGTCAAGGCATCGATCTGGGGCAACAGTTCAGCCAGTGGCAGCCGATCCGGCCGGGCAGGGCGCCCCGGAATCTGGCCCAGCAGCACGCGCATGCCGAAAGCTTGCGCCAGTCGCGCGACCGCGCCGCCCAGTTCGCCGTGGCCCAGCAAGCCGAGGGTTTTCCCTTCCAGTTCGACGATCGGATAGTCCAGCAGGCAGAACTGTTTCGCCTGCTGCCAGCGTCCTTCACCGACCGCTTTCTGATAGTCGGCTAGGCGCGTTGCCAGGTTCAACAGCAGCATGATCGTGTGTTGCGCGACCGAGGGCGTGCCATAACCCTGGCAATTGCACACCGTGACGCCATGGGCGCGGGCGGCGGCGAGGTCTACATTGTTGGTGCCCGTAGCGGTGATCAGGATCAGCTTCAGTTCGGGACTGGCGGCGATGGCGGCGGCATCGATCAGGATTTTGTTGCTGATCGCGACCGTGGCGCCCTTGAGGCGTTCGATCACCTGGTCCGGTGTGGTCTGGGCGAACAGTTGCAAATCGCTGAAGCAGGCGCGCAACGGGCTCAGATCGAGGTCACCCAGGTCCAGGGATGGATGATCGAGGAAAACGGCGCGGTGAGTGTTCGTCATCAACTGTACCTTTTGTGCGGTGAACTGAAGGCGTAATCTGCCGAGCCTACCAGATGAAACAATGAGTTACTTATTAAGTGGGCCGGTGCCAAAGCCGTGGCGAGGGAGCTCGCTCCCGCTGGGCTGCGAAGCAGCCCCAACACAGGCGACCGTGTTTTTTCAGGAATACCGCATCACCTGGTTTACGACTGCTTTGCAGCCGAGCGCGAGCAAGCTCGCTCGCCACAGTTGCGAAGCTACCCTTGAGATTTTTGTTAAGCCTGCCGCCTAAGGATTTTCACATGTACTGGACAGAGTTTTTGACCGTTGCCCTAATCCATCTGCTAGCCGTGGCCAGTCCCGGCCCCGACTTTGCCGTGGTGGTGCGCGAGAGCGTGACCCATGGTCGTCGTGCCGGCACCTGGACGGCGCTGGGGGTCGGTTCGGCGATCTTCCTGCACGTGGGGTACTCGTTGCTCGGCATCGGGCTGATCGTGTCGCAGTCGATTGTGCTGTTCAACGCCTTGAAGTGGGCTGCCGCCGCTTACCTGCTGTACATCGGCTTCAAGGCACTGCGTGCGCAGCCCGCCAAACCGGTTGCGGACGATCTGCACAAGGAAGTCGGCGAGCGCACTGCGCGTGGAGCGTTTACGTCGGGGTTCGTGACCAACGGCTTGAACCCGAAGGCCACGCTGTTCTTCCTGTCCCTGTTTACCGTGGTGATCAACCCGCACACGCCATTAGCGGTGCAGGCCGGTTACGGGATCTATCTCGCGGTGGCGACGGCGGTGTGGTTTTGCTTGGTGGCGATGCTGTTCAGCCAGCAACGTGTGCGCGCCGGCTTCGCTCGTATGGGCCACTGGTTTGATCGCACGATGGGTGCGGTACTGATTGCCATCGGCGTAAAACTGGCCTTTACCGAAATGCATTAACGCGTGTTCAGCGGCCGCGGCATAATCAGCTGCGGCCGCATCTGCTTTAAATGGCGTCGGCTGTGCGCGCCTGACGCTGGCGGACGTAATCCAGAAAACCCTCCATGTCGCTGCTGCAAAGCAGGCGAGAGGCGGTTTTGACCTCTTCCATCGGCCAGTCCCACCAGGCGGACGCCAACAGTTCATTGCGCACATCTTCCTCGAACCGCCAGCGAATGTGGCGGCAAGGGTTGCCGCCGACAATGGCATAGGGTTCGACGTCACGCGTGACGACGGCACCCGCCGCGACCACCGCGCCGTGGCCGATCGTCACGCCGGACAGGATCATCACGTTGGCGCAGATCCAGCAATCGCTGCCAATCACCACATCGCCCTTGGTCGGGCTGCAACCGGGAATGTCCCGGGCTTCATCGATCATCAGGGGGAACGGGTAGGTGCTGACCCAGTCGGTACGGTGTCCGCCGCCCAGCAAAATTTGCACACCCTCGGCGATCGATGTGTACGAGCCGACTTTCAGAATCGTGTCGTCACCGAACTCCATCACATTCGGAATACCGTAAGTGCCTACGCCGATTTCATACCTGGGGTAGCGCAGGCGTATTTTTTCCGGAGCCCTTTGCAGTTTCTCCAGGCGCTTGAGATGTTTTCGGGTTTTTCGTTCTTTGAGTTTTTCGAGAAATTTCATGGGCAATGCCTGGAAAGCGGAAGAAGTCTGGGCGCGTGAATATCTGTCAGTGATGCAGCATCAAGCGTTTCAAACGTCTGAAACTGGTTCGATTCAAATGTCGCCACGGAATGGAACGCAGCAGCTTCCAGGCTTCTTTCTTGTCTTCGATCACGGCGTATTTAAGGGCTTTGTTCACCAACTGCGTACGCCCGCTCTGATAGCCCGGATGGCTCAGGTACGGTGCGATGGCTTCAAGGTCCGCCTGCAGCAATACCTTGTACTTTCTCGACAGGTTGTTTGGGTGGCGGCGATAGCGGGTCACGCACACCGGCAGTTCATGGATCTCGTAACCCAGGCGTGCAATGCGCAAGGTCATCTGGAAGTCCTGAACGCGCAGGTTGGGCGCATAGAAGCCGGCATTGCGCATAGCACTCATGCGGTAGAGCGCAGTCGGGGCGCCGATCACCACGGCGCGGCTGAGAATCTGATCGAAGGTGTAGACACGGATCTGATCGCGCTGTTGCTGCTTGAGGGTTTTGCCTTCGCTGTCCATATAGATGATCAGCGCTCCGACGCAACCGACATTCGGGTGCTTGTCGAGGTACTCGGCGCGGACCTTCAAGGACTGCGGCAGCATGATGTCGTCCAGATCTGGCGTCGACACGTACTCACCCTTGGCGTAGCGCAAACCATGGTTGAGCGCCGCACTCACACCCTGGTTAGCCTGGGTGTACAGCTGAAAGTCATAGGTCTTCTGCAATTGCTTGAGCATTGCGATGCTGTTGTCGCTGGACCCGTCGTCCACGATGATGACTTCGAAGTTCGGGTATTCCTGGCCGAAGATGCTCTTTATGGCTTCTTCCAGGTATTTTTCCGCGTTGTAACAAGGCGCCACGATGGAAATCAGGGGCGCTTGTGTCTTGGAATGGTCCAGAGGGGCGATCACTTCAGTGCTCATTGTTCTATGCAATACCGATGGCAATTGGCAAGACAGGCGTTATGGCAAGTGCCTGACTGTGAAGAGGGGACGGCGTTTCGGTCAATAGTTATAAGTCTACCGGTATGCTCGTTACATCGATAATGGTACGTAGGTCTCACCAACGATGCTGCATCCATTACAAGGTTTTACACGGCAAACAGCGAAAATTCCCGAAAACCCTTCTCGATAGTGGCGCAGAGCTAGCATTTTACACGGGCGCCGAATCATTCCTTCGGCTGATTTGGCACACGTGCAACGGCATTAGAGTGCTTGCTTTCAGCCACGACCGTGCAGTCAGGAAAAGGGATTCTTATGTTGCAGACTCGCGTTATCCCCCCAGCCGAAGGCGCTTACCAATACCCGCTGCTGATCAAACGGCTTTTGATGTCGGGTGCTCGCTACGAGAAGACCCGCGAGATCGTATACCGTGATCAGTTGCGTTACAGCTACCCAACCCTGATCGAAAGAGTTGCGCGGCTCGCCAATGTGCTGACGGAGGCCGGTGTTAAAGCGGGCGATACCGTGGCGGTGATGGACTGGGACAGCCATCGCTATCTGGAGTGCATGTTCGCCATCCCGATGATCGGTGCGGTGATCCACACCATTAACGTGCGCCTGTCACCGGAACAGATTCTATACACCATGAATCACGCCGAGGACCGATTCGTATTGGTCAACAGCGAGTTCGTGGGGCTTTACAAGGCAATCGCCGGCCACCTGACGACCGTAGAGAAAACCCTGCTGCTGACCGATTTGCCGGAGAAAACCGCTGACCTGCCGAACCTTGTCGGTGAGTACGAGCAGCTATTGGCGGACGCGAGCCCGCAGTACGACTTCCAGGACTTTGACGAAAACTCGGTCGCCACCACGTTCTATACCACCGGTACCACCGGCAATCCCAAGGGCGTGTACTTTACCCACCGGCAACTGGTGCTGCACACCATGGGCGTGTCGACGATCATGGGCGCCATCGACAGCGTGCGTCTCCTGGGCACCAACGATGTGTACATGCCGATTACCCCAATGTTCCACGTTCACGCCTGGGGCTTGCCTTATGTCGCGACCATGCTCGGGCTGAAGCAGGTTTATCCCGGTCGCTATGACCCTGAGTACCTGGTGGAGCTGTGGCGCAAGGAAAAGGTTACCTTTTCCCACTGTGTGCCGACCATTCTGCAAATGGTCCTCAACGCCAAGGCCGCGCAGAACACCGACTTCGGGGGCTGGAAAATCGTCATTGGTGGCAGCGCGCTGAACCGTGCCTTGTACGAAGCGGCAAAAGCCAAGGGCATCCAGCTGACCGCCGCTTACGGCATGTCGGAAACCGGTCCGCTGGTGTCGTGTGCTCACCTTAATGACGAGCTGATGGCGGGCTCCGAAGACGAACGCACCACTTACCGCATCAAGGCCGGTGTCCCTGGGCCCTTGGTGGAAGCGGCGATTGTCGACACTGAGGGTAACTTCCTGCCCGCTGATGGCGAGACCCAAGGTGAACTGGTGCTGCGCGCACCGTGGCTCACCGAAGGCTATTTTAACGAACCGCAAAAGGGCAAAGAGCTCTGGGCCGGTGGCTGGCTGCATACAGGTGACGTCGCGACGCTGGACAGCATGGGGGTGATCGACATTCGTGATCGCATCAAGGACGTGATCAAGACCGGTGGCGAATGGATTTCCTCTCTGGACCTCGAAGACCTGATCAGCCGCCACGTAGCGGTACGCGAAGTAGCAGTGGTCGGCATATCCGATCCGCAGTGGGGCGAACGTCCCTTTGCGCTGCTGGTGATCCGCGAGGGCCACGTTATCGGGGCCAAGGAACTCAAGGAACACCTCAAGCCGTTCGTGGAACTGGGGCACCTGAGCAAGTGGGCCATCCCTAGCCAGATCGCCCTTGTTACTGAAATTCCCAAGACCAGCGTCGGCAAACTCGACAAGAAAAAAATTCGCATCGACATCACCGAGTGGCAAGCCAACAACAGCACCTTCCTCTCGACGCTTTAAGCGTTTCTGGCGTGCCCGAAAAGGCACGCCAGCCCCACCAAGCAAGCGCTTGGCTTGTGAAATCTGAATTTTCAGCCATTCTTCCCGTGCCGACAGTTGTCGGACTGGCGAAAGGACTGTTCCAGAGTGGCTGGCAGCTGCAAATCACACTTTAGAGGGATCAAGCTCTACTACCTGCTGGCTATAGTCCGCTCAAGGATTTTTAAGAACGGAGCACACGCACAAACGGGGCGATGCACCTTGGGATTGACTTCGGGACACCTTGGTTTCCGGTCATCCACAACGTTTTTAAAAGTACTCACTGCCATAACAATAATGCACATGGAGTAGCGTCGATGACATCAGTAAACCAGTTCTGGCGCCGGGCGAAATTGCCGCTGGCGGTCAGTCTTGCTTCTACGCTCGCCGGGCCCGCATTCGGCGTCAGTTTCAACATTGGTGAAATCGAAGGTCAGTTCGACTCTTCTCTCTCCCTGGGTATGAGCGTCTCCACCCAGTCGCCGAACAAGAACCTCATTGGTGTCAACAACGGCGGTCACGGCCTGTCCCAGACCTCCGACGACGGTCACTTGAACTTCAAGAGCGGCCAGGCCTTCTCGAAGATCTTCAAAGGCATCCATGACCTTGAGCTGAAATACGGCGATACCGGTGTTTTCGTACGGGGCAAATACTGGTACGACTTCGCGCTGCAGAACGAAGACCTGGAGTTCAAGAACGTCAGCAACGACAACCGCAAGGAAGGCGCCAAGTCTTCCGGCGGCCAGATTCTCGACGCCTTCATCTACCACAACTACGCCATTGCCGATCAGCCGGGTTCCGTCCGCCTGGGCAAGCAGGTCGTGAGCTGGGGTGAAAGTACGTTCATCGGTGGCGGTATCAACTCGATCAACCCGATCGACGTTTCCGCATTCCGTCGTCCCGGTGCCGAGATCAAGGAAGGCCTGATCCCGGTCAACATGTTCTACGTCTCGCAGAGCCTCACCGAAAACCTTTCGGGCGAAGCGTTCTACCAGCTGGAATGGGACCAGACCGTCGTCGACAACTGCGGCACATTCTTCTCTCAGCCAGACATCGTTGCTGACGGTTGCGACAACAACCTGCGTGTGCTGAACAAGCGTTCGCAGATTCCAGCCATCGCCCTGGGCCCATTGGCTGGCGCGGGTGTCGATGTGAACGATGAAGGGGTACTGGTTCGTCGCGGTCCGGATCGCGATGCACGGGACAGCGGCCAATGGGGCGCGTCCTTGAAGTACATGTTCGACCCGCTGGACACCGAGTTCGGTGCCTACTTCATGAACTACCACAGCCGTGCGCCGATCTTCAGCGCCACGGGTGCGCCGCAGTCGGTCTACAACACTGCAGCGGGTCTGCCTGGGCCATTCGCCGCACTCGCGCCACTGTTGGTGGCCGGCAACTCGCAATACTTCATCGAATACCCGGAAGACATTCGCCTCTACGGCCTGAGCTTCTCCACCACCCTGCCTACCGGCACGGCGTGGAGCGGTGAGATCAGCTACCGTCCGAACGCACCGGTGCAGCTCAACTCCACCGACATCCTGTTCGCCGGTGTTCGTCCTCTGGGCGGTGCCCTGACCAACGCTTCGCTGCTCTCGGCATCACCGGGTTCCGACCTGCACGGTTATCGCCGCAAGGAAGTGACCCAGTTCCAGACCACCCTGACGCACTTCTTCGATCAGGTCATGGGCGCCAGCCGTCTGACCGTGGTCGGTGAAGTTGGCGTGACCCACGTCGGTGGCCTGGAAAGCACCTCCGATGTCCGTTACGGCCGTGATCCGGTCTACGGTCCAGGTGAGCTGCCAGCCACTGGCGGCGTCGATACCTGCGCCAACATCCTCAACGCCAGCACCATCAACGGTGCGGGTCCGGGTTCACCGCAGAACAACCGCAGCCGCAATTGCACCAACGAAGGCTTCACCACGGCAACCTCATGGGGCTACCGCGGTCGCGCCATCTGGGAATACAACGACGTGTTTGCCGGTGTGAACCTCAAACCGAACGTGGCCTGGTCCCACGACGTAAGCGGTTACTCGCCAGGCCCTGGCGGCAACTTCGAGGAAGGTCGCAAAGCGGTCAGCCTGGGTGTCGATGCCGAGTACCAGAACACCTACACCGCGAGCCTGGCCTACACCAACTTCTTCGACGGCAAGTACACCACTGTGGACGACCGCGACTTTGTTGCACTCAGCGTCGGCGTGAACTTCTAAGCACTGTATTTTCAGGACGAACACACATATGAAAATAACAAAGAGTCTGTTCCAAGCCGGTGTTCTGGGACTTTCGCTGTTGGCGACCAGTGTGATGGCCGCCGTCCCTGCCGCCGAAGCGGACAAGCTGGGCAAGAGCCTGACGCCAATGGGCGCTGAAATGGCGGGCAATGCCGACGGGTCGATCCCGGCCTGGAAGCCGCTGCCGAAAAACGCGGGGACCGTGGACAGCAAAGGCTTCCTGTCCAACCCGTTCGCCAGTGAAAAACCGCTGTTCACCATCACGGCGAAGAACGTCGACCAGTACAAGGACAAGCTTGCTCCGGGCCAATACGCGATGTTCAAGCGTTACCCGGAAACCTTCATCATGCCGGTCTATACCTCCCATCGCGGCTCGACCGTGCCGGATGAAGTGTTCGCCGCCATCAAGAAAAACGCCACCAACACCAAGCTGGTATCCGGCGGCAACGGTCTGGAAAACTTTGAAACCGCCGTGCCATTCCCGATTCCGAAGACCGGCGTCGAAGTCATCTGGAACCACATCACCCGGTATCGCGGCGGTAGCGTGACTCGCCTCGTTACTCAGGCGACGCCTCAGCCGAACGGCTCTTTCAGCCTGGTGTACTTCCAGGACCAGTTCGTGTTCCGCGACAAGATGAAGGATTACGATCCAGCGAACCCGGGCAACATCCTGTTCTACTTCAAGCAGAAAGTGACCGCGCCGGCGCGTCTGGCCGGTGGCGTGCTGCTGGTCCACGAAACCCTCGACCAGGTTAAAGAGCCGCGTTCGGCGTGGGTCTACAACGCCGGTCAGCGTCGTGTACGTCGTGCACCGCAAGTGTCCTATGACGGGCCGGGTACTGCAGCCGATGGCCTGCGTACTTCCGACAACCTCGACATGTTCAACGGTGCGCCGGATCGCTATGACTGGAAACTTGAAGGCAAGAAGGAGATGTACATCGCTTCCGACAGCTACAAGATCGACTCGCCGACACTCAAGTACGCCGACATCATCAAGGCTGGCCACATCAATCAGGACCTGACGCGTTACGAGTTGCGCCGGGTCTGGCATGTGGTCGCGACCCTGAAGGAAGGTCAGCGTCACATCTACGCCAAACGTGACTTCTACATCGATGAAGACACCTGGCAAGCAGCGGTCATCGATCACTACGACGGTCGCGGTCAGCTGTGGCGTGTGGCCGAAGCGCATGCCGAGGACTACTACGACAAGCAAGTACCGTGGTACGCCCTGGAAGTGCTGTATGACCTGCAATCGGGCCGCTACCTGGCACTGGGCATGAAAAACGAAGAAAAATCGGCATATGACTTCGGTTTCACCGCCACCACCAGCGACTTCACGCCAGCCGCATTGCGTCAGGACGGTGTTCGTTAAGGACTGAGCAGAGCCCGCAATCTGTAGAAACGCCCCGACTGGTTCGGGGCGTTTTTTTTTGCGCCGAGCTTAGTTATTTATTTATGTAGGAGCTGTGTAGGGTTCCTGCCCCTGATTCGGCGCAACGCTTTGTAGCCTTTTTGTAGTCATTTGTTGCAATAACCTTCATTCCCTCTGCGTTTACCGCTAGTCTGCGGACATCTGCAATGCCGCCATCAGCAATTCAAACAAGAGCCGGCCATGACTGATCTGTCCCCTATCCCGGGCCCTGCAAGCGTTGCCGTCGCGGCACTGGACGGACGTTTTTTCCGCCCCCCGTTGCCCGATGGCCATGTGCTTCGACCTCGTTTGTGCGAGCGCCTGAGTGCAGGTCTCGGTGGCAGGCTGTTGCTGGTCAGTGCGCCGGCAGGGTTTGGCAAGAGTTCGCTGGCGGTGGAGTTCTGCCAGGGGCTACCGGCTCACTGGCAAAGCCTCTGGCTCGGATTGAGCCAGCGTGACAGTGATCCTGGCCGCTTTCTGGAACGACTGCTCGAAGGCCTTCAAGACTATTTCCCGAAACTCGGCAGCCAGTCACTGGGGCTGCTGAAAATGCGTCAGCGGCATCAACCGTTTGCCTTCGAAGAGTGGCTGGACGGGTTGCTCGATGAGCTGGCCGTGCACTTGTTACCGACCGCGCCACTGCTTCTCGTGCTGGACGATTACCATTTGGCCCAAGGGCCGGTGCTCGATCGTTGTCTGCAATTTTTCCTCAATCATCTCCCTGATGGGCTGCTCGTGATGGTCACCAGTCGGCAGCGCCCGGACTGGCACCTGGCGCGCCTGCGCTTGTCGCGGCAACTGCTCGAACTGCACGAACAAGACTTGCGCCTGACCCACGATGAAGCGCTGGCGCTCCTCGATCGGCACAGCACGTCCTTGCGCGGCGAAGCGCTGGAAAATCTGATCCAGCGCAGTGAGGGCTGGGTCGCCGGGCTGCGATTCTGGCTGCTGGCCGCTTCGGAAGCGGGTACCGAGGGTGAATTACCCCAGTCCCTGCACGGCGGGGAAGGGTTGATCCGCGACTACTTGCTCGAAGAAGTCATCGATTGCCTGCCCGCCGAGGTGCAGTCGTTCCTGTACGACACCGCGCCGCAAGAACGTTTTTGCAGCGAGCTGTGCGACGCCGTTCGCGAAGCCCATGACAGCGCCGAAATCTTGCGTTTTCTGCTGGCCCACCAAGTGTTCCTGGTGCCACTGGACGAACACGGCCATTGGTACCGCTATCACCATTTGTTTTCCGATCTATTGCGTACTCGCCCGACCGCACAGGTCATCGTGCCGGCCGCGAGCCTGCACCTGCGCGCCTGCCGCTGGTTCAATGCGCAGGGCTTGCTGGATGAGGCCGTGGAGCAGGCGTTGCGCGCCGGGCATCTGGACGTTGCGGCGAACCTGGTGCAGAACCTTTCTGAAGAACAACTCCTGGCCGAACAGAACGTCGGCATGTTGCTGCGCTGGAAAATGGACTTGCCCGACAGCCTGCTGATCAGCACCCCTCGACTGATCGTGCTGTACAGCTGGGCGCTGGGGCTGGCCTGCCAACTGGACGCCGCCGAGGAACTGGCCAGTCACCTGAGTCGCTTCCTGCCGGCCCCATCGGCCACGGCGCAGAAATCCATGTTGGCGCAATGGCTGGCCTTGAGCGGAATCATCGCCCGTGGGCGAGGCAACCGCGAGTTGACCCTGCTGTATTGCACCGAAGCGCTGGAGAGCCTGCCATCCAAGCGTTACGGCCAGCGATTGATGTGCCTGTCGACCCTGTCCAATCTGGCCATTGCCGATGGCGACCTGTGGCGCGCGCGCGGCCTGAACCGTGACTCTCTGGAGCTGGCGCAACGGGTCGGCAATCCATTGTTCGAGGCGCTGGCCCATTACGACCGCGCGCGGGTGTTGCAGGCGCGAGGTGAGATTCTTCGCGCGCTGGATGAGGTCCGGCAGGGTATACGACGTTTGCAGGGCTTATCACCGCAACGGCTTTACGCCGTGCGCGCACGATTGACGTTGTACGAGGGCTTTCTGCTCGCCATGCGCCTGCAGCCACAGGCCGCCCGCGTACGCTTGCTGGCCGGTTTGAATGAAGCCAGGGCCTGTCGCGATATCAGCGTGTTGATCGGTCATTGCGTGATTGCCAGGCTTGAAGGCAACAGCGGCGAGTTTGCCAAAGCTTTTGCCGAACTCGCCGAAGCCGAGCGGCTGATGCACATCTGGGACGTGCCGCCGATTTACTACCTGGCGATGATCACCCTGGTCAAATGCGAACTGTGGCTGGCCCAGGGACGCACGGACCTGGCTGAGGCCTGGCTGGCGCGGCTCGGCCAGACCTATAACGGCGAGCAACCCGCAGCACCCCCTGAGTTTCACCCGCAACTGCCGTTGCATATCGAATTGCAGCAGGCCCTGCTGGAAGTCATCCAGGGTCAACCGATGCTGGCCGAGGGGCGATTGAACGCCTTGCTTGAAAATGGTCAGCAGACGGGTCGACAGATGCTCAGCGTGATGGCGCTTGTTCAGAAGACCGAGATTCTATTGGCATCCAGTCGAGAGTCTCAGGCCCGGGATTCTTTCGCTCAGTCGCTTGAAGCGGCGAGTGGCGGTGTCCTGCAACCCTTCGAGAGCTTGTTGAGCAAACACCCCGACTGGTTAAGAGAGCAATTGCATCAACACGCAAAAAACGCCGTCACGCTCAGCTTGTCTGAACACTTGCCTGCGGTGGCGGCGCGCATCGCTATCGAGCCTTCGCACTCGTCGTGCGAACAACTCAGTACACGTGAACTCGCCGTGCTCAAACTGATTGCCCAAGGCTGTTCCAACCAGGAAATCAGCGACCAGCTGTTCATCTCCCTGCACACAGTCAAAACCCACGCCAGCCATATCAACAGCAAACTCGGCGTTGAGCGCAGGACCCAGGCGGTGGCGCGGGCGAAGGAATTGGGAGTATTGAGCTAGCGCCTTTCCGATGACGGCGCTAGCGAATGGCTTGATGCAAATGTGCCAAAATTGCCTATTCATGTTTTTCGAGCACGCCCGATGTCACAGATACCGACCCTGATCCGCGAAACTTTTCCTGTCGGCCCGTTGCAATGCAATTGCACGATCATCGGCGATCCGATCACCAAAAAGGCCATCGTGGTCGATCCGGGTGGCAATCACGAACTGATCCTGGCGCGCCTCGATGCCCTCGGCCTGAAGGTGGTCAGCATCATTCACACCCATGCGCACCTCGATCACTTCCTGGCCTCTGGTCAGATGAAGGAGAAAACCGGCGCAACCCTGCACCTTCACAAGGAAGATCAATTTCTTTGGGACAATCTGGAGATGCAATGCCAGATGTTCGGTGTTCCCTATACGCCAGTGCCTTCGCCGGATCGCTGGTTGGCCGATGACGAAGAGCTGGCGTGTGGTTGTGGCGTAGCGCTGCACACACCTGGCCATACGCCGGGCTCCATGAGCTTCTGGTTTTCAGAGGCCAAGCTGCTGATTGCCGGAGACACGTTGTTCCGTCGTGGAGTAGGGCGCACGGATCTGTGGGGTGGCGACCAAGCGACCATCGTGCGTTCGATCAAACAGCGTTTGTATACCCTCGACGAAGACGCAACCGTCGTTACCGGTCACGGCCCGGACACACGTTTGGGTGATGAAATGCGCGAGAATCCGTTTGTAAGGGCATGACGGCCAGGCAACGGGAATTTTTATCGCGGAAAATGATCAAACGCCCGCAAAGGTCCGGTCATCAGGTAAGAATGCTTAAGTCCGTTGCACCACAGAATTCAGAAAGTAGGAGCTCTTCATGTTCACCACGCGTCGTTTGATTATTGTCGCTACTGCCATGGCCATGCTGTCTGGCTGTGCCTCGCCTAACCCGTATGACAACCAGGGTCAGGCTGATGGCGGTTCCACGGGCATGAGCAAAACAGCCAAGTACGGTGGCCTCGGCGCTCTTGCCGGTGCGCTCGCGGGTGCTGCCATTGACCACAACAACCGTGGCAAGGGTGCGCTGATCGGCGCGGCGGTGGTCGGTGCTTCCGCGGCCGGTTACGGTTACTACGCTGACCAGCAAGAGAAGAAACTGCGCGCAAGCATGGCCAACACGGGTGTTGAAGTGCAGCGCCAGGGCGACCAGATCAAGTTGATCATGCCGGGCAACATCACGTTCGCAACCGATTCGGCGAACATCGCTTCGAGCTTCTATCAGCCGCTGAACAACCTGGCGAGCTCCTTGAAAGAATTCAGCCAGAACCAGATCGAAATCGTCGGCTACACCGACAGCACCGGCAGCCGTCAGCACAACATGGACCTGTCCCAGCGTCGCGCCCAAAGCGTCGCCACCTACCTGACGTCGCAAGGTGTCAGCGGTGCCAACCTGTCGGCTCGTGGTGCCGGTCCGGATAACCCGATTGCCAGCAACGGCGACGTCAATGGCCGGGCACAGAACCGTCGCGTCGAGGTCAACCTGAAGGCGATTCCGGGTCAGCAATACGGTGGCCAGCAGCAGGGCAACGTTCAGCAATATCCATAACACCTCTTTGTTAAGGGGGCGCAACGCCCCCTTAACTCCTGTAGCAGCTGTCGAGCCTGCGAGGCTGCGTTCGGCTGCGTAGCAGTCGCAAACTCTGCCTTCGGTCTTTCAGGAATACCGCAGCGCCTGGTTTCACGACTGCTTCGCAGTCGAACGCAGCCTCGCAGGCTCGACAGCTGCTACAGGGGCCGTTTAATTCTCGTGTAATTACATCAGTTCGCCTCTTTCACCGCGCTGAGAAACGCGCAGGTACGTTCCTGCTGCGGGTGTTCGAAGACCTGCGTGGGCGTCCCTTGTTCATGAATCTGGCCCTTGTAGAAGAAGCACACCCGATCCGCGAATTCCCGGGCGAACCCCATCTGGTGCGTGACCATCAACATGGTCAGGTTGTGCTCGGTGCCGAGCTTGCGGATCACGTTGAGCACTTCCCCGCATAATTCAGGGTCCAGCGCCGACGTCACCTCATCGAACAGCATGACTTTGGGCCGCATCGCCAACGCCCGGGCGATTGCCACCCGCTGTTGCTGACCACCGGACAGCTGCGATGGGTAGTGCCCGAGTTTGCTGCCCAACCCCACCAGTTCCAACAAGTCGGCCGCGCGCTCCCGTGCCTCGGCGGCTTTCATGCCGAGCACCTGGACGGGCGCTTCAATGACGTTTTGCAACGCCGTCATGTGCGGGAACAGGTTGAAACTCTGGAACACCATGCCGATCTTGCCGCGCACCCGGCGTATGTGCCGGTCATTGGCTGGCACCAGCACCCCGTTGCGATTGGGCATATGCGTCAATAGGTCGTCGTCGATGCGGATCACTCCGTCGTCGATGCCTTCCAGCGTCATCAAGACCCGCAACAGCGTGGATTTTCCCGAGCCACTAGGGCCGATGATCGCGACCTTTTCGCCGGGTGTGACGTCGAGGTTCAAGTGGTCAAGCACCGTGAAGTTGCCGTAGCTCTTGGTGACGTCCTGGAAGCTGACGATCGGCTTGACCGATGAGGTTGCCTGCATGGCCGGGGTCTCCTGCGGGTGCAGCGAAGTCGCGTTGCCGTGCCGGGAAAAGTCGCTGGGTGTCGAAAGTGGAGAGGTCATTAGCGTAGCTCCAGGCGCACTTCAAGGCGCCGTACCAGATAAGCCAAAGCGATGCTCAGGGCGAGGAAAAACAGACCGACCATGGTGATCGGCTCCAGATAACGAAAGTTCTCGGAGCCGATGTTCTTGGCGTGCTGCATGATTTCCACCACGGTAATCGCCGACAGCACCGGCGTGTCCTTGAGCATCGCCACCAGGTAGTTGCCCAACGGCGGCAGGATCGGCCGCAGGGCCTGGGGCAAAATGATGTTGCGATAAGCGCTATAGGGCGCGATGTTCAACGCCGTTACTGCCTCCCACTGCGCCCGGGGCACGGCGTCGAGACCGCCGCGATACACCTCGGCGATGTAGCAGGCGTAATGCAGGCCGATGCCCAGAATCCCGACTTGCATGGCGGTCATGCTGACGCCGTAGTTGGGTAGCACGTAATAGAGGAAATACACCTGGATCAGCAGCGGCGTGCTGCGGATGAACTCGATCAACCCTGTGGTCGGCCACGACAACCAAACCCTGCGGCTACGTCGGCCGATGGCCAGGAACAGGCCCAGCACGATGGCGATCAGAAAGCCGACCAGGGTGATGCCTACGGTGTTGAGCGACGCGCGCAGCAAGTCCGGGAGGATTTGCCAGGCGTAGGTCCAGTCGAACAAAGTCATGACAGACCTCCGCGCATCCGTCCGCGAGCCAGTCGGCGCTCAAGCGCACGCATGCCCATGTTGATGGCTTGCGCCATGACGAAATACATCACCAGCGCCAGGCTGAAGATTTCCAGCGTCTGGAAAGTGGCCTGATCCAGTTGCCGAGCCCGGAAGCTCAGGTCGGACAACGTAATCAGCGAGACCAGCGACGTGTTTTTCAGCAGCTCGATCAGCAGGTTGGTACCCGGCGGGATAGCCGCCAGCAGCGCCTGGGGCAGGATGATTCGCCGGAAGCGCTTGTAACCACTGAAATTCAGCGCCGTCGCGGCTTCATATTGGCCCTTGGCCACCGAGCTGATCGCCCCGCGCATCACCTCGGCCCCATAGGCGCCGATGTGCAGTCCGAGGCCGACGATGGCCACGCTGTAGGAACTCAATTCGATGTTGAACGGCGGCAGCGGCAGTACAAAAAACAGCCAGAACAGCTGCACCAGCAAGGACGTGCCGCGAAACACTTCAATGTAGGCGACGGAAAACCAGCGCAATGGCCGCCATGGCGACATGCGCCCGAGGGCCGCGAGGATGGCCGCGACAATCGCCAGTATCGAACCGAAGAAGGTCACCTGAAGCGTGACCCAGGCGCCTTGAATCAATAGCGGAAGTAATTCACCCATGGTTTAAACCTGGCCATCCGGATTAAGCAGGGAAAAAGGCATCGCGCCGTGGCGCCATGCCTGTTTCGACTATTGAGCGCAGAGCTCGGCAGCCGTTTTGCTTGTCACGTTGGACTTGTCGAACCCGAAAGGGGCAACCGTCTTCAGGTGCTCTTCGGAGCCCAGCCACTTTTTCAGTTCGGCATTGACCGCATCACGCAGGTCTTTATCTTCCGGGCGGAAGGCGAGGGCGCCGTAGCCGATATGCGAGGGGTCATCCTTGAATTCGGTGACCGCTTCGACTTTCTCGCCTCCCTTGCTGGCCAGACCTTTCATGGTCAACTGAGTGCCCACGGCGGCATCGGCACGGCCGGCGCGCACGGCCTGCAACTGAGCGGTCGTGTCGGGCACCTGAAGAATTTGCGAGTCTTTCACTCCGGAATCCCGGGCATACGCCAGGTTCACCGTGCCGGCCATGATCGCCAGTTTTACGTCAGGGTTTTTGGCGATGTCTTCATAGCTGTGCAGGTTTTTTGGATTGCCTTTAGCCGTCAGCAGGGCGTCCGGCAGCTGATACTGCGGGTCGGTGAACAGCACCTGCTTGCAACGCGCGGGCGTGATGTACATGCCTGCCGCGATCACATCGAACCGTCCGGCACGCAGGCCCGGGATCAACGAACCCCATTCAGTCAAAACGCCATCGACTTTTTTGATGCCCATTTTGGCAAAGATTATTTTGGCGATTTCCGGCGATTCACCGGTGACGCTGCCGTCAGTCTCGGTAAAAGCGAAGGGGGTTTCGTTGGCATAGCCGACGCGAATGCTGCTGTTCTGTTTGACGGTTTCCAGCGTGCTGGCGGCGTGAGCGCTGGCGGCCAGGCCGAACATCGCGCAAGCCACGAACAGGCGACGCAAAGCATGAGGGGTACCAAAGGGGAAATTGCTCATCGATAAAATCTCCTGTTTCTTGTGGACCCGTCGTCGACGGCTCTGTGGTAGGAGGCAGTGTTACAAGAGCAAAGCGTACAAGGGCTGATTCCATTGATTGGGACACTGCACCGGTACAGATCGATTGATTTTATTGTGGGGGCTTGAGGACAACCCCGTGCATCGACCTTGAACCGAGCATACAAAAGCCCTGCGCATCATTGCATTGCACTAGGACAATTGCTTTGCATGGATTCTCGCGGGATGCTGTCCCGACGAGCACAGACGCGGGTTTGAACGCTGATGGACAAGTGGAAAGCAACATTGGAAATGGCCCGCAGTGGCGAGTCCAAATACAAGATCCTGGTGCAGGCGATCGCCGACGACATTGAACAGGGTGTCCTGGCCAACGATCAGCGCCTGCCCCCTCAGCGGCACGTGGCCGATGCCATGGGGATCAGCGTGCAGACAGTCACCAATGCCTATAAAGAACTGGAGCGCCAGGGCCTGGTCCGTTGCGAGGTCGGGCGCGGCAGCTTTGTGTCGCGGCGCATGAGCGATCGGGTAGCCACGTACATTCTCGACAGCCCTGAACGGGCACTGGTGGATTTTTCCATTACGCGGATCATGCACACCCGCGAGCATGATCTGTTCTGGCGCGAGACCTGCCGCGAGCTCAGCACCGAAGAAGATCAGCCGTGGATTCACGCGTTCCGCCCGATCGCCGGTTTCGAATCGCACCGCGAAGCGGCCATGCACTGGATCGGCCGCCAGGGACTGAAAGTCGAGCGCGATGACATCCTGATCACCAACGGTGCGGCACACGGGATCTTTCTCGCTCTGGCCTCGCTGGCCGGCCCTGATGATGTGGTGCTCTGCGAAGGGGTCACCGACCACGGTGTGATCGGTAACTCTCAGGTGCTGGGCTTCACCCTCAAGGGTCTGGAGATGGATCGCTATGGCATCGACCCGGAACATTTCGAAGACATGTGCAGCAACGAGCGGATCACCGCGCTGGTGTGCACGCCGAACCTGAACAACCCCACCACCAGCCTGATGCCGGACAGTCGCCGGCGTGAAATCGCCGAGATCGCCCGGCGCTTCGGCGTGCACGTCATCGAAGACGATGTGTACGGCCCTTTGCTGGATGAACAGCGGGCGCCGCCGATCAGTCATTACCTGCCAGAGCTGTCGTTCTACTGCACCAGCATGACCAAGTCGGTGTTGACCGGCTTGCGCATCGGCTACCTCGTGGTGCCCAAGCGCCTGGCGTTGCGCACCGAGAGCATTCTGCGGGTGAACAGCTGGATGGCCACGCCGATGGTTTCCGAGATCGCCGCTCGCTGGATTCGCGACGGTCGCGCCGACACGCTGGTGCGCTTGCAACGTAAATTACTGGCCGGGCGCCAGGCGATGATCACTGAATACCTGGATGACTACGTGCTCGCCCAACACCCCCATGCGTTGAATGCCTGGATCGGCATCCCGCCACATTGGGAGCTCGACAGCCTGGTGCGGGCGCTGCGTCACAAGCACATTGCAGTCACGTCCCCTGACCCGTTCACGGTACGCGGCACGCCTCGTCCGCGCGCGGTCCGGGTTTGTGTGGGCGCTGAATGCAGCGACGAAGAAATGCGCAATGCGTTGATCGGCATGCGCGAGATTTTTGGTCAGTACCCGCAAATTCACGATTTCTAGACGGAAAAAAGATCGTAAAAAGTTTGTCGGCTAAATTGACCTAGTACATTCATTGCGACAATCCAGCCCTCTTAGACTGCGCCCAACACCTCTGTCGGGATGCGGTCATGTCAGCGCTGCAACTAAACGATATTTACCTCGCTCACCAGCGAATCGAATCGCTGGTACGGCGTACGCCCATGGAGTATTCCCCGAGTCTTTCGAAGCGGCTGGGCGTCGCGGTTTACCTCAAGCTTGAGTCCCTGCAAATCACCGGCAGTTTCAAATTACGCGGCGCGAGCAATGCCGTGGCGCAACTCAGCGCCGAGCAAAAAGCCTGCGGTGTCGTGGCGGCTTCGACCGGCAATCATGGTCGCGCACTGGCGTATGCCGCTTCCCGGCAAGGCGTGAAGGCGACGATTTGTCTGTCGCATCTCGTGCCGGCGAACAAGGTCCAGGCCATTCGTGATCTCGGGGCGCAGGTGTGCATCGTTGGCCAGTCCCAGGACGATGCCCAGCGCGAAGCCGAACGGATTGCCGGTGCAGAGGGCGCGACTTTGCTGCCGCCGTTTGATCATCTGTCCATCATCGCGGGGCAGGGCACCCTCGGGCTGGAAATCCTCGAGCAGCAACCGGACGTGGCGCAAATCCTGGTGCCTTTATCCGGTGGCGGTCTGTTTGCCGGCGTGGCACTGGCCCTTAAAAGCGCCAATCCGCGGATCGTGACCCACGGCATCAGCATGCAGCGCGGCGCGGCCATGCACGCCAGTCTCACGGCCGGACTCCCGGTGGAGGTTGAAGAGCTGCCGACCCTGGCCGACTCGCTCGGCGGCGGCATCGGTCTGGACAACCGTTACACCTTCGACATGACCCGCGAACGTTGCGATCACCTGCACCTGCTCAGCGAAGCCTCTATCGCCAACGCCATCCGCCATGCCTATCGCGAAGAGCGTCTGGTGCTGGAAGGCGCTGCGGCGGTCGGTATCGCCGCGTTGCTCGATGGCCTGATCGAACCGCGTGGACCGATCGTGGTGGTGGTCAGCGGGCGCAACGTCGACATCGATCAGCACTTGCGTGTCCTCGCTGGCGCCGATGCCTGAACCCAAACAATAACAACTGACGGGAGTACTGCGTCGATGACTGACATCACCTTATTGAGCGAAGCGGACTTGCGCGCCTGTGTAGCGCTGGATCTGCCGAGCATCGAAGCCATCGAGCAGGCCTTCGTGCTGCTGGCTACGGCAGCGGTGGCGATGCCGCCGATTCTGCGTCTGGACATCCCCGAGCACAACGGTGAAGTGGATGTGAAGACCGCGTACCTGCCCGGTCTGGAACGTTTTGCGATCAAGGTCAGCCCGGGTTTTTTCGACAACCCGAAACTCGGTCTGCCAAGCCTCAACGGCATGATGATGTTGTTGTCGGCACGCACCGGTGTGCTGGAAGCCTTGTTGTTGGACAACGGTTACCTGACCGCCGTGCGCACAGCCGCTGCCGGTGCGGTGGCAGCTCGGGCGTTGTCCCGGCCCGACAGCCGCAGCGTGGCGCTGATCGGTGCCGGCGAGCAGGCGGCGTTGCAGCTTCAAGCGTTACGTCTGGTGAGGCCGATCGAACACGTGCGGGTCTGGGCCCGGGACAGCGCCAAGGCCGTCGCCTTCGGTATTGAACTGGCGCGCGACAGCGATCTGATGGTCACGGCTTGCGCGAGCATCGACGAGGCGATGGCCGACGTGGATATCGCGATCACCTGTACGCCAAGTCGTGAACCCTTGATTGAACCCCACCATTTGCGCCCCGGCCTGCACATCACCGCGATGGGCTCGGACGCCGAACACAAAAACGAAATTGCCCCACAGGTGTTGGCCAGGGTCGATCGCTACGTCGCCGACCGGCTGAGCCAGACACGCCTCCTTGGCGAGTTGCATCACGCCCTGGCGGCCGGCGTCCTTGCCGACGAATCAGGTCTGGTGGAACTGGGGCAAGTGCTGTCCGGCCAGCGCCCCGGTCGAACCGGGGCGTCGCAAATCACCTTGTGCGACCTCACCGGCACCGGCGCCCAGGACACAGCCATGGCCAATCTGGCGTTCGAGCGTGCGCGCTCGGCCGGGAAAGGGTTTCAGTTCGCCAGCTAATCGGTTTTTTCATTCGTGCGTCATTTATCAGAGGGCATGTGCATGTCTCAGATAGTCGTCAATCTCCCGTTCGAACGGGAGGAATACGCCCAGCGTCTGGCCAAAGTCCGAATGGCCATGCAGGCCCAGGGCATCGAGCTGTTGCTGGTCACTGATCCGTCGAACATGGCCTGGCTGACCGGCTATGACGGTTGGTCGTTTTATGTTCATCAATGCGTGCTGTTGGCGCTCGATGGCGAACCGGTGTGGTTTGGTCGCGGGCAAGACGCCAATGGCGCAAAACGCACGGTGTTCATGCAGCACGAGAACATCGTCGGTTACCCGGACATCTACGTGCAGTCCCGGGAGCGCCATCCCATGGATTACCTGTCCAGGGAAGTCATCAGTGCCCGTGGCTGGGACGCGCTGACCATCGGCGTCGAAATGGACAACTATTACTTCAGCGCCGCCGCTTATCTGTCACTGAAGAAAAACCTGCCACAGGCCCACCTGATTGACGCGGTAGGGCTGGTGAATTGGCAGCGAGCGATCAAATCGCCCCAGGAAATCGCCTACATGCGCATTGCCGCGCGCATCGTCGAGAACATGCACGGACGGATTCTCGAGCGAATCGAACCGGGCATGCGCAAAAACGAACTGGTGGCGGAAATCTACAGCAGCGGCATCCTGGGCGCCGACGGCCATGGCGGCGATTACCCGGCCATCGTGCCGTTGTTGCCGACGGGCGCCGATGCCAGTGCGCCGCACCTGACCTGGGACGATTCGCCCTTCGAAAAAGGTGCCGGTACGTTCTTCGAGATCGCCGGTTGCTACAAACGCTATCACTGCCCGCTGTCGCGCACGATCTACCTGGGCAAGCCTCCGCAGCACTTCCTCGACGGTGAAAAAGCCGTGGTCGAAGGCATCGCTGCCGGACTAGAAGCCGCCAAGCCAGGCAATACCACCGGTGATATTGCCGTGGCGTTTTTCAAGGTGCTGGAGAAATTCGGCATTCACAAAGACAGCCGTTGCGGCTACCCGATCGGGATCAGCTATCCACCTGACTGGGGCGAACGCACGATGAGCCTGCGGCCCGGCGACAACAGCGTGTTGCAACCGGGCATGACCTTCCACTTCATGCCGGGCCTGTGGATGGATGATTGGGGGCTGGAAATTACTGAAAGCATTCTGATCACCGAGACCGGCGTCGAAACTCTGTGCAACGTGCCTCGCCAACTGTTCGTGAAGGATTGAGCCATGAGCGAATTGCCTGACAACCCGATCAGCGCCACGGTGGATTTTGCCCGTGAAGGGGTGCAGCACGGGTTTCTCAAACTGCCGTACTCCCGGGACGATTCAGCCTGGGGTGCCGTGATGATTCCCGTCACCGTGATTCAGCGCGGTCAGGGGCCGACCGCGTTGCTCAGCGGCGGTAACCACGGTGATGAATACGAAGGCCCGGTCGCACTGAGCAAGCTCGCGCAAGGCCTGACAGCGGCCGAGGTGACGGGCAGGGTGATTATCGTCCCGTTCATGAACACCCCTGCGTTTCATGCCGGGCGGCGTACCTCGCCGATCGACAAGGGCAACCTGAATCGCAGTTTCCCCGGCAAACCGGATGGCTCGGTGACTGAGAAAATCGCTGATTACTTCAACCGCACTTTGTTGCCGCTGGCGGACATCGTGCTGGACATTCATTCGGGTGGCCGCACCCTGGATTTCCTGCCGTTCGCCGCGTGTCATGTGCTGCCGGACAAGCGCCAGCAAGCTCAATGCGAAGCCGGCATGCGCGCGTTCAACGCGCCGTACAGCATGCGCATGCTGGAGCTGGATGCGGGGTCGATGTACGACACCGCCGCCGAGGGGCAGGGCAAGGTATTTGTCACGACCGAGTTGGGCGGCGGTGGTTCTTCCAGCGCACGCAGTGTGGCCATTGCCGAGCGCGGGGTGCGCAACCTGCTGGTGCATGCGGGGATTCTTCAAGGCGAAATACAGGCCCGGGAATCGATCATGCTCGACATGCCCGACGCCGATTGTTTCATTGCCAGTGAGCACGACGGTCTGCTGGAAATGTGCCGCGACCTGGGTGACAACGTGAGCAAAGGTGAACTGATTGCCCGTGTTTACGACGCTACCCGCACAGGTGTGGCGCCGGTGGAATACCGTGCTGCTCGCAGTGGCTTGTTGGCGGCGCGACATTTTCCGGGGCTGGTGCAGTGTGGCGATACCCTTGCCGTCATCGCCGAGGTCCTGAGCTGATGCTGTGCATTAACTGACGTACAACACTGTGGCGAGGGAGCTTGTCGGATCGCCGCACCGTCCCGTAGGGCTGCGCAGCGGCCCCAGAACCAGCGCCGCGGACTTCATGCAAAACGGCGACTGCTTCGCACTCGAGCGGGAGCAAGCTCCCTCGCCACACTGTTCGGTTTGATTGTCTTTAACCGCCTGGAGATCTCCGCCCCATGCACAAACTCGACCGCTACGACCTGAAAATCCTGCGGATCCTCGCTGACGACGGGCGTATCACCAAGTCGAGCCTGGCCGACGCGATCAATCTGTCGGTGACCCCGGCGTGGGAGCGGGTGCGCAAGCTCGAAGCGTTGGGCTTGATCAAAGGTTACAGGGCGCAGATCGACTGGAACGCCGTGTTCAAGAGCCAGCAAGTCCTGGTGGAAATCACTCTGGCCCGACACACCGCCCAGGATATGCGGCGTTTCGAGCAGCGCATGAACGAGGCCGTCGAAGTGGCGTTCTGTTACGCCACCGGTGGCGGTGTCGATTACATGGCGATGATCCAGACGCCGGACATCGACCATTACCAGCGGTTTATCGACCAGTTACTACTCGATGACCTGGGCATCGAACGCTACTTCACCTACATCGTCACCAAAACCATCAAGACCGCTGGCGCCTTGCCGGCCGAATTGTCACAAGAACGCTGAAAACACCACCATTTCTTGTAGGAGCGAGCTTGCTCGCGATGGTCGTCAACGATAACGCGTCAAGCCTGATAAACCACGGTGCCCAAGGTTTTTTCGCGAGCAAGCCCGCTCCCACCTTAGATTTACACTGGTTTGATAAGGGGGGCGTCGGCGGAGCCCTCACGGCATAAACATCGGTTATAGCGAGGGCAATCAGAAAAAACCACCTGCCACACCCCCGCCAAACGCCAAATCATTCATGCCACCCAGTCCTACCATGGCTTCACGCACACGGTTTGGAGTAACCGCCATGACATTCAAACATCCGCTGCTGTTCAAGGCTCTCTGCTACATCGATGGTCATTGGGTCCACAGTGAAAGCGGCCACAGCATTGCCGTGAACAATCCTGCCGATGGGCAGTTGATCGGTCATGTGCCGATGCTGGATCAGCCGCAAATCGTCGCCGCTGTTGACGCGGCACACCGGGCGTTTGCTTCCTGGCGCGAACAGAGCCTCGATGCCCGAGGCGCCATTCTGCGGCGTTGGGCGGCTCTGATGATCGAGCATCAGGATGACCTCGCTCGCATCCTCAGCCTGGAACAGGGCAAACCTCTGGCCGAATCCCGCGGCGAAATCGCTTATGCCGCCAGTTTCATTCCGTGGTTCGCCGAAGAAGCGCGGCGGTTGTACGGGCAGAACATCCCCAGCCATATTCCCGGTGCACACCTGGGCACGATCAAGGAACCGGTGGGCGTCTGTGCGCTGCTGACCCCGTGGAATTTCCCCTCGGCGATGATCACCCGCAAAGCCGCCGCCGCACTGGCAGCGGGTTGCACCGTGGTGATCAAACCCGCCCATGAAACCCCCTATTCGGCATTCGCATTGGCACAGTTGGCCGAGGAGGCGGGCTTCCCGGCAGGCGTTTTCAACGTGGTGCTGGGTGAGCCGCAAATGGCGATGCAAACCCTGGTTGAAGACAGCCGTGTGCGCTCGGTGAGTTTCACCGGCTCGACCCGTGTCGGTAAGTTGGTCCTGCAAGCGGCGGCGCAGGATGTGAAGAAGGTTTCGCTGGAACTGGGCGGAAACGCGCCATTCATTGTGTGCGGCGATGCTGATCTGGAGTTGGCGGTGAACGTCGCGGTGGAGGCCAAGTTCCAGACCTCCGGGCAAGATTGCTGCGCCGCCAACCGGATCATGGTCGAGCGCTCGGTCTATCCCGCATTCCTCAGTCGCTTCGCCGCCGCTGTGCGCGAGTTGAAGGTGGGGCCGGCGATAGTCGGCGCTCAGGAGCAAAGCGTCGATATCGGCCCTTTGATGCATCAGGCCGCGTTCGATGTCACCGCCGAGCGCGTTGCGGACGCCCTGCAACTCGGTGCCCGGCGCCTGGTCGGTGGCGAGGCGCATGCACTCGGTGGCCTTTTCTATCAACCGACGGTGCTGGCCGATGTCACGCCGCAGATGCGCATTTACCGCGAAGAGAATTTTGCGCCGATTGCCGGGGTCATGCCGTTCGACACCCTCGAACAGGCGATCGAAATGGCCAACGACACCGAATACGGTCTGGCCGCCTACATTTGCTCCAACCGCCTGGACCTGATTTACCCGCTGATTCGTCGCCTCGATCACGCCATGGTCGCGGTCAACGGCGTCAAGTTTACCGGCCATCCGATCCCGTTCGGTGGCATGAAAGCCTCGGGATTGGGCCGCGAAGGTGGCACCGAGGGCTTCGAGGCCTTTGTCGAAACCAAATATTTTTGCCTGCACCATCAAGGCCAGTTCTAAGGCCAGTTCTCAGGAGACATGCCATGAACCAGGAAATCGATACGCTGTTCGAACAAGATCGCGCGCACTTCATGCACCCGTCCACCCATGCCCATGATCACGCCAGCGGGGCGCTCAAGGGGCGCATCATCAAGAGTGCGTCGGGTATCCGTATTCGCGACCATGAGGGCCGCGAATTCATCGATGCCTTTGCCGGTCTGTACTGCGTGAACATCGGGTACGGCCGCACCGAAGTCGCTGATGCGATCTATAAGCAGGCCAAGGAGCTTGCTTACTATCACACCTACGTCGGCCATTCGACCGAGGCGATTATCGAGCTGTCGAGCCGCATCATGGACTGGGCGCCCGAAGGCATGAAGAAGGTCTATTACGGCCTGTCCGGTTCCGACGCCAACGAAACCCAGATCAAGCTGGTGCGTTACTACAACAACGTACTCGGACGCCCGCAAAAGAAGAAAATCATCTCCCGTGATCGTGGCTACCACGGCTCGGGCATCATGACCGGCAGCCTGACGGGCCTGCCGACCTTTCATCAACATTTCGACCTGCCGTCAGAAGGCATCAAGCACACGGTTTGCCCGCACTGGTACCGCAAGGCGCCCACTGGCATGGATGAAGTGGCGTTCGTGCGTTACTGCGCCGACGAGCTGGAAAAAATGATTCTGGCTGAAGGGCCGGATACCGTGGCCGCCTTTATCGGTGAACCGCTGATGGGCACTGGCGGCATCATCGTCCCTCCGGCCGGCTACTGGTCGGCGATTCAAGCGGTGCTCAATAAATACGACGTCCTGCTGATTGCCGACGAAGTGGTGTGTGCTTTTGGTCGCCTGGGTTCAAAAATGGGCAGTCAGCGTTACGGAATGCGTCCGGACCTGATCACCACTGCCAAGGGGCTGACGAGCGCTTACGCGCCATTGTCGGCGGTGATCGTTGGCGAAAAAGTGTGGGATGTGATTGAAAAGGCGTCCGAGTCCCAAGGTGCCATGGGGCATGGGTGGACGTATTCCGGTCACCCGATCTGCGCGGCAGCGGCGTTGGCCAACCTCGACATCCTCGAACGGGAAAACCTGACAGAGAACGCCGAAAAAGTCGGCAGCTACCTGAACCGTCGTTTGCGCGAAGTCCTGGAAGGTCATCCGCTGGTGGGGGAGGTGCGGGGTGATGGCATGCTGGCCGCCGTCGAGTTCATGGCTGATCGTGAGCAACGCACGCCGTTCGATGCCGCTTTGAAAGTGGGGCCGAAGGTGTCGGCGGCGTGTCTGGAGCGCGGGATGATCGCCCGGGCGATGCCTCACGGCGACATCCTGGGCTTTGCGCCGCCGTTGATTCTGACGGAGGCAGAGGCGGATCTGATTGTCGACATCACCAAAGGTGCGGTTGATCAGGTGGCCAGTGAGGTGCTTGGCTGAGTTAGACGGGGATTTGTATCGACTGCATTGACGCCCGAACCTCACGGATCGGGCGTTTTTTTGTAGGAGCTGCCGCAGGCTGCGATCTTTTGATCTTGCTTCTTTAAATCAAGAGATCGCAGCCTCGTTGCACTCGACAGCTCCTCCAGAAGGCTACACACCTTACTTCTTCAGGCCGTAATGCTCATCGAGCATACCCGGCGCGTTCGGGGCTTTGGGGGCGTAGTCGCGAGGCGGCTCCTGATTGCGCGGTGGCGTCAGGCGTTCCCGTGGGGCCTGCCCTGCATCGGCATGCAGAGCGGCCAGCAAGCGTTGGCGAGTCTGCTCGTCCAGGGCCAGGCGAATGGCGCCCTCGGCGAGATGGTCCTGCACTTCCTGGTAGCTCTGAGTGAGCTTCTTGACCAGCGTTGCAGTGCTATTGAAGTGGGTCACCACCTCGTTCTGATAACTGTCGAAACGTTCCTGAATGTCATCCAGCTGACGTTGCGTGCTACTAGGAGCGGCATTCGGCACCAGGCGAGCGATCAGGAATCCAACGGCGACACCCACAACCAGGGCAAGAGTCGGCAACAACCAAACTAAGAGCGAGTGTTCCACGAGTCCTTCCTCTATAAACGGCTTTGCTTTACGTTAACGGCTCGAACCTGCGCTGTATACCGCGATTCACTCGCAATAGATTGGCACAGACAATTTGCTAGACGAGTCGACCCGATTCGAGGTCACGGAGTTCCTTCCTTGCTTATGCGCGAAACCCCTGTAGTGATTGATGGCCCCGTCGGCCAACTGGAAGCACTTTACCTGAACAACGACGAGCCCCGGGGCCTGGCGTTGATCTGCCATCCCAACCCGGTGCAGGGCGGCACCATGCTCAACAAAGTGGTCTCGACCCTGCAGCGCACCGCGCGCGACGCCGGTTTGATCACCTTGCGCTTCAACTACCGTGGCGTCGGCGCCAGCGAAGGCGCCCATGACATGGGCACTGGCGAAGTCGATGATGCACAGGCTGTTGCCGAATGGTTGCGCGCCAGACACCCCGATCTTCCCTTGACCCTGTTCGGATTCTCCTTCGGTGGTTTTGTTGCGGCAAGTCTCGGCGGACGCCTTGAAGCCAAGGGTGAGCCGCTCAAGCATGTGTTCATGATCGCGCCGGCGGTCATGCGCCTGGGCGATCAGGATCAACTGCCACAGCAGGGTGAACTGACCCTGATCCAGCCGGAAACCGACGAAGTGATCGATCCGCAGTTGGTCTATGACTGGTCAGAGAAGCTTGAACGCCCCCATGAGCTGCTGAAAGTGGCAGAATGCGGACACTTTTTTCATGGCAAGCTGACTGATCTCAAGGATCTGATCCTGCCGCGTCTTTCGAATTGATTGCAGTCTGACAAGCGATTACCCATGACGACTCGTACCCGTATCCTCACCGGCATTACCACCACCGGCACGCCGCACCTGGGCAACTATGCCGGCGCTATCCGTCCGGCAATCCTTGCCAGCCGTGACAGCAATGCCGATTCGTTCTACTTCCTGGCCGACTATCACGCCCTGATCAAATGCGATGACCCGCTGCGCATCCAGCGCTCGCGTCTGGAAATCGCCGCGACCTGGCTGGCCGGTGGCCTCGATGTGGACCGCGTGACGTTTTATCGACAGTCAGATATCCCGGAAATCCCCGAGCTGACCTGGCTGCTGACCTGCGTTGCCGCCAAGGGCCTGCTCAATCGCGCCCACGCCTACAAGGCGTCGGTCGACAAGAACGTTGAGACCGGTGAAGACCCGGACGCCGGCATCACCATGGGTTTGTACAGCTACCCGGTGCTGATGGCCGCGGACATCCTGATGTTCAACGCTCATAAGGTGCCGGTCGGTCGTGACCAGATCCAGCACGTGGAAATGGCACGGGACATCGGCCAGCGCTTCAACCACTTGTTTGGCCAGGGCAAAGAGTTCTTCACCATGCCTGAGGCGCTGATCGAAGAAAGCGTCGCCACGCTGCCAGGCCTCGATGGTCGCAAGATGTCGAAAAGCTACGACAACACCATTCCGTTGTTCAGCAGCGCCAAGGAAATGAAGGACGCGATCTCGCGGATCGTCACCGACTCCCGCGCGCCAGGCGAAGCAAAAGATCCGGACAACTCTCACCTGTTCACCCTGTTCCAGGCGTTTGCCACACCGGTACAGTCTGATGAGTTTCGTAGTGAGCTGTTGCAGGGCCTGGGCTGGGGCGAGGCGAAGAATCGTCTGTTTCAGCTGCTCGACAGCGAACTGGGCGAGTCCCGCGAGCGCTATCACCAACTGATCGAGCGCCCGGCCGACCTGGAAGACATCCTGCAGATCGGTGCCAAAAAGGCTCGCTCCGTGGCGACGCCATTCCTTCAGGAACTGCGCGAAGCGGTGGGCCTGCGTTCATTCGTCGCCCAGACGCAGGTGGCTGCCAGCACCAAAAAGAAAGCTGCGAAAGCCGCGCGTTTCGTCAGCTTCCGTGAGGAGGACGGCAGCTTCCGCTTCCGCCTCCTGGCGGCCGATGGCGAACAACTGCTGCTGTCGCGCAACTTCGCCGACGGTAAAACCGCGGGCCAGGTGACCAAGCAGCTGCAAGCGGGCCAGCCACTGGACGTACGCAGCGAAGACCTGAGCTTCAGCGTCTGGCTGCAAGGCGAGTGCGTTGCCGACAGTGCAACGTTCGCGGACAGCGCCGCCCGTGACGTCGCCATCGACGCCCTGCGCGTTGCGCTGACGCCGGTTCAGGAATAAAACAACGGCTCGGTCCGACTAAGGGCCGATTGCCATTCCCACGGGCCATCGCTACAGTGACGGCCCGTTTTTGTTGCCTTGCTAACGAATTATGACGCCCCTAGAACGATATCAAGCTGATCTGAAACGCCCGGAATTCTTCCATGACGCCGCGCAGGAAAATGCTGTGCGTCATTTGCAGCGCCTGTATGACGATCTGGTCGCAGCCCAGCAGAACAAACCAGGCCTGTTCGGCAAACTGTTTGGCAAAAAAGACCAGGCCCCTGTAAAGGGCGTGTACTTCTGGGGCGGCGTGGGTCGCGGCAAGACCTACCTGGTCGACACCTTCTTCGAAGCGCTGCCGTTCAAGGAAAAGACCCGTACTCACTTCCACCGGTTCATGAAGCGTGTGCACGAAGAAATGAAGACCCTCGGCGGCGAGAAAAACCCGCTGACCATCATCGCCAAGCGTTTTTCCGACGAATCGCGTGTGATCTGCTTCGATGAATTCTTCGTCTCCGACATCACCGACGCGATGATCCTCGGCACGCTGATGGAAGAACTGTTCAAGAACGGCGTAACGCTGGTCGCGACCTCGAACATCGTGCCGGACGGTCTGTACAAGGACGGCCTGCAACGTGCGCGTTTCCTGCCGGCCATCGCGTTGATCAAGCAGAACACCGAGATCGTCAACGTCGACAGTGGCGTCGATTATCGTCTGCGTCACCTTGAGCAAGCGGAACTGTTCCACTTCCCGCTGGACGAAGCGTCCCACGAAAGCTTGCGCAAAAGCTTCCGGGCCCTGACGCCGGAGTGCACCGCAGCGATCGAAAACGACGTGCTGATGATCGAAAACCGCGAAATTCGCGCGCTGCGTACCTGCGACGACGTGGCCTGGTTCGACTTCCGCGAACTGTGCGACGGCCCGCGCAGCCAGAACGACTACATCGAACTGGGCAAGATCTTCCACGCCGTGCTACTCAGCGGTGTCGAGCAGATGAGTGTCACCACCGACGACATCGCCCGACGCTTCATCAACATGGTCGACGAGTTCTACGACCGTAACGTGAAGTTGATCATTTCTGCCGAAGTCGAACTCAAGGACCTCTACACCGGCGGTCGCCTGAACTTCGAGTTCCAACGGACCTTGAGTCGCCTGCTGGAAATGCAATCTCACGAATTCCTGTCTCGGGCACACAAGCCCTAGGCAGATTCGGAAAACAAAAAAGGCCTGCATTGCAGGCCTTTTTTATTATGATTTTTCCAGGGGCGCTGTCTGTAGGAGCAAGGCTTGCCCGCGATTGAATCACTGAGGTCTATCAGGCAAGACAAGCCATCGTTCTTTCTCGATAAGCTGCGCTTCTACGGTGGATTGTCGTCGTTCAGATAGCACGCAAGTTCATCCTGCCGCCCGCCACCCACCAGCAACCACAGCAGGATTCGGGCTTTGCGCGGACAGAGAAATCCCGCCATCAAAGCACCTCGACGGATCAAATCCATTTCGCTGCCGATGAAGCCATAAGAGCTTTGAGCGGTAGGGCCGGATCCGGTACGTGTCGCAATGATCACGGGAATTTTTTTCGCGATTCTTTCTATTGTGTCAGCCCACTGTTCTGACACGTGACCGGCTCCAAATCCGGCAATCACCAGGCCGTCGTAACCCAATTCGAGGACGTTCTCCAACAACAGGGTATCCGCAGACAGTGTGCTTTCCAGCAGGGCAATTTCCTGGGATGTGTGCTGCGGCAAAGGCAAAAGCTTTCTGCGAGGCGGTTCGTGTAGATAGCGGACCTCTCCCTCCAGCAGCATTCCGGAAGGGCCAACCATCGGCGATGAAAACGCATGTAACGCCAATGAATCGGTTTTACGTACGGTCGTCCCGTGGTGAATCTCAGCGCCCATCACCACCTGGACGCCTCTGCGCCGACTGTTTTTCGCCAGTGCAACCCGGCTGGCATCCAGCAGGTTCGCTGGACCGTCAGCGCCCACTTGTCCGGCCGAACGCATGGCACCGGTCAGTACCAGCGGCGCGTCGTGGTTCCACAGGTAATCAAAGAATGCGGCCGTCTCTTCCAGGGTGTCGGTGCCCTGAGTGATGACGATGCCAACAGCACCTTGCTCAACCTGATAGTTTGCCCATGAAAGTACGCTTAGAAGAAACTCAAAGTTCAACGAAGCGCTGGGCATCAGCCCCGGCGTTTCTACCGTCACCCGAGCCATGCTTGTCAGTTCCGGCACCAAGGCCAGAAGGCTTTCACCACTGACTGTCGGTATAACGCCTTCACCCGCATGCCTGGCTCGCATGCTCACGGTGCCGCCTAAAGCCGCAATGGCCAGTTTTGGCAGGTCCATGTGTACCTCGCTTGGTGGTGACAAAAAACGGGCTGCACTCACCCGTGCAGCCCGATGTTCGCTTCAGTTGGATATCAGGAACCCGATAAACGGGATGATCAGCAGCGTACTGATGGCCATGGAGAGAACATTGCCGATGTAGGGGTGCATATCCTTCGGCACTCTCTTGGCGATGGCGTGTGCCAGTGGCGGGGCGATCAGTGCGCCCAGCAGTGCGCTCGTGATGATGACCTGCCAACTACCGCCATAGGTAAGGACCGCTGCCGGCACGACTGACACCAGTGGAACGTAGGTGGGGTACCAACCAAGATGCATCCAGTGTCGACGCCAGACCACCACCCCTATGGCTGACGTCAGCGCCTGGGCGGCGATGAGTTGAGGCAGCAGGCCCGAGCCGTAGACCGGACTCATGGGGTTAAGTGTGTAGGCCAGAAGGGCTCCCAGCAAAAGGCCGATGCTCGCCAGTTCATTGCCGAAGAACGGCGCTTCTGAAAAGTCTGCCAATACACGGCGCAGGCTCCAGATAATTCCGTAATCGGGCTTCTTTGCGGAAGCAGTTTCTACCGCTGGCGTAGAGGTCTCATTTAGCGTTGGCGTAGAGGTGGCCTTCACCAGAATCGGCACGTACCGGCAGAGGAGAAAAGCGAAAACGCTGGCAACCGCCATGCCCGTGACATTGCCGATCACGGCTGGCAAACCAAGCGGATTGCAGACGTAGTTCACTATCAGCAAACACAGGGGGGTCACCAGTGCGGCACCCATGATTGCGCCATTGATCGTGACCTTCCAGCCCCCTCCAAACATCAGCACCATCGCCGCTGGCAACGATACAAATGCAGCAAAAGTGGGCTGCCAGCTGGTCGCCGTAACCGTCCAGCCCCACAGAAGGTTGCTTAGTAGCAGGCCAAGCAGGGAGCTCGTAACCAGCCATGGCCAGAGCCCGCTGCCGTAGGAGATGGCAAACCCTTGCCAGCGCTTCCCCGTCCGATTGGCCCAATACGCCAGATAGGCACCCGCCAATAGGCCAATAGACGCGAACTCGTGTTTGTAGAAAGCGACTTCGCTGATGTCCCCCAAAACCCAGCGCAACCAGGCACTGGGGTCCGGGAGGGAGGAGACCATGTGCGTGTAATCTGGCCAATGGGCTGACCAGGAAGAACGGTAGGTGAATGAAAGCCAGGCAATCAGTAGCGCGATGCCGATCAACAGCACGAGGATTGACGTATCAAGCTTTCTGCCGGCGAGCGAATCCGCCCGAGGAGTATCGGTTTGAGTGTCCATTTTGAGGTTCCCCTGATCAGCGCGGCAGGGCGGGGTGTTGGGTGTACCCGAGCATTTGATCGAACAGATCGGTACGACGATCGCGATGCAGGTCGTTCAGGTTGTTCCAGATGGGGGCGCTGCGAGCACTGGTCAGGTCTATGTCGGCGAACAGTATTTCCTGTTGGTCTGCCGAAGCCACGGCGCCCATCGGCCAGCCATTGGTGCCGGCAATCAACGAGCAACCGAGATAACGTGCGCCTCGCTCTTCACCGATACGGCTCGCCGCCGCAATGAAAACATTGTTGACGTGCGCTGCCGTCATTGTCAGGTAGGAAGCCATGCACTTGCCGGCTTCATCGAACAGTGGCGGCGGTGTCCAGACCCAGTTGTTCAGGCTGCAAATGATATCCGCGCCTTGCTGGGCAAGGATGCGTGGCACTTCCGGGAACCAGATGTCCCAGCAGATCAACAAACCGATGCGACCGATGGGTGTATCGAACACCGGAAATCCGGTGTCGCCGGGCGTGAACCAGAGTTTCTCCAGGTTCCATAAATGAGCTTTCCGATATTTCCCGATAAAACCTTCGGGCCCCAAGAGGACAGCGGTGTTGAAGAGCCGCATACCGTCTCGCTCGGTCAACCCCGCCACCAGGTAAACGTTGTGTTCCCTGGCGAAATTTGTCCAGCTCAGAACACTTGGCCCGTCCGGAACCGCTTCCGCATGTTCGAAAGCGTCCTGTCGGTTGGTGAAAAAATAGCCTGTGTTGGACAGCTCGGGCAGCACGATGAGATTTGCACCTCCTTGAACGGCTTCTAAAGCCAATTCGAGGCTGCAGCACAGATTGCCTTCCCGGTTGTTCATTCCGACTTGTGGATCAAATTGCACGACTGCTACACGAACAGGACTTGTTGATTCGCTCATTTCGAATGACCTCGTTTTTATTGTTTTTCAACCCGTTTAGTTGTGCGTTTATTAGGGGTTTAAGATGGCAATAAGCGAAAGTCAGCCGTTTCCGTTTTGGGTGTAGTCCTTATCCCAAGATGACCAATGCGAGCCCATACACGGCCTGCATTGGCGCTTGAGCGGAAAATCGAGGTCAGTTCCTGAGCTTGTATTCTGGATAGTCGGCCATGGAGAAACCGCCATTGAAGGTGGCTTGAGTTTTGTTACAGATATGAATGACGGCGTCGACAGCGCCTCTGAAGCAAGGCTCTGTCCAGCCGGCGTCGACGGAAAAGGACTCGCCAGAAAGGTAGAGGCCGGAGAGGACGGAGTAGTCCCGGTTGTATTTCATCAAGCTGACGGCATCGTAATAGGTGCCCGGTCGGTACAACTTTGCACAACCCAATGCGTTTTTATCGTTCATCCAGCGTTGCACGACCGCTTGCTCGATTCCGATGTACGGGGAAATTCTTTCTTGAATGTTGGCGGAGTTCATGAGTATCCGATCAAGTTCTTTTACGCACTTCTTGATCAGTTCTTTGTCCGAGAACAAGCACAGTTTGGTGGCGTCGTCTTCCCATGTGTAACTCAACAGAATGCAATCGTAGCTATAGTTGCTGTTGTAACGGTAGGTGTATACGTCATGAATGAAGCTGTCGGTGACGATCACTTGAGGGATTTTCGTGTTGTTGGATAAGAATGATCGTTTCAGCGGCGCGAAAACTTTGCAGCTTGTTTCCCAGTGTGCGGTTTTATAAGCATTGATGACTTAAAAAGGAAGCATGGACGGGTTGAAGTTCTTAAGGGTTATGCGGGTTTCCAGCAGCCAGGAGGGGAGGGTCACAATGACGGAATCAAAGTCATCGAATAACTCTTCGGACTCTTCGGCATCGCTGGATTTCCAGTTGTAGTAAACACGTGTTTTTTGATTATCGAGCTTCACGAGTTGGGTGACGGAGGAATCTGTCAGGAAGCCGTCTGTTCTTTCAAGACTGTGTTCGTAAACGGACTTTCCCGTCTCGACGGTTTTGATGAAAAAAAGACATTCCGCGAGGGCGGCGAGTCCGATATATCGAGGTCTGGAAAATTCCTGTCCCTTTGAGTCGTAAACCGCAATGGAGCGTAGAAGGGGCGAGTTTATCGGGTTGCCCGCCGTATCGACACGGCCGAGGACCAATTGTAATTGGCTGCTGAAACCAAAGATTGCTGTGCGCAGGGGATAAAGGCTGCACACGTCATAAAACGCCCCCCAACTCCCGTCGCCGATGCCTATCGCATAAAAGATTGCAGATTCGTCCGGTGACATGCCCATTCCACCGAAGTCTCCGGGACTGCTTTCATCCCAGGAGTCTATGGCTGGCATGCTGACGAGGTCACGAAAAGAAATGCTTTCGTATTTGTTGACGATGGCAGACCACATCGCCTCCCATTTTTGACTGCCATATACCTCTGCTACATGACGCGTCATTCGATCGGCAAACGCCTTCCACTTCGCGTTGACCTTCTGCAGTTCCTCGCCGGGAGGCGGGGTTGTTCCATCGGTGTTTTTCCATATCAGCATGTGTGGTGCGGGCCCGCCCGTCATGGTGCCTTCTCGAAGATAGATGCCCGTCGAAGTGACCCACTGGCTGCCCGGGTTGGCGAAATCGGAAATTGCCAGGTCGAACTCGTTGGCGTAGTAAGCCATCAAGGATCGACCCTCTTTAGGAGGCTCGTCCGCGGTATTGAAAAATGGCATGCGCATCGCACCCATCTCAAAGGGTGTATGACTTGCTGCCGAGCCAGGGCTGCCCGGTAACGTGAGGTGCCTTCCACCAATGCGTTTTGATTGCTCAATAAGCGTTATGTGAGTGAAGCCGCAACGGTAAAGTTCTCGGGCTGCGGTGAGCCCGGTAATGCCCGCGCCGATAATACAAATTTTGTGCTCGGTACTCTTTGCTCGGGCGATGCCGTTTTCCTGTTCTACCAGTGTTCGGTAGTCAAAGCATAAATCCGGCGGATTTGGAAAGCGCGCGGACCATTGTGTTGTTATCGAGCGTTTTTTGCGGGCGATGCTTTTGGCGATAGAAGAGGGGTAGTTGTAACTGGACCCGATAGTCATTGTTGATCTTCCCTGATGTATTAACGAGAGAAGATCTTGAATGGGTACCAGGGTTTTGCCCGTCAGCCAAGCCGGACGATAGCCCGCTCTTTATTCTCCTTTAAATGTGGGAAAGGAGATTAGAGGCCCTTGATACTTGTAGGAGCAAGCGATGCGGCGACCCGACTTTTCCGCGACTTTAGTTGCGCGGTATATCAGCAAAAGACGAGTCTTCGTTCATCGCCAGCAAGCTGTGCTCCTACAGGGGGTAATGGTTTATGCCGCTTGCTGGAACTGCTGCCGATACTGGTTTGGCGACAATTCAGTGTGCTGGCGAAACAACCGCGCAAAGAAGCTCGCATCGTCGTAACCCACCTCATAACTGATGGTCTTGATGCTTTTGCGACTGGCGGAGAGCAATCCCTTGGCGGTTTCAATGCGCAGGCGTTGCAAGTAGTGCAGCGGCTTGTCGCCAGTGGCGGTCTGGAAGCGGCGCATGAAATTGCGGATGCTCATGCCGTGCTCGCGTGCGACGTCTTCAAAGCGGAATTTGTCGGCGAAATGTTCTTCGAGCCAGTGCTGGATCTGCAGGATGATCACGTCCTGGTGCAGCTTTTGCCCGCCGAAACCGATTCGTCCGGGGGAGTAGCTGCGCTGCACTTCATAGAGGATGTCGCGGGCCACGGCTTGCGACACGTTGGCGCCGCAGAAGCGTTCTATGAGGTAGATATAAAGGTCGCAGGCCGAGGTGGTGCCGCCTGCGCAGTACAGATTGTCGGCGTCGGTGAGGTGCTTGTCCTGATTGAGCTGCACTTTCGGGAAGCGCTCGGCAAAGGCATTGAAGAAGCGCCAGTAAGTGGTCGCTTCCTTGCCGTCGAGCAGACCGGCTTCGGCGAGCCAGAACACGCCAGTGGCCTCGCCACACAGGACGGCTCCGCGGGCATGTTGCTGACGCAGCCAGGGCAGCACTTGTGGATAACGTTGGCAAAGGGTGTCGAAATCGTCCCAGAAAGCAGGAAGGACGATGATGTCGGCGTTTTCCAGACCGCCATCCACCGGCATGATCACATCGCTGAAGCTGTTTACCGGTTTGCCATCTGGGCTGACCAGGCGGGTTTCGAACGCCGGGACCAGGCCGTGGCCAAGCTGTTTGCCATAACGCAGGCTGGCGAGGTGGAAAAAATCCTTGGCTTGCATGAGGGTGGAAGCGAAAACCCGGTCGATCGCCAGGATGCAGACGCGCCGTAAAGGCGTGGAGGCTCGGTTAGACATAATTCAACTTTATTCTTATAGGGGAAAGTGGTCACGAGACGGCTGGATCGTCTTATTTTTTGTCTGATGTGTCCAGTGTCCTGTATCGGAAGCGGGGCTTAGTCTCTTGAACTACATCCTTCTAATAAAAACGACAGGTGCCGCATGATCCCCAGAACCTTGTTCAGCTCCGAGCACGAACTCTTTCGCGACAGCGTGCGAACGTTCCTCGAAAAAGAAGCGGTGCCGTTTCATGGGCAATGGGAAAAACAGGGGTACATCGACCGCAAACTCTGGAACAAGGCAGGGGAGGCGGGGATGCTGTGTTCGCATCTGCCGGAAGAGTACGGAGGCCTGGGGGCGGATTTTTTGTACAGCACCGTGGTGATCGAAGAAGTCGGTCGGCTCGGGCTTACCGGGATAGGTTTTTCTCTTCATTCGGACATTGTTGCGCCTTATATCCTGCATTACGGCAGTGAAGCGCTGAAACACAAATACCTGCCGAAACTGGTGTCGGGTGAAATGGTCACCGCCATCGCGATGACCGAGCCAGGCGCCGGCTCGGATCTGCAAGGGGTCAAGACCACCGCTGTGCTGGACGGTGATGAGTATGTGATCAACGGTTCGAAGACGTTCATCACCAACGGGTTTCTGGCCGACCTGGTGATTGTCGTGGCGAAGACTGATCCGAAAGCCGGGGCGAAAGGTACCAGTCTGTTTCTGGTCGAGGCCAACACACCGGGTTTCGATAAGGGCAAGCGTCTGGAAAAGGTCGGCATGAAGGCTCAGGACACGTCGGAACTGTTCTTCCAGGACGTCCGGGTGCCCAAGGAGAATCTGCTGGGTCAGGCGGGGATGGGCTTTGCCTATCTGATGCAGGAGCTGCCTCAGGAGCGGCTCACCGTTGCCATCGGCGGCCTTGCGTCGGCTGAAGCCGCGCTGCAATGGACACTCGAATACACCCGCGAACGCAAGGCGTTCGGCAAGGCGGTGGCAGATTTTCAGAACACCCGCTTCAAGTTGGCGGAGATGGCGACCGAAATCCAGATTGGCCGCGTCTTCGTCGATCGCTGCCTGGAACTGCACCTGCAAGGCAAGCTGGACGTGCCGACAGCGGCGATGGCCAAGTACTGGGGCACCGACCTGCAGTGCAAGGTGCTCGACGAATGCGTGCAACTGCATGGTGGCTACGGGTACATGTGGGAATACCCGGTGGCCCGGGCTTGGGCGGATGCGAGGGTGCAGCGGATTTATGCGGGGACCAATGAAATCATGAAGGAGATTATTGCGCGGTCGCTTTGATTCGTGGTGATTTGCAGACCGCTATCGCGAGCAGGCTCACTCCCACAGTTGGAATGCATTCCCCTGTAGGAGTGAGCCTGCTCGCGCAGCTTTTCAAGAATCAATCAAGGCGCAGGATTCGGGTGATCACTATGAATCGCCTCGATGCCCTCCAGCACTTCATCGGACAGTTTCAAATAGAAGCTCGCGATGTTGCTCTCCAGCTGTTCCATCGTCGTCGCGCCAATGATGTTGCTGGTCACGAATGGCTGTTGGGTCACGAACGCCAACGCCATCTGTGCCGGGTCCAGACCGTGCTCGCGAGCGAGTGCGACATAGCGGCTGCACGCGACTTCCGACTGCGGATTGAAGTAGCGTGTGAAGCGGCTGTACAGGCTCAGACGACCTTTCGGCGGACGCGCGCCACCTTCGTACTTGCCTGACAGAAAGCCGAACGCCAGCGGCGAATAGGCGAGCAGGCCGCATTGTTCGCGGATGGCGATTTCTGCCAGGCCCACTTCGAAGCTGCGGTTGAGAAGGTTGTAGGGGTTCTGGATCGATACGGCACGCGGCCAGCCGCGGGCTTCGGCCAGGGCGAGGAAACGCATGGTGCCCCATGGCGTTTCATTGGACAGCCCGATGTGACGGATCTTGCCAGCCTTGACCTGTTCGTCCAGTGCTTCGAGGGTGTCTTCCAGCGGCGTCAGGTTGGCTTCGCTCTTGTGTTTGTAGCCGAGCTGTCCAAAGAAATTGGTACTGCGCTCTGGCCAATGCAGCTGATACAGGTCGATGTAGTCGGTTTGCAGGCGCTGGAGGCTGGCGTCGAGGGCTTCGGTGATGTGCTGGCGGTTGTGGCGCAGGTTTCCATCACGGATGTAATCGATGGTGTTGCCGGGGCCGGCGATCTTGCTCGCCAGGATCCAGTCCGCACGATCACCGCGACTTTTGAAGTAATTGCCGATGTAGCGCTCGGTGGCGGCGTAGGTCTCAGCCTTGGGCGGTACCGGGTACATCTCCGCGGTGTCGATGAAATTGATGCCCGCGCCCTTAGCCCGTTCGATCTGCGCGAAGGCTTCAGCTTCACTGTTTTGCTCGCCCCAGGTCATGGTTCCGAGGCAGATGGCGCTCACGTTCAGATTGGTTCGGCCTAGCTGGCGATAGTCCATCGGGTGCTCCTTTGGAAAAACAATCATAAAAGCAGGTTGAATTATTTTTCGCAATCTGCATAATTGCGCACCTCTTTCTGCAGTGGAAGTGATGCGCCGCC
>Ga0160470_100131_pt1 | contig 77662 bp, 71 predicted proteins | sample HID1973I_E11MG_FD_108214 | JGI IMG/M metagenome (GOLD analysis project Ga0160470, IMG submission 108214) | Enriched mosquito-associated microbial communities from UW Madison campus, WI, USA - HID1973I_E11 MG | ecosystem: Host-associated > Arthropoda: Insects > Digestive system > Unclassified ... | reverse complement strand
GCGGCTGGTGCGCGACGAGTTGGACAAGCTGCCGCGCGGCGGCAAGGGCTGACCTGCGAGGGGCTTGCAACACCGGCTGTGCCATGCGCTATAATCTTGGGCTCGGCTCTTTAGCTCAGTCGGTTAGAGCGATGGAATCATAATCCACAGGTCCGCGGTTCGAGTCCGTGAAGAGCCACCAAACGAGAAGCCCCATGGGCACTGGAAAGCCTGCTATCAAATTGGTAGCGGGCTTTTCTCTTTGTGGGCCGCCCACTGGCGTCATGTAGCCACTGGTACGGAGTTTTTGCACCCTAGCGTCCCCATCTGCGAATCGGGCGGGCACGTTGGGCCCAGCGGCGCAGAGGTTTCTTAGGGCCCCGGTTGCAAGGGGCGCAGGCCTGGGGCATGGGCAGCCAACAGAACCGGGCAGCGCTTTTCAATGACCAGGAACTCCCTTCGTTGGCAATGCCCTGTGAGCTTGGGCCCTGCGCAGTCTCCCCCCATCCCATTTTTCCAGGTGGATACATCTATGCGATTTGGCGGCGCCGCGCTGGCGCTCGCCGGATGAAACCCATGGGTTGCGAAAAGCAAACGCAGCACTTCGCCTGTGCGTGTGCCGCTGCTTGCGGCCAAAGGTCGACCGGCTACCGTCAAACAACACAGCGGGCAAGGGCGCATATGGCATAGATACCCGAAGTGGGAGCGGCTCATGGGGGCTGTGGCCTCGCAGAAGCTGCTTGCGCGTATCGAAGGGGCGGCAACCACCATCCCATCGACTTGTTGTCATATCGATAATGCTCAGAGCGCGAAGCGCCCCGCCTGCAACAACATCTCGAACAAGAAAGCACATGACCAGCATCCAACAACGCGCCGAACTGCAACGCCGTATCTGGCAAATCGCCAACGATGTCCGTGGCGCGGTCGACGGCTGGGATTTCAAGCAGTACGTGCTCGGCACACTGTTCTATCGCTTCATCAGCGAGAACTTCGCCAGCTACATCGAAGGCGGTGACGACAGCGTCAACTACGCCCAGTTGGCCGACGGCGCCATCACCCCAGAGATCAAAGACGACGCCATCAAAACTAAGGGCTACTTCATCTATCCCAGCCAGCTGTTTGCCAAAGTGGCCGCCAGCGCCAATAACAACGAGAGCCTGAATACCGACCTGGCCGCCACCTTCGCCGCCATCGAGGCCTCCGCCAACGGTTACCCCTCCGAGCACGACATCAAAGGCCTGTTTGCCGACTTTGACACCACCAGCAATCGCCTGGGCAACACCGTCAAGGACAAGAACACCCGCCTGGCCTCCGTGCTCAAAGGCGTGGCCGATCTCGACTTCGGACATTTCGACGCGGCCCACATCGATCTGTTCGGCGATGCGTATGAATTCCTCATCTCCAACTACGCCGCCAACGCCGGCAAATCCGGCGGTGAGTTCTTCACGCCACAGCATGTCTCCAAGCTGATCGCCCAGTTGGCCATGCATAAGCAAACCAGCGTCAACAAGATCTACGACCCGGCCGCAGGTTCTGGTTCGCTGCTACTACAAGCCAAAAAGCACTTCGATGCCCACATCATCGAAGACGGCTTCTTCGGGCAGGAAATCAACCACACCACGTACAACTTGGCGCGGATGAACATGTTCCTGCACAACATCAACTACGACAAGTTCAACATCCAGCTCGGCAACACGCTCATCGACCCGCACTTTGGCGACGACAAGCCCTTTGATGCCATCGTCTCCAATCCGCCCTATTCGGTGAAGTGGATAGGCTCAGATGACCCCACATTAATCAACGACGAGCGTTTTGCGCCGGCCGGAATGCTCGCCCCCAAATCCAAGGCCGACTTTGCCTTCGTACTGCACGCGCTGAGTTACCTCTCCGCCAAGGGCCGCGCTGCCATCGTCTGCTTCCCCGGCATCTTCTACCGCGGCGGGGCAGAGCAGAAAATCCGCCAGTATCTGGTCGACAACAACTACGTCGAAACGGTGATTTCGCTGGCGCCCAATCTGTTTTACGGCACCACCATCGCCGTGAACATTCTGGTGCTCTCCAAACACAAGACCGACACCACCACTCAGTTTATTGACGCAAGCGGACTGTTCGAAAAGAAAACCAACAACAACGTGCTGCTGAATGCGCACATCGACCAGATCATGGCGGTGTTCGACAGCAAAGCGAATGTGGATCACTTTGCAAAGTCGGTGCCCTTCGAGCAGGTCGCAGCCAATGACTACAACCTGTCGGTGAGCAGTTATGTTGAAGCCAGTGACACCCGCGAAGTGGTGGACATTGCCCAGCTTAACGCCGAGATGAAAGCCACCGTTGCCAGGATCGATGAGTTGCGCAAAGACATTGATGCCATCGTCGCCGAGATTGAAGGCGAGGAGCTGGAGGCATGAGCGGCGTGAGCTTTATGGAAAAGTTGCTGGCTGGAGTGGCAGTGGAGTGGCGGCCGCTGGGCGATCTGGGCGAGCTGGTTCGCGGCAATGGGCTGCAAAAGAAAGATTTCACAGAAACCGGCGTTCCCGCTATTCATTACGGTCAGATTTACACCTACTACGGCCTATCTACAACAACAACAAAGTCTTTCGTTTCGCCCGAACTCGCTAAGCAACTACGGAAGGTTGACAGGGGCGATGTCGTCATTACGAATACAAGCGAAAACCTCACAGATGTAGGTAAGGCACTGGTCTATCTTGGTGACCGCCAAGCAGTCACGGGCGGGCATGCGACCATCTTGAAGCCCGGCGAATGCCTGCTGGGCAAATACTTTGCCTATTTCACCCAAACAGACGAATTTTCAGGTGAGAAGAGAAAGTATGCAAAAGGCACGAAGGTGATTGATGTTTCAGCCACAGATATGGCGAAGATTTCAATCCCCATCCCCTGCCCAAACAACCCGAAAAAATCGCTGGAAATCCAGGCCGAAATCGTCCGCATACTGGACGCCTTCACCGAGCTGACCGCCGAGCTGACCGCCGAGCTGAGTGCCCGCAAGAAACAATACAACCACTACCGCGATCAGTTGTTGAGTTTTGAAGATGGGGAGGTGGAGTGGAAGACGTTAGGAGCGGTGGCGACAATTGGTACCGGTAGCCACGATACTCAAGATGCCATTGCCGATGGTAAGCATATTTTTTACGCTCGCGGTCGCGAGCCGCTGCGGCTAGACGAGTTTGATTTTGATGAAACTGCAATCATCACGGCCGGAGATGGCGCAGGCGTAGGAAAAGTATTTCACTATGCCCAAGGCAAATATGCACTGCATCAGCGTGCATACCGCATCGTCCCTGGCCCGGCGATGAATCCGCGATTTGTCTATCACTGCCTAAAATCGCACTTTTACACTTACATACAAAAGACATCGGTGAGTTCATCTGTAACTTCACTTCGGAGGCCGATGTTTTTAGATTACCCGGTACCGGCTCCCTCACTCACCGAACAAGCCCGAATCGCCGCCATCCTCGACAAATTCGACGCGCTAACCGAATCCCTCACCGAAGGCTTGCCGCGCGAAATCGAGTTGCGCCAAAAGCAATACGCCTATTACCGCGATCTGCTGCTGAGCTTCCCCAAGCCGGAACCGGTAGAGGCGTGAAATGAGCGCAACACTGACCGACATCGCCCAGCAACTGAAGGATGCCAACAAGAAGGTGCAGCTGATCTATGCTTTCAATGGCACAGGCAAGACGCGCCTGTCGCGGGTTTTCAAGCAGTTGATTGCCCCCAAGGAGGAAGGAGACGCTGCGCCGTCGTCTGAGCTGGCTGATAAGAAGATGCTCTATTACAGCGCCTTCACCGAAGACCTGTTTTATTGGGACAACGACTTGGGCTTGGATGCCGAGCCCAAGCTGAAGATTCAACCCAATGCGTTCACCAAGTGGGTGCTGGAAGAGCAAGGGCAGGACCAAAGCATCACCACCACTTTTCAGCGCTACACTAGTGCCAAGCTGACGCCGCAATTCAGCGCAGACTTCTCATCGGTCACCTTTTCGTTCGAGCGCGGCAACAACCAGCAAGAGCCCCACATCAAGATCTCCAAGGGTGAGGAAAGCAACTTCATCTGGAGCGTCTTCAATGCACTGCTGGAGCAGGTGATCTCCGAGCTGAACATCCCGGAAGTCGCCGACCGCTCCACCGATGTCTTCAACAATCTGGCGTACGTCTTCGTGGACGACCCAGTGAGCTCACTCGATGAGAACCACCTGATCGAGCTGGCGGTCAACCTGGCGGGGTTGATCAAGTCCAGCCAGTCCGGGCTGAAGTTCATCATCACCACGCACAGCCCGCTGTTCTACAACGTGCTGTTCAATGAGTTCAGCAACAAGGGCTGCTACATGCTGGAGCGCCTCGAGGACAGCAGCTTCACGCTCACAGAGAAACCCGGCGACTCCAACAAGAGCTTTTCGCACCACCTGCATCTGATGCAGACCATTGAGCAGGCCATAGCCGACAGCAAGGTCGAGCGGTTTCACTTCACCCTGCTGCGCAATCTGTACGAGAAGACCGCCAGCTTTTTGGGCTACCCGAAGTGGTCCGAGCTTCTGCCGGACGACAAGCAGCTCTACTACAGCCGAGTCATCAACTTCACCAGCCACAGCACGCTCTCCAATGAGGCCGTGGCACAGCCCACGCCGGCGGAGAGCGCCACGGTCAAGCTGTTGCTGGACCACCTGAAGAACAACCATGCCTTTTGGCAGCCACAAGGCGCCTGACGAATGAACGACTACAAGGCCATCGCCGAGTCCAGGAATTTCATCGTTCTGGACAAGTACACCCGGGAGTGGAAGGTTGCCGAGGGCTACCAGAGCGAAAGTGATCTGGAGCGCGAGCTGATCCAGGATCTGGTCAACCAAGGCTACGAATTTGCCTCAGCCATCAAGACACCCGCCGACTTGCTGGCCAACTTGCGCGCACAACTGCAGGCGCTCAACGCGGTGCAGTTCGCCGATGGCGAATGGTCACGTTTTGTGGAAACCTGGCTGGACAAGCCCAGTGATGGCGTCGTCGAAAAGACCCGCAAGATTCACGACAATTACATCCACGACTTCGTCTTCGATGACGGTCGCATCCAGAACATCTACCTGCTGGACAAGAAGAACATCGCCCGCAACAAGGTGCAGGTGATCAAGCAGTTCGAGCAGACCGGCAGTCACGCCAACCGCTATGACGTGACGATCCTGGTCAATGGCCTGCCGCTGGTGCAGGTGGAGTTGAAGAAGCGCGGTGTGGCGATTCGCGAAGCGTTCAACCAGGTGCACCGCTACAGTAAGGAGAGCTTCAATAGCGAGAGCTCGCTGTACAAATATGTGCAGATGTTTGTGATCTCCAATGGCACCGACAGCCGCTACTTTGCCAATACCACCAAGCGGGATAAAAACAGTTTCGACTTCACCATGAACTGGGCGAAGGCGGACAACAGCCTGATCAAGGACCTGCAGGACTTTACGGCCACCTTCTTCCAGAAGCACACGCTGCTCAATGTGCTGCTGCACTACTCGGTGTTTGATGTCAGCGATACGCTGCTGGTGATGCGCCCCTACCAGATTGCCGCCACGGAACGCATTCTGTGGAAGATCAGGAGCAGCCATGAGGCCAAGAACTGGAGCAACACCGAAAGCGGTGGCTTCATCTGGCACACCACGGGTTCAGGCAAGACGCTGACCAGCTTCAAGGCGGCGCGCCTGGCCACCGAGCTGGATTTCATCGACAAGGTGTTCTTCGTGGTGGACCGCAAAGATCTGGATTACCAGACCATGAAGGAGTACCAGCGCTTTTCGCCGGACAGCGTGAATGGCTCTGACAGCACGGCGGGCCTGAGGCGCAACCTGGAGAAGGACGACAACAAGATCGTTGTCACCACCATCCAGAAGCTCAACAACCTGATGAAGAGCGAAGGTGACCTGCCTATCTACGGCAAGCAGGTGGTGTTCATCTTCGACGAATGCCATCGCAGCCAGTTTGGTGAAGCCCAGAAGAACCTGAAGAGGAAGTTCAAGAAGTTCTGCCAGTTCGGTTTTACCGGCACGCCCATCTTCCCCGAAAACGCCCTGGGCGCCGAAACCACCGCCAACGTGTTTGGCCGTGAGCTGCACTCGTACGTGATCACCGATGCGATCCGCGACGAGAAAGTTTTGAAGTTCAAGGTGGACTACAACGACGTGCGCCCGCAGTTCAAGGCCATCGAGACCGAGAAGGACGAGAAGAAGCTGAGTGCAGCAGAAAACAAGCAAGCCCTGCTGCACCCGGACCGCATCCGCGAGATCACCCAGTACATCCTGAACAACTTCCGGCAGAAGACCCACCGCCTGCACGCTGGGAACAAGGGCTTCAACGCCATGTTCGCGGTCAGCAGCGTGGACGCTGCCAAGCTGTACTACGAGTGCTTCAGGGCGCTGCAAAAGGGCAGCGAGAAGCCATTGAGGGTGGCCACCATCTTCTCGTTCGCTGCCAACGAGGAGCAGGATGCGATTGGCGACATCCAAGACGAGAGTTTTGATGTGTCTGCCATGAACAGCAGCGCCAAGGAATTCTTGAGCGCAGCCATCGCCGACTACAACGCGCTGTTCAAGACCAACTTCAGCGTGGACAGCAACGGCTTCCAGAACTACTACCGAGACTTGGCCAAGCAGGTCAAAGCCAAGGAGATCGACCTGCTGATCGTGGTCGGCATGTTCCTGACGGGCTTTGATGCTCCCACGCTCAACACGCTGTTTGTAGACAAGAACTTGCGCTACCACGGCCTGATGCAGGCTTACTCGCGCACCAACCGCATCTTTGACGCTACCAAGACCTTCGGCAACATCGTCACCTTCCGCGACCTGGAGCAGGCAACCGTTGATGCCATTACCCTGTTCGGTGACAAGAACACCAAGAACGTGGTGCTGGAGAAGAGCTACAACGAGTACATGGAGGGCTTCACCGACGCGGCCACCGGTGAGGCGCGGCGGGGTTTCATGGATGTGGTGAAGGAACTGGAAGCGCGCTTCCCCGACCCCGCCGCCATTGAAAAAGAAGCCGACAAGAAGGCCTTCGCCAAGCTGTTTGGCGAGTATTTGCGCGTGGAGAACATGCTGCAGAACTATGACGAGTTCGCCAGCCTGAAGGAATTGCAAGGCGTCGATACGGCCAACTCTGCCGAGGTCGAGGCGTTCAAGGCCAAACACTATCTGAGCGATGACGATCTGGCTGCGCTGCAAACCATCACGCTACCTGCTGAGCGCAAAATTCAGGACTACCGCTCGACCTACAACGATGTGCGCGACTGGCTGCGCCGCCAGAAATCGGCCGAGGAGAAGAACAATTCAACCATCGACTGGGATGACGTGGTGTTCGAGGTTGATCTGCTGAAGTCCCAGGAGATCAATCTGGATTACATCCTGGAGCTGATCTTCGAGCACAACAAGAAGATTAAGAGCAAGTCGGAACTGGTCGATGAAGTGCGCCGCGTGATTCGCGCTAGCTTGGGCAACCGCGCCAAAGAGAGCCTGCTGGTGGACTTCATCAATCAGACGGATCTGGATCAGATTGGTGACAAGGCCAGCGTGATCGACGCCTTCTTCACCTTTGCCCAAGCGGAGCAGCAGCGCGAGGCGCAAGAGTTGATCAGCGCTGAGAACCTGAATGCTGAGGCGGCAAGACGCTATATCGCAACTTCACTCAAGCGGGAGTTCGCCAGCGACAGCGGCACGGAACTGAACGCTGTGCTGCCCAAGATGAGCCCGCTGAATCCGCAATACCTGACCAAGAAGCACAGCGTGTTCCAGAAGATCGCCGCGTTTGTGGAGAAGTTCAAGGGCGTGGGTGGTCAAGTCTAGGTCCATGGCATCTTAAGGCTCGGTGTTCCGGGCGTTCGCGGCGCACGATTAAGCCCAGTCACTGGTCATCTGAGGGCGATTGCGCAGCCTGGAGTTGACCCGGTTCCGTGGACGGTTTCCGGCTTGATTTTCAAACCATCAGGGTTGTCCCGTCAGCATGCTGAAGGTCACGCTCGGGGACATTAAATTGGGTCTGCTGGCTCCTTTCAAAGTTAAGGGGTGAGAGGTAGCCCAGGCCGCTGTGGCGGCGTCTGGGGTTGTACCAACCTTCAATCCAGTTAAAGACAGCCATGCGGGCCTGTGCCTTGGACTTGAAGCTTTGGCGCTCAATGAGCTCGGCTTCGAGGCTGGCGAAGAAGCTTTCTGCCATTGCGTTGTCGTAGGCATCGCCCACCGTTCCCATCGAGGGGCGAACGCCCATTTGGCGGCAGCGCTCGCCGAAGGCCAGGCTGGTGTACTGGCTGCCTTGGTCGCTGTGATGGATGACGTCTTTCGGCTTGCGCTGGGTCAGCGCCGTGTTGAGCGCCGAGAGCACCAAGTCTGCTGTCATACGTTCACCCATGGACCAGCCCACCACACGACGACTCCACACATCGATGACCACAGCCAGGTATAGGAACCCGGTCCAGGTGGGCACATAGGTCATGTCGGCCACCCACAGCTGATTGGGGCCACTGGCGCGGAACTGGCGCTTGACCGGATCGTTGGCCGGCGAGTTGCGTTTGTCGCGCTGCGTGGTCACGGTAAAGCCCCGACGGCGGCTGATGCCGCGGATGCCCGCTGCGCGCATGAGGCGTGCCACGCGCTGGCGGCTGATGCGCGCACCTTGCTCGATGAGTTCTGCCCTCACACGCGGCATGCAATAGGACTCGTAGGAGTCCTTGTGAATCTGGCGGACGCCCGGTCATCACCGCGTTGGTGATGCTGCGCTCAGAGGGAGCGCGCTCGCGCCAGGCATAGAAGCCGCTGGCGGACACGCCCAGGACACGGCACATGGCGCACAGGGAAGTCGGCCTGGTTTGCCATCACGAGTCCGAAGACTTCGTTGAAGTCCCATCGCTGCGACCGGCAAACCAGGCCGTGCCTTTGCCAAGATGTCGCGCTCCTGCTGTAGTTGACGAACCTGGCGGCGCAGCCGACTGAGATCCTCCCGCTCAGCCGTGCTTAAGCCTTCCTTGCCAGGAAGCGGCTTGCCACTGTCGATGGCGCCTTGACCGACCCAGTTGGTGACGGACTGCGCGGTGACGTTGAACTCCCGCGAAAGCTCGGCTGGTGCGCCCCCCGCTCGCACCAGCTCGACCATCTGCTGTCTGAACTCCGCCGGGTACGGCGGTCTGATCTTGGACATTTGCGGCTCCTTGAACACAAAGAATGATGTGTCCACGGAACTGGGTCGACTCCACGACAGACGACAACAGTCGGCCTTACCGCCGGCTATTTGAACTGGTAGTTGGATTCGTCGAAAACGGCTACACGAGCCGCGGCGCCCTCCCCCGCCGTTTTTTGCAACTTGAGAATAGCCGGCGCGCGTTGATGTCTGGAGTCTCCGCGCCCGTTCGAAGGCTCAGCACCCCGCTCTGAACTGCTGGTCCCGAATCTCCTTGCGCCGCTCGGCAATCGACGCCTGCGAAGAACTGCTCTGGGGCTGGCGAGCCAAGCGGTCGTAGTACTCCACCTGCTGGTTGAAGTAGGCGCAGCGCGAGGGATCGCGTCCCGTGGTCCCAGCAGTCGCGCCGCCTCGCTGAGCCATGTTCTGACGCTGGATCGCGTAGCCTTGCCGCGTCTGCTGGTCTGCGATCTGCACCTGCTGATCCCATGGCACGCCAGCCGGCACGGACTCGATGCGATCGATCTGCGCGCCGCGCTCGCGGCAGTGCTCCGATGACCAAAAGCGGCCACCACTGTTGCTAACGCAGAGGAAGATCTGAGCCCGGCCGGAAGCATCGAGATTGCGCACCTGCGGGGACACGTCGACCACACTGCCCCCGCCGCACGGATCGCTGCTGTACTGGTTGCCGCAGCGGTAGACCTGCTGAGCCTGCACGCTGGCACTCGCGAGCAGGAAGACGACGAGGGCAAGAAGGCGCATCCGCTAATCCTAGCGGCAGGCGCCGTGCGCACCGTTTCACTAGCAACCGGGCAGCGACGGCGGCACGCCAACAAACGCACAATCGCCGCGACGAACTCCCGCAGCCATTTAGGCCAGCATGGCGATCACCCAAAAGAAAAGCGCCCACCGCAAGGCGAGCCCAACACAGCCGGAGCCGCTCAGGGAGGAGAAACGGCCCATTCACGGCTGCGCTGACATTCTAGAGACAGTTTGCGAGATTGCTACTCCGCTTCGGCAGACCCTGGATCCCACGGTAACCGCGCGGCCTGGTAACCAGCTGATTCGGCGGATACCGGCGTAGATACCGCGCATTGGATGCCAGCGATCAGGCACTCTGCACTGACGCCTCGCCTGCCCCCGGTTCAAAACCCCGCAGCGGCGCCAAATCCGGCGAGAGGTCAAACGCCGCTATTTCTCTTCAGCTTGTTGACGCACTCCGTCACTTGTCGCACCAACTCCGCATCTGGCTTGACCTCGACCGCTGCACCGGACTCGGCGGCGGCATAAGCCTTGAGCGTTCCGACGGGCGCATCCTGAACGAACACCTTAGCGAGGTGCGGCATCAACCCATCGTCGAAATGGGACATGAACGTTGCGGCGTCACCTGGCTCTATGCGACGCGGCAAGCCAGGGCCCAGCCGATCGTCGATTTCAAAGTACACCCGGCGAACGCTCTTCCGGCGCCCGACTGCCCACCCGACATGCTCGATAGCAACAGCACGTTCTCCTAGGTTCGCCACTCTAAAGGCGATGCACTTCACCAACTGGACTGGCTTGCCGTATTCGACGAAGTAGACCCGGCAACGAACCTCAAGTCGGACGCGAATGGAGCGTCTCGCCAGCCACAATGAGACGATCACGGCAGCCAAGGTGCCAATGCCGGCCACCCAGGTGCCGGCGGCGTTGACGATCTGGATCCACTGGTCAGTGCTGAAGTCCATGCCGCATGCATTGTGGCCCACGAGCGCCAAGCACTCGTCCAGTATGCACGCGCCTCCTACCAGAAGCGCCGCCACGGCCGGTGGCGCGTGAGCAGCGCCAGCTAACGATCGCTCCGACTAGCTGCCGCGACCAAGACAGGCGTAAACCTCAAGATTTCCAAGGATCTACCCCAAAAGGGAAAGACCCCAAGGCGCGCTCGATGCGGGCCCTCCCGTCGTGCCTCGATGATTTCGCGCAGTTGCCCGATGGCCAACTCAAGCATCTGCCATCTCTCGTCTTGCAATGACGGCCCCTGCAACCTCGCAGGGTCTATGTGCAGCGTCAGGTCGACGTGGAACTGCGCCTCGGGCTCTAGCACCAAGCGAACGGTAGTGCGCGGCACGCCGGGCGCATTCTGAATCCTGAAAAGGTGGTGCTCCATGCCAGTAATGATAGGTCGCCCGGAAAAGCGAAGCCTTGAAACTGCTGCGCTGTCGCTTCGGCCGCGCGCCCTTCACTTGACCTGCGTCATGCCCCTTCGCGCCATCGCCACATGGGGTCAGCCAGGCGTAGCGCCAGCTCCGCGGGCATGGCAGGCGCCGTGTAGTAGAGGCCGCGCATCAATCATCGCGCGGCGGGTCCTTGACGACTGGGAGTGCGGAGCGGCCGATCGCGGCCAGCAGCGAGCCGAGCGGGTCGGCCTTCTGCTTGTTGTCCTTCTCGTACAGGCCGATGTGCCGCGCCACCTTCTCCAGCGCGTCCAGCTTCGAATGCATCTTCACCTCGAAGCCTTCCTTCGTCTCCTTCACGCCGGCGTAGAGCGCCACGGCGGCCGGCGAGAGCTTGCGGGTGTCGCCCAGGAACGTTCGGCCATGGCCCTTGCCGAAGCACTCGGGGCACTCGGGATTGGGCGCCAGGCGCGGATCGAAGCCGATGCCGCCCTTCTCATCGAAGTCAGCCGGCGCGTTCCCCTTTTCCTGCCAGGCCTCGCGATCCTTGTTGAACTCGCCCAGCGTGCGCTGCCCCTTGAAGCCCTCGCCGTAGCAGTGTCGGCAGCAGCCGACGATGTGCTCCACGAGTTCGCGCGGGTCCGCGCTGGCAATCGCCCACAGTTCCTGCAGGACGAACTGGGCCGTGATACCTGTCTTCTCTGAGCGCTCCGCCATCAGCTCTGCGATTCGGGCGGCTACCTTTGGATTTCCCAGGAGCTTCGAGCCCTCCACGCTGGCAGTGGTCGACTTCACGCCTGAACGCGCACGCATGTATGCCTGCGTGGCATTGAGGTCGATCAAGTACTCCTGGCTGAAGCGGTCTTCGATGTCGGTGAGGGGCTGCTCGGGCTCAGGGGAAGGTGCTGCTGGTGCGGCTTCCTCGATGCGCGTCCACTTCGAGGGGGCGGGTGCTGGTGCTGCCTTGGGCTTTGGCTTGGCTGCTGGCTTTGGGGCGCCCCTCCCCTTCGGCATCTTCGCCTTTTGCTCGCTTTGAGCGGGTGAACGCTTCTTGGCTGCCAAGAGAGGTCTACCGGCACGCGGTGGGGTGAGGGGCTCCCGTCCGAGAAAGGGCTTGCGGCGACAGGTGGTCACCCGCGTGGTGGAGCATCTCCTATAGCGAGAGCGGCCGCAAGGGAGGTCGCCGCCTTGGCGAGCGCTCCGGATAGAGTGCGTCTTTGCACCAGCACGTCGAACCGCACCAATGCCCCCTGACACCCGTCGACTGATAGATGACGCAGCAGCCCTCATCGAGCAAGCCGACGCCCTGATTGTGGCGGCCGGCGCCGGGATGGGGGTTGACTCTGGCCTGCCCGACTTCCGTGGAACGGAGGGCTTCTGGAAGGCCTACCCCGCTCTTGGCAAGGCTCGCATGGAGTTTCACCGCATAGCATCCCCGGAGGCCTTTCGGCGCCATCCTGAGCGAGCCTGGGGGTTCTATGGGCACCGGCTGCAGTTGTACCGTAATACAGTGCCGCATGCCGGATTTGGATTGCTGCGCCAATGGATCGGCAAGGCCCTCCAAGGCGGTGCGGTCTTCACAAGCAATGTTGACGGGCACTTCCATGCCGCGGGGTTTGACCCGAATCTGATCGAGGAGTGCCACGGCTCTATTCACCACCTGCAGTGCCTTGCAAGCTGTCATGAGAGGATCTGGAGTGCCGAGGCTTTCGACCCAGTGGTGAATGAGCAGGAATGCCTGCTGTTGAACTCCGCACCACGCTGCCCCAGTTGTGGCGATTTGGCGCGCCCGAATGTGATGATGTTCTCCGATCTGGAATGGCTAGAGCGGCGACAACGTGACCAAGCCGCGCGCCTCGAACGATGGCTGGCCGATCTAGGTCGGCCCGTGGTGATTGAGATCGGCGCAGGCACCGCCATCCCCTCGGTGCGCCATTTCAGCCAACGGGTGATCTATGAGTTTGGAGGTCGGTTGATTCGCATCAACCCGAGGGAATCCGAGGCGCCCACATCACGCGATGTTGGCTTGGCCATGGGGGCGATGGAGGCACTTGAGGCGATCGCGGTCGTCTTGGGGGATGACTGGGGCGGGCAGCTCCCGCTACGGGCATAGATGATCCAGAAAAGGGGCACGTGGTGAACTTGGCCGAGGCAAGCATTGTTCTGGGACTGGTGGTGGTCCTGGCCACAATCTCCCCCTACCTGGTTGGCCTCGTGCTGGTGGCAGCGATCTATTGGATGTGGCCGAAGGGGTGAAGGGGTTTGCCGCGGGGATTCAGCTATTCGTGGCGAGATGTACGCGCATGCGCGCGAGAGGGCGGCCGGGGACAAGAGAAGCGCTTCCCCCTATTAGCCAAGTGGGCCTGCAAAGTACGATGGTGCAATGGCATCGAACCCGACCCTCCAAATTGTCCGGCACCCCATGGTGGAGGGTCTCGGCCAAAACTTGGCCGCTGTACTTCAGGAACTACCGCCGGGGTACCTATGCGGTGGACCTGAGGAGCCCTACATCGCTGGGCCCCAAGAGCTGGACTGGAGGGATCCACCTGATGAGTCGAGCGAAGACGCGGTTGCCCGCCTCCAGGCAATCTCCCCCGTCCCCGCAGTGAGGAGATGATCCAGGCGGACTCCCTTCGGGCGACGCCTCGCGGCCCAGGTAACCCTAGGTTTTACTAGGCCCCTCTGCCCCCTTTTTTGTTGCTTATCTACTGCCTGCTGGCCAACAGCGCGACTTAGGCATCCCCCCACGGCTCGGGTATGGGATGCTGAGGTGCGGCATTGCCGAGGTCACCAGCCGGGCGCGAGCCGATAGGTGGCGAAGCTCACGGCGTGATTCATAGGATGTTGAAGGCGCAGGCGACCACCGTATAAAGCAGCCAGAAAGGAAATCCGTATGGATGACGAAAACGACAAGATCCGCCGTAACCTCGTGGTCGCCAGCGCAATTATCATCGGTACCGCGTGGCTGAATTTATCGATTCCAGATTTGCTGGAGCGCTTCTTCTCGGTCAAAAGTGAGCCCAGCGTAAATCTGGCTGCGTGGAAGGTCTGGTTGGCCACTCTCGCCGTCCTCTCCTATCTGGCGTGGCGCTATCGATGGTCGGACGAATTCACGAAGGGATGGGCAGACCACCAACTAGGGACTGAGGAGCGCTTCGCAAAGCTTGTCGAGTCCGAGTACTACCGCGACGTCGCCAAATGGGCTGTAGCCGGGGCGGCTGGCCGACTGCGTCAGGCCGAGCGCGAGCGCAAGCCCCGCCGCCGCGCCCAGCGGAATGACGTGCACCCTCGACTCAAGTACGACTTGGAGACCGCCCTCGGATCCGACCATGAGGAGCATCAGCGACCAATCGAAGTGAGACTGAGCCGAGACACCAAGCATTCCCCAACTTCAGGGAGCGCTCGGGTGCATGTCTTCTCCAAGTGGAACTACTCGCCGGCACAGCAGGTCGTCGAAGGGAAGCAAGTAGACCGAAACAGCATCGCGGAAATTCCGCTTGACTTGAAGCGTCACCGTACTTTTCAGCGTCAGGCATGGCTCTATGCGCACTACAACTCGAAAGCGAGCATGGCACTGATGCTTCCCATCGGCCTCGCTCTCATCGCGGGGACAATCGTGCTCTACCGCTTGGCGTGCTCCTTCTTGTGAACGGTGCTAGTGAGGCAGTGCGATGAACGCGCAACGAACACACGACACTCCCTGGGCGGCAGCGTGAGGTCGGTAGGCACGATACTGTTGCCGGCGGCTTGCCACACGGCGCAGGCCGGCCTCGTGTAGTACCGGCAATTTGGCACGAAGCGTCTTGACAACAACTGGCTGAAAATGGAGGGAGCAGGTCATTACTGCCCCCCTGTTCGAGAGCGCGGTGCAGCGCGCACGGGTTCTGCACGCGGCGGCTTTGGGCCAAGCCAGTCCTCGAAGCGGACTTGCTCGCCGATGTAGCGTAGGTTCACATCGCCCGTGCGTCCCTGACGGATCTTCGCGATTCGCACCTTGGCGTACTGCACCCAATCCCCCCCGAGGGAGGGATTGCTGGCGATCGGCCGATCGAGCATTAGCACGATGTCGGCATCCTGCTCGATCGCGCCGGAGTCGCGCAGGTCGGACAGGATGGGCGTGGTGTCGGCGCGAGACTCGACGGCTCGATTGAGCTGGCTCAACGCGATGACGACTATGCCAAGCTCTTTCGCGAGGCACTTCAGGCCGCGCGATATTTCCTCGATCTGGTGGACACGGTTCTGCCGTTGGTCGAGGCCGGCCATCAGCCCGAGGTAGTCGACGACCAGCACATCCATGCCACGCTGGCGGCGCAAGGCGCGGGCACGCATCGCAATCTGGCTGATGGTCACGCCCGCCTGTTCAAGCACGAAAAACTTCAGAGCCTTCGCCCGCTCGGTGCCTTCGACAACGCGATCCCAAGCGAGACCTTCGCCGCGGCTGGGGCGCATAACTTGCGACATCGGCACGTGGCCCAGCATCGCCGTCATGCGGTCGGACACATCTGCACGTGACATTTCCAGCGACACGAAGCCGACGGCACGCTCGGCAGCCATATGGACAGCAATCGTCTGGGCAAAGGCGGACTTGCCCACGGCCGGGCGTGCCGCGACGATCACGAGTTGGCCGGGGCGCAAGCCGCCGTCCAGGTGTTCGTCCAGTTCGGTCAATCCAGTGCTGTAGGCAACGATGCGGCCCTCGGCACGCGCCTCAAGTACGGCGCTGTGCTCGACCATGCAGACGTAGGCGTCCACCCAGTCGTCGCCAATGGTGGCGTCAGCCGCCAGGCTCGCGAACACAGCCTGCGCCGCCTCAACGCGCTCAGCAACCGGGCGGGCATGGTCGACGGCCAGGTCGGCGACTTTGCCCGCGGCGCGGACAAGCGCCAAGGACTGAGCGCGCTCCACCAAGGCAGCCGCGTGGCGGCGGAAGGTGCCGGCGCTGGGCAGATATTGGGTCAGGCCGTGAATGGCCGCCATTTCGACGCGGCCAGCCAACTTCATGCCCACGCTGATCACGTCGGCCGTCTTGCCTGCGGCGATCTGTGCAGTGGCCTCGGCGAAGACGAACTTGCGCTCCGCGTTTTCAAAGTGCTCAGGGCGGAGGTCGCCAAGCAGTTCGAACAGGCGATTGTCCAGCAGCAGGCCGCCGATGATCGCCGCCTCAGCCTCGGCCGCCGCGATGGCGTGTTGATCGTCGCGGAAGGTCACTGTTGGACCTCCGTGCGCTCGATGACGTGGCGCATCCCCTTTTCAGTCAGCAGGAAGTCGAGGTTAGCCTTCCAATTGGCGTGCCTGCCGGCGCGTTCGGTGCGGCCCATCAGGAAGTCGTTGCTCGCAGCTCGACTAAAGTAATCCGCGAACCACGCCAGCGCTTCGGTCGCGTTTGTGGCACGGCGCTCACCAGCTACCGTCTTCGACGTGAGTACCCAGCGCCAGGTTTTCGCCAGCGCCTTCTTGCGGCTGTCTTGCAACAGCTTCACGCTGGGCAGGTCGGGCAAGGACTCGTGATAGGCGTCGACGATTCCCTGGTAGTCGCAGTTCGGCAGGTCGGCCCTGCCGACGAAGGCGTTAGCCTCTTTGCCTTCCTCTCCCTTCCCCTCGTCTCCATTCCCTTCCGGGGGCGAGGACTCGACTACGCCGCCTTGAGCATTCGGCGATGACTCCGAGAAGCTTCGGCCATCGCTCGCCGAATGGTCGGCGATCGCCTCAATCTGGCCTGCCGATCGCGAAGGGTCAGCGCTTGGAGCATTCGGCGAAACATCCATAGGCGCGGGGTGCTTGATTGTGGGCTTGTCGATTCGCTGGTGTAGCTTCCAGCCGGTGACGTGCCAGTAGGCTTTGCCGGCCACCTCATAGCGCTTGATGAGGCCCTGCGCCAACAGTTCGTCGGCGAGGCCCTGCACATCGGCGGCGGAAAGGTCGTCCGATGGAAACACTTCGGCCTTGAACGTCTTGGCGCTAGCCGGATGGTTGCCGCCGTCATCGCAGAAGTTCCACAGGCCGATGAATGCCAAGCGGGCATGCAGCGTCAGCGACATCACCTGTTCGCTGGACCAGTACTCGGGTTTGACGGTTCTAATGCGTGCCATCAGGGTACCTCTCCAGATGTGCCAGACGCTTCACGCAGACGCTCACTCTCTCGGAATACCAATCGGCCAGCACGAGATCGCCGCGGGTGACGGCGAACACTACGCCGGTTGAGAACGCGCTGATCTGGGCGCGCAAGCTCGAGCGTTGAGCCGCTTGGCGAGCGGTCTTGGCAACCGCGATGCGCTTGCGGCTACCTTGCGCCCCCCCTTCCAAGCTGGGTTCTGCGCAGAGTAAATCCAGGCTGTAGTTTTTCGTCTGGTTCTTTGAGCCTAGCGCCGTTACCGCGGCCTGGGCTTCGTCACTTGCGGGCGTGACGTGCCTCGTTGATGCCTTCATCAGGCAACCCCGAGGAGACGCTTGATCTCGGAGACCGGCCACGCCAAGCGCCCATGACAGCGCACTGGAACGATCGGGTGCCCCCGCATTGCCCACGCGCGCATCGTCTGCTCGGCGCGGCCGAGGTGGGCCGCCGCTTCAGCGGTGGGGAGGGTAGCTCGGGTTTCTTGATCGAGCGGGGTGAGCTTGGTGCGCACAGGCATTCTCGCGTCCTTGAAGAAGGATTGGAAAAAACCTGGATAGACGGACGACGGAGACCTTCTCCGTCCCGCAGGGCACCACCAACCCCAGCGCGTCCAGTTGCTCCGACGAAAACTCATCGGGCCAGAACAGAGACTACAGGATCACAACAACGTCCTGCAATGGGGCATGAAGATCAACAGGCCCGTGCCCCCGGCTCTACCACAAACGCCACTTTCACGTAACCGGCGACGCCCCTGCTCCCACCACATGCAACCTGGGCGATTGCGGCTCAGCCGCGAACGGCACTGCCCCCCACTCCAGCACGGCGGCCTCGATCCGCTCGTGATGCACCCGAAGCAGGTCCAACGGCCTCACCGTATAGTGCTTCTCCGCTGTGGCACTGGGCTTGTGGCCCATGATCTGTGCTACCACGCCAGCAGGGGTCTCCAACCATTCGGTGAGCGACTTGAAGCTGCGGCGCAGGCCGTGCAACGTCAGGCCATCAATGCCCGCCGTCTGGCACGCGCACGCATGGTGGCTGCGCGGCTCGGAGATGTGGCCGCTGGCGCTGGCCTCGACGATTTCCCCTAGCGCCATCGACTCGCCCTTGGCATGGGCCCGGCGTTCGCGACGTGCCATATTTTTGCTGTCCAGCTTCACGGTCCGCGTGCTGGCGAACACCCATTCATTGCGCCGCGGCAGCTTGGCCAGGAGCGACCGGACATAGGGGGTGAGGGGGATAACGCGCTCGCCCTCCACCTTGTCGCGGATGGTTAGACCCCTCCACTGCTGATTTACATCCCCCCAGCGCATCGACAGCACTTCCCCCGGCCGGGCGCCGGTTAGGAGCATCACCTGGACGGCGGCGGAGATGGTCGGGTTGTTGATGGCGCGGACCGCAGCAAACCAGGCCGGCAATTGCTCACGGAGGAGAGCGTCGGTCTTGGCCTTGGGCTTCCCCAGGGCTTCGCGTGTCTTGCGGGTGGCCGCAGCATTTGCTAGCGGGAGCAGAGGCGCATATTCCCGCTGCTCGGCACACCAGTTCAGGAAGACCTTCAGCAGGCGCCAGGCGAGTCGGGCACTGGTGGGGCGCGTCTTTGCTTCGTTCGCTGCCCATGCCTCGATGGTCGGGGCGTCCAAGATGCGCAACGGCAGGCCCATGAGCGGGTGCAGTGGCATGGCAATGGTCTTCCCCTTCCCTCGGGTGCCACGCTTTGCCTTCTCACCCCCAGCGCGGGCTAGTTTGAGATGGTCGGCATAGTGGGCATCGCCCCAATACGGTCGGCGCGCTTCGAGGTAGGCGCCCCACACCTCGTTCACGGTCAGGGCGGCGGCCGCGGCGTCCTTCCTTGCTTGCTCGGCCGCAGTCTCTGCCGCCTGCCGCTGGGCTTCCTTTTGCGCTTGCTGCTGGCGCTCCAGCTCGCGCGGGTCGTTACCACCGTCCAGCGTCACGCGCAAGCGATTGGCCTCCACACGGGCTGCATCAATGCTCCAGGCCCGCACGTCACCGATGGTCCGCCGGATGTTCTGACGGTTGAGCTTGGCCTCAAACACGAAGGACTTGGCACCGGCCGCCGTCACCCTCACGCGCAATCCCGGCGCCTTGGCGTCACGCAAGAACGCCTGAGCCTTGCCAGCCGGACACGCCAAACGCTCAATCAAACCAAACGTCAAATCGGCCGCCTGCGTCAGGTCGGGAGCATCGCTTTTTCGGGGCCTGGCCATCGTGTTGATCCTTTATGTAGCCACCATGTAGCCAGAATAGCACTATTTTGGTGAATGCCGATCAACACAGGCACTGGATAAATGCCCAGTCTAATCCCAATAACATGTTGATTTACATAGATCCGATCTGCGTCGGTCAACACAGGTAAACACAAAAATTCAGGGAATCATAATCCACAGGTCAGCGGTTCGAGTCCGTGAAGAGCCACCAAAATATGAAAAGCCCCGCAGGTCAGCGACTTGCGGGGCTTTTTCTTTGGCCAGGGTTCCATCTTGGGAGTTCCATCTTGGCCGCGAGGCCCGCTCGCCTGATCAAGAACCGCTAGGGCCACCAGGTGGAGGCCGTGTGATGGCAGACCAACGCCCGGATTGACGGCCTCCTATTGAAAAGCCGTTATCATCTAGATGGCGGCCCATCCGGTGTCCGTGCCGTCGGGACACCGCTCATTCGGGCGAAAAGTTGCCGCCGCGGTGTCGCGCAAGCCTATTTCGAGCACAGCCTTGTTGTCCACGCATCGCACCACTTACTCTGCTGTCGCCCGTGCGCTTTTTTGCGTGCTGGCGTTCGCATTGTGCTTTGCATCCTCGCTCGGCCAGCTTCACCGTGCAGTGCATGGTTTGAAGGCAGGACATTCCACCCTCAGGACTGGGGCGAAGAATGACACGGGCGAGGCTCGGGAAGCCGCAAAGAAGGTTCTCCAGCAGTCGACCGGCCTGCTCGGGCACTTGTTCGACGAAGGCCACTCGGCAGGCGACTGCCTGCTTTACGACCAGCTCTCCACAGGCCCTGCAGCCTGCGGGTTTTTTGCCCTGGACTTGCCCATCCTGTTGTCCAGTGCCGCGCTGGTGCGGCGCGAGGGCCAGGCGCTTTCGCGCTGGGTGGCCCTGTTCGATGCGAGAGGTCCTCCCCTGGCTCGATGAATCCCTCCGTGAGCGCCGTGCCTGCCTGGCAGGGCTGCTCTTGTTCGTCGGTTCAAAGAGCTAGAAATGCAACCCACTTTTTCCCGCAGCGCGTTGGGCGCTGCCATGCTTTCCCTATGGTGCGGCGCGTCCTGGGCACAATCCCAGGTGCAGCCCGTCGAAGCCGCCCCCGCCTTGCGCGAGATCATCGTCACGGGCAATCCGCTGGGCGCCTCCGATCTGATCGTTCCTACCACGTCGCTGTCCAACGACGCCCTGCTACTGCGATCAGAGTCGACGCTCGGCGAAACCTTGAACGGTCTTCCAGGCGTCAGCAGCACCTACTTCGGGCCCAACGCCAGCCGACCAACCATTCGCGGTCAAGATGGCGACCGAATCCGAATCCTCCAAAACGGCGGTGCAGCCCCCGACGCGTCCGCGTTGAGCTATGACCACTCCGTTCCGGTCGATCCTCTGGTGATCGACCGCATCGAAGTCCTCCGCGGCCCATCCACACTGCAATACGGCGGCAGCGCCGTGGGTGGCGTCGTCAATCTGCTGGACAACCGCATTCCCACTGAGCCGATCGAGGGCTTCGGCGGGCGCGCGGAGGCGGGTTACGCGACGGGCAACCGCGAAAAGTCCGGCGGTGTCGTACTCGAGGGCGGCAACGGCCGCGTGGCCGTGCACGCCGACGCGTTTCGTCGTGATTCGGATGATGTATCGGTGCCCGTCGACCTTCCGTGCGACAACCCTCAGCGCCCCGGCACGGAACGCAAGATCTGCAACTCGGCCAACCAGGCCGACGGCGGAGCGTTCGGCGGGACGCTCTTCTTCGATCAAGGCTGGATCGGCGCGTCTGCCAGCACCTATCGAAGCACGTACGGCACGGTGGCCGAAGACGACGTGACCATTCGCATGAAGTCGGACCGTTACGCGCTGGAGGGTGAATGGCGTCCCAGCAGCTTGTTCAGCAGCGTGCATGTGAAAGCCAGTCGGACCGACTACGGGCATACCGAGTACGAAGGTCCCGATCAGGGCACCGTTTTCGCCCGGGATAGCAACGACTTCCGCATCGAAGCGAGACATCAGAAGATCGGCAATCTCGACGGACTGATCGGCTTTGCCAGGGAGTCGGGCAACTTTTCCGCCGAAGGCGAGGAAGCTTTCATCCCATACAGCCGCACGGCCTCGAACGCGCTGTTCCTGCATGAGGAACTGGGGACGACTTGGGGGCGCTTGAGCTTTGGCGCGCGCACCGAAGAAGTGAAGGTCCGGTCGGACGGCTCCAGTGATCCGGACATCACACGATTCTTCGTGGGCGAACGCGACTTTCATCCGAGCAGCGCCGCGCTTGGGGCGTTGGTGAACCTGAACCCCCAGTGGCAGTTGACCTCGAACCTGGCGTACACCGAGCGGGCACCAAAGGACTATGAGCTCCTGGCCAATGGCCCGCACGTGGCAACAGGCACCTGGGAACTGGGCAACGCCGATCTGCAGAAGGAAAAGTCGACTGGCCTGGACATCGGCACGCAGTGGACGTCCGGCCCGAACAACGCGCGCGTCAATGCGTACATCACGCGGTTCAGCAACTACATTGGTCTGACAGCCACAGGCGATACCCGCGGCGAGGACGGCGAGATCAATCCCGTCGATGCGGACGAAACGCTGCCCGAATATGCATACACCGGAGTGCGCGCCCGCTTCACCGGCATGGAGGCGAGCGGCACGCTGCGTCTGCTGGGCAACGAAGGCCTCGGGCGCCCCGATGTTCCTTCAACGCTTGATCTGGAATGGCGGGGCGATCTGATTCGGGCCATGAACACCGATACCGACGAGCCCTTGCCCCGCATCTCGCCTGCGCGTGCGGGGGCGACCTTGGCGTACGGCCTGGGGGCCTGGAAGGCGCGTGTCGGGTTCGACTACTACGCCGCTCAGGACCGTGTGCCCGAAGGCGAACGGGCGACCGATGCCTATACGCTCTGGAACGCCTCTGTGACCTACAAGATGCGGGCGGGGCGGGCCAATCTGACCTGGTACGCGCGCGTCGACAACATCACCGACGAACTGGCCTACAGCGCCACATCGATCCTGACGACCACCGCCTATCCGAAAGCTCCGCTGGCGGGGCGGACATTCAAGGTCGGCTTGCGCGCCACGTTCTAAGGCGGGAGAGCAGCGAGGGCTCGGCGCGTGCCGCAATGCCGAGCTTTCGCCCAACCGGAACTTCACCGGCGCGCCCACGGGCTTGAGGGCTATGTTCGGCCTCGGCCTTGCGCTCCAGGTCTGCCAGAAGGGCCAGCACAGTCAGCACAGAGCCCATAGAGAGTCAGCTCATGGGATTCGACACGAAATCCCGGGGGCGCCAGGGCGTCAAGGTCTCCGGGACACCCGTGAGTGTCGTACACGCGGCTGCACCCCCGGCATTGGAAATGATGATGATGGCCAAGACGCGCGGATTCGTAGCGCGGAGACTCGCCGGGCAGCTCGACCAAACGGATCTCTGCAGTTTCGGTCATCAGCTTGAGGTTGCGGTAGACCGTCGCGAGGCCGAGCGCGGCGACTTCGCGCCGCGCGAGGTCCAGAATTTCCTGGGGTAACAACGGTCTGCCCGAGGCGTCGATGACCGCCCGAATGGCCGAGCGTTGGCGCGTGCCTCGTTGGCCGACGGGCGGGGACTCGACGACGGCGTGTATAGGCCGAGGTTTCGCAGAGGAAGGCACTGAATGGATCCAGAAGTTCAAGGTTGCTTGTACAGCGCCTCCACTCTAACGGCCTGGGGGCAAGCGGCGTGCTCTTCGGGGCTTCGCTGCCGCTGACCCATGCCGGCTTGCGATGCCAATGGCCCGTGCTGCGGAGGCAACAGGCGTTCTGTCGCAAGTGGTTCTGCCTGCAACCCAGGACGGCACTTCACCGCTGGCAGCGCACAGATCAGTACGCCGTGCTCGGCCCGAAGCTGCCGCCCAGCGCCAGATACAGGTTCACCCGCTGCACCAGGCGCTCGGTGCGAACGTGGATCAGCGTCGACTGCACGGCGTAGAGGGCCAGGTTCTGCTGCAGCAGCGCCCGCATGTCGCTCGACCCGACCTGGAAGCGCTTCTCGGCCAGCGTCACGGCGCGTTCGTTCTCCAGCACGCCCTGGCGCAGGATCTGGTTGCGCGCGTCCAACGCGAACACCGCCGACAAGGCGTTCTCCACCTCGCCGAAGGCGCGCGCGCCGATGCGGCCGTACTCGGCCACGGCCTGGCGCTGCTCGGCGGTGCGCAGTTCGACCTGGCCCTGCAGCTGGCCGCCCAGGAACAGCGGCGCCAGCAGCGAAGCGCCTGCGCTCCACACCGGGTTGTCGCGCTCCTTGAGTACGAACAGCTCGCTCGACACGCTGGTCACCGTGGCGCTGAGCGAAATGGCTGGCAGGCGCGCCGCCTTCGCCTGCTCCGTGCGGTACATGGCTGCGGCCACGCGGCGCTCGGCGGCCACCACGTCGGGACGTCGCTCGAGCAGCGAGGACGGCAGCCCGGCAGGGATGGGCGGCGGCTCGCGCAGCAGGTCAGACGGCACCGCCAGGCGCGCGCCGGGGTAGCGTCCGACCAGGATCTCCAGCGAGCGCTGGGACTGCTGCAGCGCCTGGTCCAGGTTCTGCACGTTGTCCTTCAGGGTGCTGAGGTTGGCCTGCGCCACGGCGCTGTCGAACTCGTCGCCCACGCCCACCCGCAGCCGGTCCCTGGCCAGCGAGCCCAGACGTTCGGAGTCGCGCACGGTGCGCTCGGCAAGCTCCTTCTGCATCCGCGCCTCGGTGGCCAGGAACCAGCCCTTGGCAACCTGCGCGACGATGGACTGATAGGCGTATTGCGCGTCCAGCGTGGCGGATGCGTACTGCGCATCGCCGGCCGCCGCGCCGGCTCGCACACGGCCCCACACGTCCAGCTCCCAGTTGACGAAGATGCCCGCGCCCTGCAGGCCGGACGGATCGCCCCCCATCTTGCCGCCGCCGCGTGCCAGCAGGTTCACTTGCGGATAGAGCAGCCCGCCGGCGACGCGCTGCGCCGCGGCCGCCTGCTCGACGCGCGACGCGGCCACCTGCAGGTCGAAGTTGTAGGCCAGCGCCTCCTGCACCAGCTGTGCCAGCTGCGGGTCGTCGAAGGCGCTCAGCCAGCCTTCGGTCACCGCACCGCCGTCTGCGCCCGGCGCCTGCCATTGCGGTGGCAGCTTGAGGTTGGGCGCCGCGGCGGCCGCCAGTTCTTCCCGTGTGGGCGGCGCCTTCAGCGCGCAGCCGCCCAGCAGCATGGTGGCGGCCAGCGCCGCCTGCATCGCGGCCAGCCGCCTGGTGGAGGAGATTCGGAGCACAGCTTCTTTTCAGTGCAGCTTGAGCACCAGGTAGTTGACGTACGAGCCCACGCGCAGGATCACCTTGCGGATGATGTGGATGTGATGGCCGTGAGTGGTGTAGATGGCGGCGTCACCGGCGGCGCCGGCAGCCAGGAAAAGCTGCCGGTCGTCTTCGGCAATGTCGAACTTGACGGCGAAGCGCCCCGGCGGCATGGCCGCGTAGCTCGACTGCGGAATCGACCCGGACGCCTGCAGCTGACCTTGGCCCTGGGCCCAGATCACCGAGTCGACCTTGGCCTTGATCACGCGCCCGGGAAGCGTCTTGAGCGTGAACTCGGCCTCGTTGCCCGGCTCCACCTGGTGCAGTTCGTTCTGGTTGTACAGGGCCACCACGTGGCCGTCGGCCTCCACCAGGGTCATGACGGCGTTGAGGGGCAAGCCGGCGACGAAGGCGCCCGGGCGCAGCTGCAGGTTGACCACGTAGCAGTCGCACGGCGATCGGGTGGTGGTCTCGGCCAACTGCCACTTTGCGTTCTCGAGCTGGGCGCGGATCTGCGCCACCTGTGCGTATTCGCCATTGACCTTGGCACCCAGGCGCTGCACCACCTGCTGCTCGCCGGCAGCGGCCGCGGCCTCGGCGCTGCGCGCCTGGGCCTGCAGGCTGCGCGCGGCCTGAAGGCCGCTTTCCTGCGAGCGCAGATCGGTCTCGGCGCGCTCCAGGTCGAACTTGCTGCCCGCGCCTGAGCGCACCAGCTCGCGGTACTGCTGCACGCGCTTCCTGGCCAGTTCGAAGGTGGCGTTGGCCGCGCTCACCTGGCTGGTGGCCTGCGCGATCGCGCTGCGTGCCTCGGCCACCTTGGCGCGCGAAGCCTTGAGCGATTCCTCGGTCTCGCGCTGGCCGGCTTGGGCGTTGGCCAGTTGCGCCTCGAGCACGTTGACGTCGAGCTGGTACGGCGTGGGGTCGATCCTGAACAGCACGTCACCCTTCTTGACCAGGCGATTGCCCTCCTCCACCGGCACCTCGATGACGCGCCCGCGCACTTGCGAGACGATGGGAATGGTGTACTTGTAGACGCGCACGTCCGACGACGAAGGCGCCACCACGTTCAGCGTCAGCAGCAGGATCGCCATGCCCACCACCGGGATGATGACGACGATGACCTGGCTGGTGATGTTCCACGGCAGCCACTTGAGCTTGATGAAGATCAGCCAGACGAAGAAGGAATAGATCCCCAGGATCAGGACGTCCATCAGGCGCCGCCTTTCTGGCCGGCCTGCACGTCCGCCTGTGCCTGCGCCTGGGCTTCGTACCGCAGCTGATTGAGCTCATCCTTGAGGGCGCGCAGCTGCGGCGGCAGTGCCCCCTTGGCCTCCATGGCCTCGAGGTCCTCGCGCAGGTGACGAAGGTCGTCGCGCAGCAGCGTGCCGGCGCGGTGCCGCTCGGCCATGTCCTCGTAGTAGTCCATGTGCTTGTCGGTACCGTAGGCGCTTCGGTAGCCCACCGGCTTGGTGTATGCCCACAGCCAGGCCAGGGGCCACAGGAGGCCGCCGAACACCAGCGACAGCAGGCACAGGGTGGTGATCGCGTCGCGCTGCGGATGGTGGCGCTTGTGGGCGATCTTCTCGGGCAGCACGTGGACCATCCAGAACAGCACGATGACCACGACCGGGACGACGATCAGCACGATGATGGCCATCACGTCGGCGACCTTGTCGACGAAGGAGCTTTCGGCGGCCGCGGCCGGAAACGCAGCGGCCACGCCCAGCAGGCTGGCACAGGCCCGCATGCGGGCGCACGGACGGAGCGCGCTCGAAGTCGTCATGTCCTCTCCTCGTTTGCCGATGCGCGCGAGCATAGCCATTCGCCGCGCTTGTTGCACTTGTTTTCATCGCGGCCGCCCAGGCGCCTCCACAGGACGGATGCCCGGGCAAACCCGCAGGTCGAACGGATCGCCCCGGCCGGCGTCGCCCGCCTTGATTTCCGTCAATTGACAAGCCGGCAATCCAAGCACACTGTTCGAATCTTCATCCCTGAGGAGGGACGCTCAATGGCCAAGGAAAAGAAGGTCGAGCCCGACGACGGCGACGACGCGGCGCCGACGCAGAAGCTTTCCGCCAAGGACTACGAGAAGGCGTTGCACAAGCTGCATGTGGAACTGGTCAAGCTGCAGGCCTGGGTGCAGGCTACCGGTGCCAAGGTCTGCGTCGTCTTCGAGGGCCGCGACGGTGCCGGCAAGGGCGGCACCATCAAGGCACTGACCGAGCGGACCAGCCCGCGGGTATTCCGCGTGGTCGCACTGCCGGCGCCTACCGAGCGCGAGAAGAGCCAGATGTACATGCAGCGCTACCTGCCGCACCTGCCGGCCGGTGGCGAGGTCGTCATCTTCGATCGCAGTTGGTACAACCGCGCCGGCGTCGAGCGGGTCATGGGCTTTTGCTCCGAGGAGCAGTCGCTCGACTTCCTGAACATTGCCGCGCCGCTGGTCGAGCGCGCCATCGTCGCCTCGGGCATCATCCTGCTCAAGTACTGGCTGGAAGTGAGCGAGGAAGAACAGACGCGGCGGCTGCAGGCGCGCATCAAGGACGGGCGCAAGACCTGGAAGCTCTCGCCGATGGACCTGAAAAGCTACAGCCGCTGGTACGACTACTCGCGCGCCCGCGACGACATGTTCAAGTACACCGACACGGAGTTCGCGCCCTGGATGGTGGCCGACTCGAACGACAAGCGGCGCGTGCGCCTGAACATCATCTCCGACCTGCTCAGCCGCATTCCCTACGAGGAAGTGCCGCGCGAGAAGATCGTGCTGCCCAGGCGGCAGAAGCGCGGCAACTACCGCGAGCCGGATTACCCCTACCGCTTCATCCAGACCAGGTATTGACGGGATGAGCGCGTCGCAAGCCCGCAGCATGCCGAGGGCCGGCGCGGGGCCGGCCTGAGCCATGGCCCGGTTCGCGCCCGAATGGGTGAGCGACTACCGCCAGGAGTGGCTGCGGGCCGACATCGTCGCCGGCCTCACCGCCTCGGCCGTGGTGATCCCCAAGGCCCTCGCCTATGCCACCGTCGCCGGGCTGCCGGTGCAGGCGGGGCTGTACACCGCGTTCGTGCCCATGGCCGTCTACGCCGCGCTCGGCAGCTCGCGCGTGTTGAGCGTGAGCACGACGACCACCATCGCGATCCTGACCGGCGCGGCACTCGAGCCGATGGCCGCCGCAGGCGACGCGACGGCGCTCGCGCAGGCCGCCGCCACGCTCGCGCTGCTGGTCGGCGCGATCCTGGTCCTGGCCAGGCTGCTGCGCCTGGGCTTCGTCGCCAACTTCATCTCCGAGCCGGTGCTGGTGGGCTTCAAGGCCGGCATCGGCGCGGTGATCATCCTCGACCAGTTGCCCAAGCTGCTGGGCGTCCACATCGACAAGGGCGGGTTCCTGCACAACCTGCTGGCCACCATCGGGGCCGTGCCGCAAGCCTCCCTGGCCACGGTCGCGGTGAGCGTCGCCACCATGGCCATCCTGCTTGGGCTTGCCCATCTGTCGCCGCGTTCGCCGGCCCCGCTGGTGGCGGTAGGCGTGGCCGTCGCTGCCGTGTGGCTGCTCGACATCGAGCGCTTCGGCATCTCGATCGTGGGCACGGTTCCCACCGGCCTGCCGGCGCCGATACAGCCCGACTGGCCCCTGGTGGCCCAGCTGTGGCCGGCCGCCACGGGCATCGCCTTGATGAGCTTCACCGAGACCATTGCGGCGGGCCGCGCCTTCGCCCGAGGCGATGAACCGGTGCCCGGGGCCAATCGCGAACTGCTCGCCACCGGCATCGCGACCACCGCCGGCGCCTTTCTCGGCGCCTTGCCGGCGGGCGGCGGCACGTCGCAGACGGCCGTCAACCGGGTCGCCGGCGCGCGCTCGCAACTCGCCGGCCTGGTGTGTGCGTCGGTGGCGCTGGGCACCTGCGTCTTCCTCGCCCCGCTGATCGGCCTGATGCCCAACGCCACGCTGGCGGCCGTCGTGATCGTCTATTCGGTGGGCCTGATCAAGCCGGCGGAATTCCTCGCCATCCTGCAGGTGCGCCGCACCGAGTTCATCTGGGCCCTGGTCGCGCTTGTCGGCGTGATGGCGCTCGGCACGCTGCAGGGGATCGTGGTGGCCATCATCGTGTCGCTGGTGGCGTTGGCCTACCAGGTGTCCGACCCTCCCGTGCACGTGCTCGGACGCAAGCCGGGCACCAACGTCTTCAGGCCGCTGTCCGCAGCGCACCCGGAGGACGAAAGCTTTCCGGGCCTGCTGATGCTGCGCCCCGAAGGGCGCATCTTCTTCGCCAACGCCGACCGCATCCGCGAGAAGATCCAGTTGGCGATCGCGCAGTACGAACCGCGCGTCGTCGTGCTCGACCTCAGCCGCGTCTTCGACATGGAGTACACCGCGCTGAAGATGCTGGGCGAGGCCGAGGAGCGGCAACGCGAGCGCGGCGTCACGCTCTGGCTGGCCGGGCTGAACCCCGGCGTGCTCGATGTGGTGAAGAAGACAAGTCTCTCGCAGACGCTGGGCAACGACCGCATGATGTTCAACCTCGAGCAGGCACTCGACACCTTCAGGAGCCGAACATGAGTCGTCTATGGCTTGTGAATCTCGAACCCGGAACGACCGACGACGAGATCCGGGACTTTCTCGTCAAGTACGGCTTTCCGCCATACGACCAGATCGAGCATGAACAGGGCGACGGATCGCGCCCGGCCGTGATGCTCACGTTCGCGGGAACCGACCCGGCGGCGCTGGGCGACCTTCAGGGCCGCATCAACGGGATCCACTGGAAGAAGCGCAAGATCAGCGCCCACGTGATGCGCGACCGCTTCGCCTGAGCGCCGGCCATTCGCTGAACTTCTCCTACATCGGCCGCTGGCGGTCGAGTCGCAAGATGCGCTGTACGACAGCACGCGCAACTTTCGGCCAACGACATCATGAGCAGCAACCCCGCCAGCACCGCCGTCCTGTATCGCATGGTGATGCTCGAGCATGTCTGCCCATGGGGCCTGAAGGCCCGGTGGCTCCTGAAGCGCAAGGGTTTCGCGGTCGAGGACCATTGGCTCAGGACGCGGGAGGAAACGGACGCGTTCATGGAGTCCCAGGGTGTCGAGACCACGCCGCAGGTCTTCATCGACGGCCAGCGCGTGGGCGGATACGACGACCTGCGCCGCCGCTTCGGGCTCGAGGTGCGCGATCCGGACGCGCAGAGCTACCGCCCGGTCGTCGCCGTGTTCATGATGGCTGCGTTGCTCGCGGTCGCCGCGACAATCGGATCGGGTGGCGGCGCCGTGCTCGGCGCGCACACGTTCGCATGGTTCATCGCCATCAGCATGTGCATCCTGGCGTTGCTCAAGCTGCAGGACGTGGAGAGCTTCTCGACGATGTTCCTCAACTACGACCTGCTGGCGCGCAAGGTGGTGCCGTATGCCTACGTCTATCCGTTCGCCGAGGCGTTGGCGGGCCTGCTCATGGTGTCGGGCCGGTTGCCGTGGCTGGCCGTCGCCGTCGCCGGCTTCATCGGCACCGTCGGGGCGGTGTCGGTCATCAAGGCGGTCTACATCGACAAGCGCGAACTCAAGTGCGCGTGTGTCGGCGGCAGCAGCAAAGTGCCGCTGGGCTTCGTCTCGCTCACCGAGAACCTGATGATGGTCGCCATGGCCGTGTGGATGGCGCTGCGGCAGTTGTGACCGGAAGAGCTACAGGTCGGACGACCCGCGCCGGCATGCCGACAGCACGTCCATCGAGGCATGGTATGTCGGCGTCTTGACGTCCATCAGCCCCAGTGCCGTGTGATAGAGGTTGTCGTGGCTGATCGCTTCGTCGCGCTGCGTACCGAGACAGTTCGCCGCGAGCTTTTCGCGCGCACGCATGCCGTCGCTCAGCCACATCACCCAGGGCACGTGCTTCTGCACTTCGGGAGCGAAGCTGTAGGGCACGCCGTGCAGGAACAAGCCGTACTCACCGAGCGATTCGCCATGGTCGCTCATGTAGAGCATGGCCGTGTCGTACTCCGCCTGCCTACCCTTGAGCCAGTCGATGCTCCGCCCCAGGAAGTGGTCGGTGGCGACGATGGAGTTGTCATAGGCGTTGACCAGTTCGCCGTGGCTGCAGTCGGCCAGCGCGTTGTTCGTGCACTCGGGCAGGAATCGCTTGGATTCCGATGCCGATCGCTTGTAGTAGGCAGGTCCATGACTGCCCATCTGGTGCATCACCAGCACCAGGCCCTTGGCGCGGCGCTCGGCCGGCAGCGCCGCGATGCGCGCGTCGAGCCCCTGCAGCAGCACGTCGTCGCGGCACTCGTCGCCGTCGCAGAACTTCTTGCGCGTGGCCGCATCGAGATTGGCGAAGGACGATGCGTGCGGAATGCGGTCGCACACGCCCTTGCAGCCGCCGGGCTGGTTGTCGAGCCAGAACACGGCCAGGCCGGCGGCCTGCAGCACGTCCATCAGGTTCTCGTAGTCGTCGTGGCGCGACTCGAATGCCGCCTTGCCCAGCGGCGAGAACATGCAGGGCACCGAGGCCAGCGTGCTGGTGCCGCACGAGCGTGCATTGCGCCAGTTGATCACGCCGCGAGCGGCCAACTCAGGCGTCGTGTCGCGGGTATAGCCATTGAGCGAGAAATGATCGGCACGCGCAGTTTCGCCAACGACCAGCAGAAACAGCGGCGGCTTGGTCTGCGCGGCGTAGCCGGCGCCCAGCGTGGCCCCGCCCGAGACCTTGATGAGCTTCCTGCGGTGCGTCAGCAGCGGCGCCGCCCACACCTTGACGCCCGAATAAAGACTGGCCACCGGATTCATCATGTAGCGCAGGCCGACGTGATTGCGCATCAGCGGCGCCAGGCGATGATTGGCGCCTACGACCACCAGCGCAGCGAGCGCGGCGGTCGCAAGCAGCATCCCGAGATTGCGCAGAACCTGCGCAAGAGGCCGCATCGGCGTGATGCGGACCCGCCGCAGCCACCATGCGGCCGGCAGGAGCACCGCCAGAAGATTGAAGAACAACTGCCAGTTCAGCAGGTCCATCACCTCGTGGGCATCGGTCTGCACGGCGTTGGCCAGCATGGTGGGGTCCATCACGACCCTGTAGCTGAGCATGAAGTGCTGCGCCACGGCCGCCGCGGTCAACACCACCAGCGCAGCCGGCTTGATGGTGCGCGGCCAGGCGAAGAGCATCAGCACGCCGAGATTGGCGCAGAACACCAGCGCACCCATCATCAGGATCGACGGGAGATACACGCTGGGTGCGCCGCCGCCGATGCGTGCGAGCTCATGCCACAGCGGCCAGTTGGCGAACACCAGCAGGTACAGGCTCAGGCCGATGGCCACGCCGCGCGCGGAGCGCGCCTGGAACAGCCATGCGCCCAGGCGCGAGGCGGTGGTGGCTTCTTCGAAGGGTTCTTGCGCGGGGGGCGAAGGAACGGGCAGGACGCGGATCGCAGGCATGCCCCGAGACTAGAAACCGGGCATGAAATGCGCCTGAACAGGCCGCTCAGCTTTCGTTCAGGCTTGTACCCTGTACGCGGCGCGCCGCGACTGCCCGGGCAACGCCGTCCACGGCCCAGCCCACGGTCCAGCAGATCCATGCCGTCCACAACGTGTGGCTCATGTAGTGGGCGCCGCGCATCTGCTGGGCCCAGCCGAAGACAAAGCCCAGCGCCATCGCGCCGGCCAGCCAGGCCAGCGCCGCGCGCGGTGCGGCCCGGCGCAATGCGAAATAGCCTCCCATGTAGGCGAAGGCGGCCGACGCATGGCCGCCCGGGAAGCAGCGACCCGGCCCGCCGTCGCGAACGCCCCAGGCCCAGTGGGAGACATGGTGCGCCACGCCGCCGAAATCCTGCAGGTCCCACGGGCAGCTGGTGTGGCTGGTGGTCTTGATGAGCGATACCACCACGACGCTGACCACCACCGACAGCGCCAGCTGCACACGTTCGGCCAGGCGCAGGCGGCGCAGCGGTCCGACCGGCCAGCGGATGGCCACGAACAGCAGCGCCAGCGCTATCCAGCTGGCCCTCTTGCCGCCCTCATGCACGACCTGAGTCAGGAACCAGTTGTCGTGCAGCGCAAAGCCGGCGGGTGTGCCGAACAGGCGCGCCAGCGGAAGGTCGAGGCCGCTCGCGTCCCAAAGGAGCAGCAGCACCAGGGAGCCCAGGGTCCAGGCAAGAATGCGCGCGGCCGGAAAACGGTCGTCGCGGCGGTCGGCAGGCAGAATCATCCGTCTCGATCATCGCGGTCCAGCCTGAACAGAGGCTGAAGCCCGCGCGGCTGGGATCGCAATAGACTCCCCGTTTGATCTGGACAGCTGGAAGGAACTGTGCCGTGCGCATCTTGCTGGTGGAAGACGACGCCGCCCTGGCGGACGCGGTGTGCAGCTACCTCGTGGCCAAGGCCTTCGTGGTCGACATGGCGTCCGGCCTGGCGCAGGCGCGCGCCGCGCTGGCGACCGCGCAGTACGCCGCGGTGCTGCTCGACCTGCACCTGGGCGACGGCGACGGCCTGAGCCTGCTGCCCACCATCCGCGCGCAACCGGAACGGCCCATCGTGCTGGTGCTGACCGCCCGCGACCAGGTCAGCGACCGCATCCGCGGGCTCGACGCCGGCGCCGACGACTACATCATCAAGCCCTATGACCCGGCCGAGCTCCTGGCGCGGTTGCGCGCGGTCGAACGCCGGCGCAGCGCCAGCAGCGCCCCGGTGCTCAAGCTGGGTACGCTGGAGATCGACCTGTCGCGCGACATGGTGCGCAAAGGCGGCATTCCGGTGGCGCTGACGCAGAAGGAATGGGCACTGCTGCGCGTGATGGCCAGCCGGCCCGACCGCATCCACACGCGCGAGCTGCTGCAGGACGCGCTGTACGGCTTCGACGACGAGGCCGACAGCAACACGCTGGAGGTCTTCATCAGCCGGCTGCGGCGCAAGCTCGGCCGGGATCACATCGTCACGCTGCGCGGCCTCGGCTACCGGCTGGCCGCATCCAGCGAGCAGGCCTGATGCAGTCGTCGCGCCCGAGCGCCGCGCGGCGGCGCGGCACGCCGCAGTCGCTGGCCGGCCACCTCACGCGCACGCTGGTCATCTGGATCGGCGGCGCCTGGCTGCTGGGCGTGCTGGCGGTCGTCTGGTACGTGGACAGCGAGATCAACCACAACTTCGATTCGGAGCTCGCCGAGGTCTCGCACCGCATGTTCGACATCGCCGCCGGCGACCTCGACGACGCCGAGCGCGCGGGCGCGCCGGCTTATCCGCTGCTGGCCACGCCGCCGCTGTTCAAGGAGGACGCGGTCATCTTCCAGGTGGCCAACGGCCACGGCAAGGTGCTGATGCGCTCGGAGGACGCGCCGCTCAAGTCGTTCGACGTACCGCTGGTGCCCGGCTATGCCAATGCGGGCAAGTGGCGCATCTACACCGTCAAGCACCCCACGCGCGACCTGTACCTTCAACTGGCCGACCCGCTCGACGAAAGGCGCACCACACTCAACCGCACCCTGCTGGGGCTGATCATCCCGCTGGCCGCCGTGCTTCCGCTACTGGGGCTGCTGCTGCGCGGCATCGCACGCAACGAGCTGCGACCGCTGCAATGGCTGGCCGGGCAGATCGCGCAGCGCAGCGGTACCGACCTGCGTCCGATCACGCTGCCGGGCCTGCCGCAGGAACTGGCCACCGTGAGCGATGGCGTCAACAACCTGCTGGCGCGGCTCGAGCATTCATTGGACGTCGAGCGCGCCCTGGCCGCCAACGCCGCCCACGAGCTGCGAACGCCGCTGACGGCGGCCCGCCTGCGCCTGCAAACCGCGCTGGAGCACGACCTCAGGCGCGAGGACGTGCAGGCCGCCCTCGACGCGCTGCAGGTGCTCAGCCACCGCGCCGAGAAGCTGCTGCAGCTCTCGCGCGCCGAGTCGGGTGCCTCGCTCACCCGCGCGCGGGTCGACCTGGTGCAGCTCACCGCCGACGTGGCGCAGGAATTCTGGCGCGGCAGCGACGCGCAGGCGCGGCTGGACCTGCGCGTGCCCGACGAAGGCATCGCCCCGGCCATGGGCGACCTCGACTCGCTGGCCATCGCGCTGCGCAACCTGGTGGAAAACGCCCTGCGCTACAGCCAGGGCACCGTCGTGCTGGAGGCACAGGCGCCCTGCACCCTGGTCGTGCGCGACGCCGGCCCCGGCGTCGGTCCGGAGCAGTTGAAGTCGCTGCAGGCGCGGCACGTGCGCCACAGCTCGGACGTGGCGGGCTACGGCCTGGGCCTGTCGATCGTCAGCACGATCGTCGCCAAGCACGGCGCGACGCTGGAGCTGCTGTCGCCCCCGCCCGGCCGGACCAGCGGCCTGGAAGCACGCATCGTGCTGCGGCCAGCCGACTGATCGCGGCGCGCCGGAATCAGCCCAGCGCGTCCTGGATGCGGCGCGCGGCGGGTTCGAGCCAGCCGCGCAGCGTCGATTCGTCGTGCCGGTCGATGGCCGCGTCGGTACCGACCAGCGCCAGCGCCGCGATCATGTCGCCCTCGCCGTTGAAGACGGGCACCACCGCGGCGCCGACGCCCGGCTCCAGTTCGCCGCTCGAGCGGTAGTAGCCCTGCTTGCGTACGCGCGTCACGTAGGCGCGAAAGGCCTCCCAGGTCTCGCCCATGCCGCTGGCGGCAACCTCGTCGCGGCGCGACTCGTAGAGCTTGAGCAGCGCCGCGCGCGGCAGGCCCGACAGCAGGATCTTGGGCGCGCCCGATCGGAACAGCGGCCGCGGCCGTCCACGTCCGTAGCTCAGGTGAAGCGCAGGCTGCACGCTGGCGCGGTAGGTGTCGATTACCTTCGGGCCGCCGAACAGCACGCTGAGCACGGCGTCGAGCGCGCTGGCCGCCGCCAGCGCGTCCATCTCCGGGCGCGCGGCCAGCAGCACCGGATCGCTCTGGCGCAGCTGGTAGTCGAGCTCGATGATGCGCCCGCCCAGGGCGTACGCGCCGGCGCCGGCCTTCTGCAGGAACCCGGCCTGCACCAGGTCCTTGACGTAGCGGTAGCCGGTGGCGCGCGCATAGCCCAGCGCCTCGTTGATCTGGTCCGGCTGCCACACCGGACGGTCGTGCGTGAAAAGGTCCAGTATGGCCAGCGCGCGGGTCGGGCTCGTCATGTCGTCCTGCTGTCGCCACCGTGCGTGGCGCTCCTCGAAGTGCTGTGGTCGTTCAGGCCAGCCCCATGCGGCGGGCCATCTCAGCGCGCCATTCTGACCGAGGGCGGAAGCCCGGCAGGCTGCGCGCATGGGACTCCAGCTCGGCCATCAGCACGGCTTCGTCGCGATCCAGGTCGAACGGCACGCGCATCGGCTGCGACACGTACCACGGCAGGTCCACATACAGCTCCAGCCGGTTGCCCTCCGGGTCCGGCACGTAGATCGACACCGCATTGCCGTGCGTCACGGGTGCGATGTCCTGCGCGCCTTCGCGGCGCAGCGTGTGCAGCATCGCGCGCAGCGTCGGCAGCGAATCGGCCTTTAGCGATATCTGGTTGATCGGGTTGAAGCCGGCGGTATCGGGCCGCCCGGTGATCAGGACGATCTGGTGGTGCTCGTCCGGGTCGCGGCTGAGGAACACCAGGTCCATGCGCCCGGCAGGCCCGGGCAGCTCGCCCCGGTCGGTGACGGTGAAGTCGAGCACGCGCACGTAGAAGTCCTCCATGCGCGCGATGTCGCGGACGTACATGCCGAAGTGGCTGAAGCGAAAGCCGGGTCTCATGGTTTTCCCTTTGGAGGTTGACGGGACGCAAAAATAGTACTGCAATCTCATCTATTGAGATTTAATAGTAATCGAAAGCGACTCGACATGAAACTCCTGAGTTTTGAACGCAACGGCCAGGCGGGCTTCGGCGCGGTGGCCACAGACGGCGTGATCGACCTCGGTGCCGCCCTGCAAGGGCGCTTCGCCGACCTGAAGGCGCTGCTGGCGGCCGACGCGCTGGGCGAGGCCGCCGCGGCCCTGCGCGGTCGCAAGGCCGACTTCGCGCTCGACGGCCTGCGCCTGCTGCCCGTGATCCCCAACCCGGGCAAGATCTGGTGCTGCGGCCTGAACTACGGCGAGCACGTGCGCGAGACGAACCGCGAAGTGACCGAGCAGCCGACCTTCTTCCTGCGCTTCGCGGATTCGCAGGTCGGCCACGGCGAGGCCATCGTCCGGCCCGCCGAGTCGACGCAGCTCGACTACGAGGCCGAGATCGCGGTGGTGATCGGCAAGCCCGGCCGCCGCATCGCCGAGGCCGACGCGCTGGCGCACATCGCCGGCTACGCCTGCTACAACGATGGCAGCGTGCGCGACTGGCAACGCCATACGTCGCAGTGGGGCCCGGGCAAGAACTTCTGGCGCACGGGTGGCTTCGGCCCCTGGATGGTCACCGCCGACGAGATCCCGCCCGGTACCGTCATGACCCTCTCGGCTCGCCTCAACGGCGTCGAGATGCAGCGCGCCACCACCGAAATGATGATCCACGGCATTGCGCGCCAGATCGCCTACGCGTCCACGGTGGCGCCGCTGGAGGCCGGCGACGTCATCGTCACCGGCACGCCCGGCGGCGTCGGCGCGCGGCGCACGCCGCCGGTGTGGATGAAGGCCGGCGACGTGGTCGAGATCGAGGTCGACCGGATCGGCGTGCTGCGCAATCCCATCGCCGACGAAGCCTGAGCGACCGCGCCGGCGCGCGCCGGCCTTCTCACCCGAAAACAGGAGACGACATGAGCAGCTTGCCCCATGCCGGCGCCGTCGCGCCGGATCTTCCGACGCGCCCCGCGCGACCCGTGACCGCATCGGACATCGACGACTTCGAGCGCGACGGCGTGATCTGCCTGCGCGGCATGTTCACACCCGCGTGGTGCGAGCTGCTGCGCCAGGCCGCCGAGGAGGCCATGCAGTCCGGCGAAGGCCGCGTGCGCGAGCCGCAACTCGGCGCCGGGCAGGGGCGCTTCTACTCCAGCGTCTACCAGTCGGACCGGGATGCGCGCTTCGCGCGGCTGCGCGATGCATCGCCGGCGCCGGAGATCGCCGCCAGCCTGATGCGCGCCGACACGGTGCGCTTCTTCTACGACCAGCTGTTCATCAAGGCCCCCGGCACGGCGGCGCCCACGCCGTGGCACAACGACCTGCCCTTCTGGCCGTTCCGCGGCAATGACCTGATCTCGCTTTGGATCGCGCTGACGCCCGTGTCCAAGGCCACCAGCGGCGTGCAGTACGTGGCCGGCTCGCATCGCTGGGGCCGCATGTTCCGCGCCGTCACGCCGGACTACGACCCCCGCTTCATGGACGAGACGATGGACGTGTGCCCGGACTACGGCGCCGGCCAGGGCGATCCGGCCGCGCGGGTGCTGAGCTGGGACATGCAGCCCGGCGACGTGCTGTGCCACCACCCGCTGACCGTGCACGGCGCATCGGGCAACGCCTCGGCCACCCAGACGCGCATCGGCGTGTCGATCCGCTACCTCGGCGCCCAGGTCGAATGGGACCCGCGCCCGCACACCATGGCCCTGCGCCGCAACCCCGACGTGGCACCCGGCGCCTTTCCCGCGGACGACGTGGCGCTGCCGGTGGTCTGGCGGCGCGGCGAGGGCCTGCTGCAGGCCTGACGCCCGGCGATGCCAACCGGCGCCCCACCCTAGATCGAAGTAGTGCAACAAGCCCGCCATTCCAGGAGACATTCCATGCATTCCAAGAACATCCGCCGGCGCGTCGCGCTGGCCTGCGTCGCGCTCTCGGCGCTGCTCGCCGCGCCGGCCTGGTCGGCCGATCCGGTGAAGCTCAAGTTCACCAGCTTCGAGCCGCCCATGGCCAACATCACGGCCAACGTGCTGACGCCGTTCGCCCGGGCGGCCAGTGCGGGCTCGGGCGGCACGCTGCAGATCGACATGTTTGCCGGCGGCACGCTCGGGCGCAACCCGACCCAGCAGCTCAAGCTGGTGACCGACGGCATCGCCGACATCGGCTGGGTGGTGCTGCCCTACACGCCGGGCCGCTTCGACGACACCGAAGTGGTCGGCTTGCCGTTCGTCACCACCAACGCGACCGAGGCCAGCGTGGCCCTGCAGCGCCTGTACGCATCCGGTGCGCTGGTCGGGTTCGATGGCCTGAAGCTGCTGGCCATCGGCGCGACGCCGCCGGTGGCAATCCATGCCAACGCGCCGGTGCGCCTGCCCGGCGACCTCAAGGGCAAGCGGGTGCGCGTCTCGGGCGAACACCTCACGCACGTGGTCGAGGCATTGGGCGGCGCGCCGGTGCAACTGGGCGGCGGCCAGATCGCCGAGGCGCTCTCGCGCGGCGTGGTCGACATGACGCTCAACAACTGGGGGTTCGTCGGCGACTTCAAGGTCGACGAAGTCAGCAGGCAGCACCTGGACATCCCGCTCGGCGCGGTGGCCGTTGCCATCGTCATGCGCCAGGACCGCTATGACGCCTTGCCGCCGCAGGCCCGCAGCGCCATCGACAAGGCCAGCGGCGAAGCCCTGGCGCTCAAGCTCGGCCAGGCCTTCGACCGGCAGGAAAAGGAAGTGCGCGAGCGCGTGGCCAAGTCGGGCCGCAACACGGTGGTCGAACCGACCGAGGCGCAGCTGGCCGAATGGAAGCGCCAGATCGAACCGGTCAACCAGTCGTGGCGCCAGGCCAGGCCGCGCAACCAGCGCATCTGGGACGCCTTCTCCGAGCAGCTCAAGCGGGCCCGGGCCGCCCAGTGAACGAGCTCGGCACCTCTATCGCCGGTGGCGCCGCGCGGGCTGCGCGCGCCATTGCCGTCGCCGCGACGCTGGGCCTGCTGCTGCTGGCCGCCGGCACCGCGGCGGACGTTTCGCTGCGCTACCTGTTCGCCACGCCCATCCCCGGCTTCATCGACGTCGCCGCGCTGGCCGGAGCGGTGCTGCTGTCGGCCTGCATGCCCTGGGTGGTGGCCTGCCGCGGCAACATCGCCGTCGAGTTCGTCGGCGACCATTTCGGCGGGGCCACGGCGCGCCACCTGGGCCGCTTCGGCGCAGCGGTCACGGCGGCGTTCTTCGCCGTGATGGCCTGGCAGTTCGCGCGCTATGCGGTCGACATGTGGCAGACACGCGAGGCGATGGCGGTGCTGCGCTGGCCGGTCTGGCCCTGGTGGTCGGCGGTAGCGGTGTTCATCGCGCTGGCCGCGCTCGCGGGATTCGCCACGCTGGTCACGCCCCCGGAGGCCGCGTCATGAACGATCCGGTGATGCTCACCGTCTACGGCCTGCTGGCCACCTTCGCGCTGATCCTGCTGCACGTGCCGGTCGGCATCGCCATGGGCATCTGCGGCGTGGTCGGCTTCGGCCTGCTGGCGGGCTTTCATCCGGCGCTGGCCATGATCGCCTCCGAGGCGTCGAACAACCTCGCGTCGCTCGACCTCGCCACCATTCCGCTGTTCGTCCTGATGGGCTCCTTCGCCAGCCTGGCGGGCCTGTCAGAAGATCTCTACCGGCTCGCCTACGCCGTGGTCGGCCACAAGCGCGGCGGGCTGGCGATGGCCACCATGGGCGGCTGCGCCGGGTTCGGCGCGGTCTGCGGCAGCTCGGTGGCGACGGCGGCGACCTTCGGCAAGGCGTCCCTCCCGTCGATGCTCTCGCGCGGCTATTCGCCCGGCTTCGCCGCCGGTACCGTCGCCTCCGGGGGCACGCTCGGCATCCTGATTCCGCCGTCGTCGATCATGGTCATCTACGCGGTGCTGTCGCAGGAGCTGATCGTCAAGCTCTACATCGCCGCGCTGGTGCCGGCGCTGATCGCCGTGGCGCTGCACCTGCTTGCCATCGCGCTGTACACGCGCTGGCGGCCTCAGGACGCGCCGGTCGGCCCCAGGGCCACGCTGGCCGAACGCTGGCATGCCGTGCGCCAGAGCTGGCAGGTGATCGTGCTGGCCGCGACGGTCATCGGCGGCATGGCAGCGGGCGTGTTCACCGCCACCGAAAGCGCGGCCGTGGGCGCGGTGCTGGCCTGCTTCTTCGCCTGGCTGCGCGGCAGCCTGCGCTGGACCGAGGTGAAGGCGTCGCTTCTCGCCACCGCTTCCACGTCGGCCATGATCTACGTGCTGATCATCGGCGCCTCGCTGTTCGGCTACTTCGCCGCCATCACGCAGGCGCCGCAAGCGCTGGTCGCGTCGGTGCAGGCCTCTGGCGTGCCGGTGTGGATGGCGGTGATCGCGCTGATGGCGATGTTCATCGTCGCCGGCGCGGTATTCGACGAGGTCGCCGCCATGGTGGTCACCATGCCGTTCGTCCTGCCGCTCGTGAAGAGCTGGGGCTTCGATCCGATCTGGTGGGGCGTGATCAACGTCGTGATCATCGAGCTGGGCATGCTGATCCCGCCGCTGGGCATGAACGTCTTCGTGGTCAAGGGCGTGGCGCCGCAGATCCCGCTGGGCGCCATCTACCGCGGCGTGGCGCCGTACGTCACGTCGAACTTCGTGCGGCTGGCCCTGCTGCTGGCCTTTCCCGCGCTCAGCCTGTGGCTGCCGGCGCACCTGAGGGGATGAACCGATGAATGCCTCCACCGACGCCGCGCCGGTGTACGACGTTGCCATCGTCGGCCTCGGCCCGGCCGGCGCGACCCTGGCCAACCTGCTGGCGCTGCGCGGGCTGCGCATCGTGGTGTTCGAGCGCGAGGCCGACATCTACCGGCTGCCGCGCGCAATCCACATCGACGGCGAATGCATGCGCGTGTTCCAGAGCGTCGGCATCGCCGACGAACTGCTGCCGCACCTGTTCGTCTCGCCCGGCATGAAGTTCGTCGATTCCGGCGGCAAGACGCTGATCGACTGGTCGCGGCCGCAGGAGGTCGGGCCCCAGGGCTGGCACCCGAGCTACCGCTTCCACCAGCCACAGGTCGAGGAACTTCTGCGGGCCCGGCTGGCCCGGCACCCGGGCGTGGACGTGCGGCTTCGTCACGACGTGTTCGCGCTGGAGCCGCACGGCGACAGGGTGGAGCTGCGCGTCGAGGAATCGGCCAGCGGTCGCCTGTACCGCTGCGCCGCGCGCTACGTGGTGGGCTGCGACGGCGCGCGGTCGCTGGTGCGCCGTGTCATGGGCACCACGCTGGACGACCTGCAGTCGCACGAGCGCTGGCTGGTGCTCGACGTGCTGCTCAAGCGCGAGCGGCCCGACCTGGGCGACCACAGCATCCAGTTCTGCGACCCCGCGCGCCCGGCCACCTACGTGCGCGGCGTCGGCGTGCGCCGCCGCTGGGAGCTGATGCTGATGCCCGGCGACGACGCGGCGACGATCACCCGGCCCGAGGCGGTCTGGCCGCTGCTGGCCAAGTGGCTGACGCCGGACGACGCCACGCTGGAGCGCCCGGCCGTCTACACCTTCCATTCGGTGGTGGCGCGCGGCTGGCGCAACGGCCGCATGCTCATCGCCGGCGACGCGGCGCACCAGACGCCGCCCTTCATGGGCCAGGGCATGTGCGCCGGCATCCGCGACGCCGCCAATCTGGCGTGGAAGCTGGCCGACGTGCTGGACGGCACGGCGCCGCCGGCGCTGCTCGACACCTACGAGTCGGAGCGCTCGCCCCACGTGCGCGAATTCATCGAGACCGCGGTGCGACTCGGCGGCGTGATCCAGACCACCGACGTCGAGGCTGCGCGAAGGCGCGACGCCGAGATGGCCGCGCGCCCGCAGGTGTTTTCCACGCCGCAGCCGGCGCTCGGGCCCGGCGCGCACGCGGGCGGCGTCCACGGCGGCCGCATGTCGTCGCAGCCCGTGCTGGCGAACGGCGATCGCCTGGACGACCGCGTCGGCTACCGCCACGCCCTCGTGCTGCTGCCCGCACTGGCGGCGGCTGCACGCGCCGCGCTGGGCGACAGCGTGCGGGTCGTGGCGGCCGACGATGCGGCGCTGCAGGCATGGCTGGCGTCGATGGCGGCCGGCGCCGTGCTGCTGCGGCCCGACCGCTACATCGCCGCCGTCGCCACCGATGCGCAGGGGCTGCGCACGATGGCCGGGCTGCTCGGCCCCGTGCACGGGCACGAGCACAGGCCGGTGTCCGCGGCGGTCAACCCAGCAGCGGCGTCCCTCGGATCACCCCTTCGCCAATGACGCCCTGGATCGTCGCGGCGTGCCAGAACAGCGCCACGTTGTCCAGGGTGGCGCGGGCCCGCGGGCCCAGCAGGCCGGACCAGGAGCGCGCCAGCAGGTAGGCCGCCAGCACGCCGAGGATGACCAGGTGCAGACCCTGGTAGGCCAGCAGCGTCGCGACGGTGGCGCTCCAGCCGTCGGCCTGCGGCGCCAGCCCGGCCAGCGCGTGGCCGCGCCAGGCCATGGCGAAGGCGCCGGCGGCGCAGGCCAGCGCCAGGCCGACGCGCAGGCGCAGTCCGCGCTGGCCGGCGGCACCGGCCGGCAGCGGCGCGCGAGCCGACCACGCCAGGAGAACGGAGCCCGCCAGCAGCAGCCCCGCGTTCGCCGCGCCGTACCAGCCCGATGGCAGCGCGGCGCCGGGCGGCGGGCACACGTCCAGCAGCATGGCGAGGTGGACGTGCGCGTACACCAGCGAAGCGAGCACCGCGAAATCCACCACCGCCAGCAGCGCGGTCGCCCACCACGAATGCGAGCGGCGACCGGCCGGCCGCACCGGCAGGCTCACGCCGTCGGCAACGGTGGCTCGATCGGCGGGTGCCGCGCGGTCCGAGCCCCACAGCCAGTGGACGATGGCACCGATCGCAAGCACGCCGAAGGCAAAGGCGGTTGCCACCCAGCCGACGGTCAGCAGCAGGAAGAAGCCCGCGGTGCCCACCGCCGCCAGCAGCGGCGACCAGCCGTCGGCCGGCAACAGCAAGAGCTGCACCGGCCGGGCATCGCGCACGCGGGTCACCAACGTCTCGCGACCGCCGAAGGCGGTGCCGGGCAGCCAGTGGCGGCCCGCCTCCACCTCCTCGGGCAGCGTGGGGCGCTCCCACAGCGGCTCGGTGCCGCGCACCTCGGGGATGCTGCGCACGCCGTACTCGCGCACCGGCAGCCATTCCAGCGAACCGGCCCGCCACGGGTTGTCGTGATCGCGCGCGGGCCGCAGCAGCACGCGCACCGCGTCCGCCAGCCACAGCAGCACGCCCAGCGCAAAGGCGAACGCGCCGATGGTGGACAGCAGGTTCAGCAGGTCCCAGCCCAGGTCGCCCGGGTAGGTGTAGACGCGGCGCGGCATGCCGAGCAGGCCGGAGATGTGCATCGGGAAGAAGGCCAGGTTGAAACCGACGAACATCAGACCGAACACCCAGCGGGCCAGCCGCTCGGACAGCTGCCGGCCGTTGAAGAGCGGCAGCCAGTAGTACAGCGCCGCGAACACCGGGAAGACCATGCCGCCGATCAGCACGTAGTGCAGGTGCGCCACGACGAAGTAGCTGTCGTGCGCCTGCCAGTCGAACGGCAGCACGGCCACCATCACGCCGGTCAGGCCGCCGAGCACGAAGATGAAGAAGAAGCCCAGCAGGAACAGCGTTGGCGCCGCCAGCCGCACCTGGCCGCGCCAGAAGGTGGCGATCCAGGCGAACACCTGGAGCACGCTGGGAATGGCCACCGCGAAGCTGGCCAGCGATGTCAGTACCAGCGCGGCGATGCCGACGCCGGTGGCGAACATGTGGTGGATCCACAGCAGGAAGCTCACCAGGCCCACCGCCGCCAGCGCCGCCACCACCGCCCGGTGCCCCACCAGCGGCACGCCCGCCAGGCCGGCGACCATCATCGACACCAGGCCGGCGGCGGGCAGGAAGATGATGTAGACCTCCGGATGGCCGAAAAACCAGAACAGGTGCTGCCACACCAGCGGGTCGCCCCCGCGCCCGGGGATGAAGAAGGGCCAGTCGAAGGCACGCTCCAGTTCCAGCAGCGTGGTGGCCGCGATCACCGCCGGGAAGGCGAAGACGATCATTGCCGCCGTGACCAGCACCGCCCAGGCGAAGATCGGCATCTGCGACAGGCGCATGCCCGGCGCGCGCGTGAACAGCACGCCGATGATCAACTCGATCGCGCCGGCGATCGCCGAGATCTCGATGAAGCCGATGCCCAGCAGCCAGAAGTCCGCGCCGATCCCGGGCGAATACTGCTTGCCGGTCAGCGGCGGGTACATGAACCACCCACCGTCGGGCGAGGCCCCGAAGAACAGGGTGCAGAAGAAGGCCAGCCCGCCGATGGCATAGGCCCAGAAGGCGTAGGCCGACAGGCGCGGGAACGGCAGGTCGCGCGCGCCGAGCATTCCCGGCAGCAGGTAGACCGCCAGCGCCTCCACGATCGGCACGGCGAACAGGAACATCATCACCGTGCCGTGCATGGTGAACAGCTGGTTGTAGGTGCCGGCGGGCACCAGGTCGTTGTCCGGCACCGCCAGCTGCGCGCGCATCAGCAGTGCCAGCACGCCGCCGAGCAGGAAGAACAGCATGGCCGTCACGATGTAGTAGGCGCCGACGTGGCTGTTGTTGACCGCGCTCAGCCGGCGCCAGCCGCTCGGCGCGGCCCACGCGCGCTCCAGCGCCGCGCGCTCGCCCGGCGGCCGCGGCAGCGCGTTCGGGAGCCGTTCGGGTTCGCGCTGCGTCATTGCAGACCCGCCAGCCAGGCGGCAATGTCGTCGATCGCCTGAGGCGGCAGCCGCGCCTGCCCGGCGGGCATCTGCGCGCCGGGCTTGAGCGCCTGCGTGTGGGCCACCCAGTCGCGCAGAGCGCCCACGGAATTCGGCAGGGTGGCCGCGCCGAGCGACAGCCGGCTGCCGGCATGGGTCAGGTCCGGTCCGCGCCCGCCGTCCGCGCCGGCCTGCGTCACGCCGCGCACGGCGTGGCAGGCATCGCAGCGGTGGCGCAGGAATGCATCGCGGCCGGCCGCGCGCCGGACATCCACAGGTGCCGGCTCGGCGGCGCGTTCCTGGCGGCGCGCCCAGTCCTCGAAGTCCGCCGGCGCCAGCGCCACCACGTCCAGCGCCATCCGCGCATGCTGGATGCCGCAGAACTCGGCGCACTGGCCGCGCCAGCGCCCCGGCGCGTCGGCCTGGACCTGCAGGTGCTGCAGCCGGCCGGGCACCATGTCCATCTTGCCGGCCAGCGCCGGGACCCAGAAGCTGTGAATCACGTCGGCGCTGGCCAGGGCCAGGTAGACCGGCCGGCCGGCAGGCAGGCGCAACTCGTTCGCGGTGCGGAAGTGCAGCCCGGCGCGCCGGTCTTCATAGCGCACGTCCCACCACCACATGTGGCCAGTGACGGCGACGACCAGCGCATCCGGCGGCGGCACCGGCCGCCAGGCCGGACGATGGCGCTCGCCGTAGACGAACAGCGCCGCCAGCACGCCGACCGGCAACGCCAGCCCGCCGCCCCACAGCCACCAGCGGGCGCGCACCGGCCGCGCCCTGCGCAACGACAGCGCCAGCAGCAGCATCACGCCGGCCAGCAGCACGGTGCCGCCGCCGAAGAGAACGAGCATGACCTCCCAGGCGCTGTCCGCGGCCGGGCCGGCCGGGTGCAAGGCCGACTGGGGCGGCGGCAGGAGGTCGACTTCGGCGGAACTCATCGAGCCGTTGCGCGCGTTGCGCTGCGCGCGCCCGTTCGAGCGGCCGGGCGGGGACTCATCGCAGCGCCATCAGGTAGGCCGCCATGTCGCGCGCGTCGGCATCGGACACGCCGAGCGCCGGCATTGCGGTACCGGGCACGAGCGACTGCGGCGCGACGATCCATGCCGCCAGGCGGCCGGGCGTGTTGGCCAGGCGGCCAGCGATGTAGCTGCGCCGGCCGAAGGCATCGAGCGTGCCGGCCGAGTCGCCGCGCGCACCCGCGACCCCGGGAATCGCGTGGCAGCTTCCGCACTGGTATTGCGCCAGCAGCGCGCGTCCGCGCTGGACCGCGGCCCGATCGGGCTCGTTCGCACCCTGCCCGGCGGCCGGCACCGTGCTGCCCAGCAGCCACGCGCCGGCCAGCGCCAGCATGCCGGCGCGACATGACGTTGGCGAAGATGCAGGCAGTGGCCTCCTCATGCCAGCCATTGTCGGAAGTGCCCCGTCGACTTTGGCCGACAGGATGGCCCGCGGGCACGTAGGACAATTTCTCGCAATGGGAACGCTGCGAACGGTGTGCCTCACGCTGGCCGGTACCGCGCTGGCCGGCGGCCTGGGCGCCGCGGCGCTCGTGTGGGGCGGCTTCTACAACGTGGCGGCGACGCAGGAGCACTGGCAGTCGGTGTACGCCGTGCTCGAGACGGCAATGCACCGTTCGGTGCGCTGGCGCGCGCGCGACGTGGAAGTGCCGCCGCTGAACGACGCGGACCTCATCGCGCACGGAGCGCGCTGCTACCAGGCCAGGTGCGTGCAGTGCCACGGCGGCCCCGGCGTTGCGCAGGGAGACATCGGCAGGAGCATGCAGCCGCTGCCGGGCCCGCTGGTCGACGCGGCGCAGCGCTGGCAGCCGCGCGAGGTGTACTGGATCACGCGCCACGGCATCCGCATGAGCGGGATGCCGGCCTGGCAGCACCGCATGACGGATGCGGACCTGTGGGCTGTGGTGGCCTTCGTCGATCATCTGCCGCAGCTCTCTCCGGCGGACTATGCGGCGATGGCGGGCACCGAATGGACGGTGTCGTCCTCGGCAGGCGGCCCGGCCGGCGGCACGCCGGCGGCATGCGGCCCCGACATGCGTCCTGCGGCCGGGCCAGCCGACGTGCGGCGCGGCCAGGCCGCGCTGGCGCAGTACGCCTGCAGCGCCTGCCACGCCATTCCGGGGGTGGCCGGCTCGTCGCCGCAGGTCGGCCCCGGCCTGGCCACCATCGGACGGCGCACCCGCATTGCCGGCGTGCTCGACAATACGCCCGACAATATGGCCCTTTGGCTGATGCACACGCAGCGCGTCAAGCCCGGCACCGCGATGCCCGAGATGGGTGTCACGCCGCAGGACGCGCGCGACATCGCCGCCTACCTCCAGACCCTTCGCTAGGGGCCGGGCCGCGAGCCTCGCGCCCCCGCGACACATCAAACATCCGAACACACCGGAGAAAGCAATCCATGGCAGAGAAAGAAGCAACCTCCCAACCGCGCGTCGGCGTGGCCGGACTGGGCGTGATGGGCAGCGCCATCGCCCGGCGCCTGCTCGACTGCGGCAAGGCAGTGACCGTCACCAGCCGGCGCCCCGAGGCCGCGGCCGACCTGCTGGCCGCGGGCGCGCTGTGGGCCGAGTCGCCCGCCGCCCTGGCCGCCGCGTGCGACGTCATCATCGTGAGCGCCAACAATGACGCGCAGGTCGAGGACATCGCCTTCGGTGCCAACGGCATCGCCGGCGGCCGCGCCGCCGCTCGCCTGACCCTCGTCGACATGTCCACCATCTCGGCGCAGCAGACCGCCCGCCTGGCGGCACGCGCCGCCGGGATGAACATGGGATGGGTCGACGCGCCGCTCTCCGGCGGCGCGCCGGCGGCGCTGCAAGGCCGCATGACGCTGTTCCTCGGCGGCGAAGCGTCCGACGTGGCGACCGCCCGCACCGTGCTGTCCGACCTGTCGAACCGCATGACGCACCTGGGGCCGGCCGGCTCCGGACAAGCGGTGAAAGTGATCAACCAGGTGCTGGTGGGCATCGGCATCTTCGCGCTGTCGGAATCGGCGTCGCTGGCCAATGCCTCGGGCCTCGATCCGAAGCTGGTGGTGCAGGCGCTCACCGGCGGACGCGCGGACTCGGTGATCTTCCAGGAGTTCTTCGCCAAGTTCGCCGACCGCGACTACACGCCGACCGGCCGCATCGGCAACATGCTCAAGGACATGCAGAACGCGCAGGACCTGGGGCGCGGCGCCAACCTGGCGCTGCCGTTCATCAGCCTGAGCCTGGACCTGAACCGCTGGCTCGTCGCGCAGGGGCTGGGCGATGCCGACATCGCCGCCACCATGGAGTTCTACGGCAAGGGCAACGGCGCCGCTCAGGGCGCCTGAGGCCCGGCCTCGCGCGGCGCACGCCACGGCGCCATGGCCAGCGCCCGCGCCAGCCGCCACGAGATCCAGAGGAACAGCAGCGGCAGCAGCACGGTCTGCAGCACGAAGATGGCGATCAGCCGCACGATGCGGTCGCTCCACTGGCCGGCCTGCTCCAGCAGCCGCTTGTAGCCGGCCTGGATCTCGTCGAACTTGCCCTGCAGCGCGCGCAGGCGGTCCATCACGCCGCCCTCGCCGCCGGGCGGCTGCGACAGGTTGCCCGGCACCTGCGCGGCCGAACCCTGCAGCGCGGCATAGGCAGCGTCGTATTCCTGGTGCAGGAAGGCGCGGTAGATCGCCTCGTTGGCCACGGCGCCGGCCGGAACGGCGAAGCGCACCAGCAGCACCAGCAGCAGCAGCGGCTGGATCCATCGGCCCGCGCGCCCGCCGGGCCCGCGCCAGGCCAGCACCAGCCACGCCAGCAGTGCCACGGTGAGGAAGGCCGACACCGCCATGTGGCCGCCGATCTGAAGCACCAGCAACTGCACGCCGAAGGCCACGCTCGCCACGAGCATGACGTCGGCGAACTTGTCGACCAGCTCGTTGATGGGCCGCAGCGCCTGCCCCGGCGCCAGCGTGACGCCGATGCCCAGCGGCTCCAGGCTCAGTTCGGTGCCTTCGGCCACGGAAAGGGCCGCGCCCAGCGCCCGCGCGCCCGCGAAGGTGGTCAGTGCGCGGCCGAGGCCGGCCTGCGTCTCGGCGCGCGCCTCGGTGTCGAGCCAGGGGGTCCAGGCGGCGACCAGGAGCGCGGCGGCCAGCAGCACCAGCGCCGCGCGGCGAAGACCGGATGGGGCTTGCATGCCGCGAGCATAGCGAAACCCGCCGCCCGCGCCACGCGGCCCCGCAGATGCCGGCGCCGGCGCGCTAGAGAATCTGCGCGCGATGCCGCGCCAGCGCCTCGGCCGCCATCGGCGTCAGGCCTTCGCCGCTTTCGTCGACGTGCGCCATGAGCTGGCGGCGCATGCGCGGCTCCCAGAACTTGCGGATGTGCTGCGCCATCTCGTCCAGCGCCGATGCGCGGTCGGGCATGGCCTCGAAGAAGGTGCCGATCTGGTTGGCCATCCGGACCAGGGATTCAGTGTGCATGGGGCATTTCCAGGGAAGGCTCGAGCGTGAGTCGGCCGCTGTCGCAATAGACGACCAGGTCGTGCTGGCGCGCAAAACCCACCAGCGTCATGCGGGCACGCTGGGCCGTGGCGACCGCGAACGAGGTCGGGGCCGACACGGCCGCCAGCAGCGGCACGCCGGCCATGGCGGTCTTCTGGACCATCTCGAAGCTGGCGCGGCTGGTCACCGCGATGAAGCCGCTGGCGGCGTCCACGTCCTGACCGGCCAGCGCGCCGATGAGCTTGTCCAGCGCGTTGTGGCGGCCGACGTCCTCACGCAGCCACATCACCTCGCCCTGGGCCGAGCACCAGGCGGCCGCATGCACCGCGCCGGTGGCCTGCTGCAGCGTCTGCAGGTCGAAGAACTGCGCCATCGCACGGCTGATGGCTTCGCGCGCAAGCGGGCGGCCCTCGCCCAGCACCGGCAGGTCGCGCGCCACGTGCGCCAGGCTTTCGGTGCCGCACAGGCCGCAGCCGGTGCGCCCGGTCATCGACCGGCGCCGCTCCTTGAGCCGGGCGAAGGCGCTCGACGCCACCTGCAGCCGCAGCGTGATGCCCTGCGGCGACGGCTCCTCCTCCACCGCATAGAGCTCGTGCGCGGCGTCGAGGATGCCCTCGCTCAGCGAGAAGCCCAGCGCGAAATCCTCCAGGTCCAGCGGCGTGGCCAACATCACGGCATGCGAGATGCCGTTGTACTCCAGCGCCACCGGCACCTCGTCGGCGACCCAGTCGTGCACGGAGAAGGAGCGGCCGGCACGCACGCCGCGCACCGGCAGCGAGCGCGCGCCCTCGCAGAAGCCGACGGCGTCGGCGATGAGCTTCGAGGCAGCGGATTGCATCGGGGTCCTACTTGGCCGGCACGGCTTCGGCGGCAACGGCGCGTTCGTCCAGCAACTGCTGCTGCACCTTGGTGAAGCGGCTGTACTCGCGCTGCCAGGCCGACGGCTGCATGACCGGCAGTACCTGCACCGCCGTCACCTTGTACTCGGGGCAGTTGGTGGCCCAGTCGGAGTTGTCGGTGGTGATCACGTTGGCGCCCGACTCCGGGAAGTGGAAGGTGGTATAGACCACGCCCGGCTGCATGCGCTCGGACACCAGCGCGCGCAGCACGGTCTCGCCGGCGCGGCTCTGGATGCCGACCCAGTCGCCGTCGTCGATGCCGCGCTCTTCCGCGTCCGCGGGATGGATCTCCAGCCGGTCTTCGCTGTGCCACTGGTTGTTGTCCGTGCGCCGGGTCTGAGCGCCCACGTTGTACTGCGACAGGATGCGGCCGGTGGTCAGCAGCAGCGGGAAGCGCTTCGTGACCTTCTCGTCCGTGGCGACGAACTGGGTGATGATGAAGCGCCCCTTGCCGCGCACGAACGCGTCGATGTGCATGGTGGGTGTGCCCTCGGGCGCGCTGTCGTTGCAGGGCCACTGGACGCTGCCGAGTTCGTCCAGCTTGCGGTAGCTGACGCCGGTGAAGGTGGGTGTGAGCATGGCGATCTCGTCCATGATCTGCTCGGGGTTGTCGTAGTGCATCGGGTAGCCCAGCGCCTGCGCCAGCTTCACCGTCACCTCCCAGTCGGCATAGCCGGCCTTGGGCGGCATCACCTTGCGAACGCGCGAGATGCGGCGCTCGGCATTGGTGAAGGTGCCGTCCTTCTCCAGGAAGGACGAGCCGGGCAGGAACACGTGGGCGTACTTGGCGGTCTCGTTGAGGAACAGGTCCTGCACCACCACGCATTCCATCGCCGACAGCGCGGCGGCCACGTGCTGCGTGTTGGGGTCCGACTGGACGATGTCCTCGCCCTCGCAATAGATGCCCTTGAAGCTGCCGCCGAGCGCGGCGTCGAACATGTTGGGAATGCGCAGGCCCGGCTCGGGATTGATCTCGACGTTCCAGGCCGCCTCGAACTGGCCGCGCGTGGTGCTGTCCGAGACGTGGCGGTAGCCGGGCAGCTCGTGCGGGAACGAACCCATGTCGCACGAGCCCTGCACGTTGTTCTGGCCGCGCAGCGGGTTCACGCCCACACCCTCGCGGCCGACGTTGCCGGTGGCCATCGCCAGGTTGGCGATGCCCATGACGGTGGTCGAGCCCTGGCTGTGCTCGGTCACGCCCAGGCCGTAGTAGATGGCGGCATTGCCGCCGGTGGCGAACAGCCGGGCGGCGGCGCGCATTTCGGCGGCCGGCACGCCGGTCAGTGCCTCGGTGGCCTCCGGCGCGTTCTCGGGGCGGGCGACGAACTCGCGCCACTGCGCGAAGGAAACGGTGTCGCAGCGCTCGGCGACGAACTGCTCGGCCACCAGCCCTTCGGTGACGATGACGTGCGCCAGCGCGTTGACCACCGCCACGTTGGTGCCGGGGCGCATCTGCAGGTGGTGCGCCGCCTTGATGTGCGGCGACTTCACCAAGTCGATGCGGCGCGGGTCGACCACGATCAGCCTGGCGCCCTGGCGCAGGCGCTTCTTCATGCGCGAGGCGAACACCGGGTGGCCATCGGTCGGGTTGGCGCCGATCACCATGATCACGTCTGCCTTTTCCACCGACTTGAAGGTCTGCGTGCCGGCCGACTCGCCCAGCGTCTGCTTCAGCCCGTAGCCGGTGGGCGAATGGCACACGCGGGCGCATGTATCGACGTTGTTGTTGCCGAATGCCGCCCGCACCAGCTTCTGCACGAGGTAGGCCTCTTCGTTGGTGCAGCGCGAAGAGGTGATGCCGCCGACGGAGTCGCGGCCGTACTTGGCCTGAAGGCGCTTGAACTCGCTGGCGGCGTGGTTGAGCGCGGTCTCCCAGCTCACTTCCTGCCACGGGTCGGTGATCTTCGCGCGGATCATCGGCTTGAGGATGCGGTCCTGGTGGGTGGCGTAGCCCCAGGCGAAGCGGCCCTTCACGCAGGAATGGCCGTCGTTGGCCTTGCCGTCCTTCCACGGCGTCATGCGCACCACCTCGTTGCCCTTCATCTCGGCCTTGAAGGCGCAGCCGACGCCGCAGTACGCGCAGGTGGTGATCACGCTGTGCTCGGGCTGTCCCAGCCAGATGACCGACTTCTCCTGCAGCGTGGCGGTCGGGCAGGCCTCGACGCAGGCGCCGCAGCTGACGCATTCCGATTCCATGAAAGGCTGGTCCTGGCCCGGCGAGACGCGCGACTCGAAGCCCCGCCCGCTGATCGTCAGGGCGAAGGTGCCCTGCGTTTCCTCGCAGGCGCGCACGCAGCGGTTGCAGACGATGCACTTGGAAGGGTCGTAGCTGAAGTACGGGTTGGACTCGTCCTTCTCGCTCTTGAGGTGGTTGGCCCCGTCGAAACCGTAGCGCACGTTGCGCAGGCCGGTCACGCCGGCCATGTCCTGCAGCTCGCAGTTGCCGTTGGCCGAGCAGGTCAGGCAGTCCAGCGGGTGGTCGGAGATGTACAACTCCATGACGCCCTTGCGCAGGTCCTGCAACGCCGGCGACTGGGTGCGCACCTTCATGCCGGGCTCGGCCGGCGTCGTGCAGGAGGCCGGATAGCCACGCCGTCCCTCGATCTCCACCAGGCACAGGCGGCACGAGCCGAACGGCTCCAGGCTGTCGGTGGCGCACAGCTTGGGCACCTGGATGCCGGCGTCCACGGCGGCGCGCATCAGCGAGGTGCCGGCCGGCACGGTGACCTCCTGGCCGTCTATCTCGAGCGTGACTTCGCGCGCGGACTCGCGCGCCGGGGTGCCGTAGTCGATTTCCTTGAGGTGATTGAGCATCGCGGTTCCTTTGTTCCTGGCGTGGGCGTGGATCAGGCGGCCTTCTTGTCGGGCACCGACACGCCGAAGTCCTGCGGGAAGTGGTTGAGCGCCGACAGCACGGGGAACGGCGTCATGCCGCCCATGGCGCACAGCGAGCCATTGACCATCGTGTTGCACAGGTCGCGCAGCAGCGCCACCTGCTGCACCCGGTCGCGGTCGGCGCGAATGCGATCGATCACCTCGACGCCGCGGGTCGAGCCGATGCGGCACGGCGTGCACTTGCCGCAGGATTCGATGGCGCAGAACTCCATCGCGTAGCGCGCCATCTTCGACAGGTCCGCCGTGTCGTCGTGCACCACCAGGCCGCCGTGGCCGACCGTGGCGCCGACCGCGGCAAAGGCCTCGTAGTCCACCGGCAGGTCGAACTGGCTCTCGGGCATGTAGGCGCCGAGGGGGCCTCCGAACTGCACCGCCTTGACCGGGCGGCCGCTTGCCGTGCCGCCGCCGAAGTCCTCCAGCAGCTCGCGCAGTGTGACGCCGAAGGCCTTCTCGACCAGCCCGCCGTAGCGGATGTTGCCGGCCAGCTGCATCGGCAGGGTGCCGCGCGAGCGGCCGACGCCGAAGTCGCGGTAGAAGGCGCTGCCGCGCGCCAGGATGATGGGCACGCTGGCCAGCGTGATCACGTTGTTGATCAGCGTCGGCTTGCCGAACAGGCCCTCGATCGCCGGCAGCGGCGGCTTGGCGCGCACGATGCCGCGCTTGCCCTCGATGCTCTCGAGCAGGGCCGTCTCTTCGCCGCACACGTACGAACCAGCGCCCTTTCGCACTTCCAGGCGGAAGGCGTGGCCGGAATCGAGCACGCTGTCGCCCAGGTAGCCGGCCGCCTCGGCGCGGGCGATGGCGTCCTCCAGCGCGGCGATGGCATGCGGGTATTCCGACCGCACGTAGATGTAGCCGCGCGTGGCGCCCGTGGCGATGCCGGCGATGGTCATGCCCTCGATCAGCACGAAGGGGTCGCCTTCCATGGTCATGCGGTCGGAGAAGGTGCCCGAATCGCCTTCGTCGGCATTGCACACGACGTACTTCTGCGCAGCCGCCGTGCCGGCCACCGTCTTCCACTTGATGCCCGCGGGAAAGGCCGCCCCGCCGCGCCCGCGCAGTCCGGAGTCGAGTACTTCCTGCACCACCTGCTCGGGCGCGAGCCTGAGCGCGCGGCGCAGGCCGGCGAAGCCCTCATGCGTCTCGTAATCCTCGATCGACAGCGGGTCGGTGATGCCCATGCGCGCGAAGACCAGGCGCTCCTGCTTCTTCAGGTACGCAATCTCCTCGGTCGGGCCGAGCGCCAGCGGATGCGCGCCGCCGAGGTGGAACCCCGCGTCGAACAGCCCCGGCACGTCCTCGGGCGCGACCGGCCCGTAGGCGATGCGCCCGCCGGCCGTCTGCACCTCGACCAGCGGCTCGAGCCAGAACATGCCGCGCGATCCGTTGCGCACGATGCGCATCCGGATGCCGCGCGCGCCGGCCTCCTCGGCGATGCGGCGGGCGACGCGCTCGGCGCCGGCGGCCAGTGCCGCGGAATCGCGGGGAACGTAGACGGTGACGCTCATTGCCCGCTCCGCAGTTCGGCCATCAGCGCGTCGAACCGGCGCGGCGTGACGCGGGCATGGACTTCGCCGTCCACCGTCAGGGCCGGCGAGGATGCGCAAAGGCCCAGGCAGAACACGGGCTCGAGCGTCACCTCGCCGTCGGCGGTGGTGCCGTGGCTGGGGCAGCCCAGGCGAAGTTCGGCATGGGCCATGAGCGCATCGGCGCCCATCGACTGGCAGGCCTCGGCGCGGCAGATCTGCACCACATGCCTGCCAGCCGGCCGGTCGCGGAAGTGGTGGTAGTAGGTGACGACGCCGTGCACCTCGGCACGCGAGAGGTTCAGCGCCTGGGCGATGTCCTGGACGGCCTGGGCCGGCACGTGGCCGATGCGGTCCTGCAGCTCGTGCAGGATGGGCAGCAGCGCGCCGTCATCCGCGGCGCGGCGCGCCAGCACGTCCTGCACCACCCCGGCCATGTCGGGGGTGAAGGCGGGCGGCGCGTCCGCGCGTTGTTCGTGGTGGGCCGGGGCCATGCGAGTCTCCTTTTGTCTGGTGCGCACCCGTGGGGAGGGGTGTGCGCCGGAGTCTGCGCAAGGCGTGGCGGCCGGTCCAATTTATTCGGGGAATGGGTCGATGCGCTTCGCAAATGATGCGGTGCGCACCGCGCCGTCAGCCCATGTCGCCGAGGGCGCCGGCGTGCCCGGCCACCTCGCGCAGCCAGGCCGGGTCTTCGGCAAAGGCCAGCGCCGCCTCCAGGGTGCGCGAGGGGCGGTTGGTGTCGTGCACCATGAAGGCGATGCGGATCGCCACGCCGGGCTCGACCAGCGGCAGCGCCTCGATGTCGTTGTAGCCCTGCACGTCGTCGACCAGGGCGCCGGGCATGATGCTGCACACGTTGCCGGCCCGCACGCTCAAGGCCAGCGTCAGGATGGAGTTGGTCTCGATCGCCGGCTGCGGCTGCACGCCCGCCTCGGCAAAGGCGCGATCGATGATGGTGCGGTTGTGCATCTCCTGGCTGAGCAGGCACAGCGGCAGCCGGCCGGCGTCGGCCCAACGCATGGAAGGGCCGATGCGCAGGCCGTGGTGCTCGGCGGGCGGGGCCTTGCGCAGCAGGAAGTAGTGCTCGGTGTACTGCGGAATCACGCGCACGGCCGACTGGCTCTTGTCCATGCGCTCGGTGTAGCCCAGGCCCATGTCGAGCGACAGGCTCTCCAGGCCGGTCTCGACCTCCACCGAGCTCATCGAGCGCAGCGCCGGCGTGATGCCCGGATGACGCTGCTGGAGCAGGGCCACGAAGCGAGACGCGATCGGCATGGCCGTCGGCACGGCGCCGATGAGCAGGTTGCCGCGAGGTGCCTCGTGGCTGCTGTGCAGGTCCTGCTGCAGGAGTTCGTACTCGCGCAGGATCTTGCGGCCGCTGGCCAGGATGCGCTCGCCCTCGACGGTGAAGCCGGCGAAATTGCGCCCGCGCTTGACGATCGTGGTGCCGAAGCTGACCTCGAGCGCGCGGATGGCATTGGACAGCGCCGGCTGCGTGACGCTGCAGGCGAGCGCGGCGCGGCCGAAGTGGCGATGGTCGTCCAGCGCGACCAGGTACTTGAGCGATACGAAAAGATTCATCGTGATGCGGCCTTGGAACGGCCGGGCCGGCCGTGGTTCAGGTCGCTGCAGGGTTGTCGTTGTTGTGGCGTTCCTTGGCCAGCAGGCGCCCGATCATCGAGCGCGGCGGCGCCGGTGCCGGCGCAGCCTGGGCGGCGCCAGCCTGCCGCCGCTCGGCGTAGGCCAGCCGCTCCTGCGCCAGCACTTCGGCCAGCAGTTGCGCATTGTCGGTGTTGTAGTGCCAGGCGGCGCTGACGACGAAGTGCGCGGCATGCCGCGGGTGCGGCCTGGGCGTCATCCGGATCTCGCTCGCGCCCACGCTTTGCAGCATCTGCGTGCGTGCCTCGGCCAGGCGGGCGGCCGCGCCCGCGGTGGCCTGCAGCGCATCGATGTCGGCACTGAGGGAAATGCCGAAAGTGCTGATCGAGGGAAAGCGATAGACGAAGAAGCTCAGTATTTCCACCACGACCAGGCGCGCCGTGCGCCAGGTGCCCATGCGCGAGAGGTCGGTGGTGCGGAAGTCGTCCAGCAGCAGTTCGCCGCCGGGGCTCAGGCTGACCGAGTTCAGGCGGCCCAGGTGCAGGTCCCCGTCGAGGACGTCGAGCGGCTGGCCCAGGACATAGGGGCCGGCATCGGGACCGGTGATGCGAAGGCCGAAGAAGGTCATGCAGCGGCTCGTCTGTGTCGACAAAGTCTAAGGGGACCGGCTCCGGACGGGGGATGAACCGTGCAGGCGCGGTTCAATCACCAAAAAGGTCACTGTTGTCCCGTTGCGGGGGCGCCACGCCCAGGTGGCGGTAGGCGGCCAGGGTGGCGATGCGTCCGCGCGGCGTGCGCTGGAGGTACCCCTGCTGGATCAGGTAGGGCTCGATCACGTCCTCGATGGTGCCCGACTCCTCGCCGATGCTCGCGCCGATGTTGTCCAGGCCGACCGGGCCCCCGTCGAAGCGGTGGATCACGGCCTCGAGCAGCTTGCGGTCCATGAGGTCGAAGCCCTGCGGGTCGACGTCGAGCATGGCCAGCGCCTTGTGCGCAATGGCCTCGGTGATGCGGCCGGCGCCCTTGACCTCGGCATAGTCGCGCACCCGGCGCAACAGCCGGTTGGCGATGCGTGGCGTGCCGCGCGAGCGCCGCGCGATCTCGAAGGCGCCCTCCGGATCGGCCGGCACGTTGAGCAGGCCGGCGCTGCGGGTGACGATACGGGCCAGTTCCTCGGCCGTGTAGAACTCCAGCCGTGCCACGATGCCGAAGCGGTCGCGCAGCGGGTTGGTCAGCATGCCGGCGCGGGTGGTGGCGCCGACCAGGGTGAACGGCTGCAGGTCGAGCTTGATGCTGCGCGCCGCCGGGCCCTCGCCGATCATGATGTCGATCTGGTAGTCCTCCAGCGCCGGGTAGAGGATCTCCTCGACCACCGGCGACAGGCGGTGGATCTCGTCGATGAAGAGCACGTCGTTCTTCTCGAGGTTGGTCAGCAGCGCCGCCAGGTCCTTGGGCTTTTCCAGCACCGGGCCGCTGGTCTGGCGCAGGTTCACGCCGAGCTCGGCCGCCACGATGTGCGACAGCGTGGTCTTGCCCAGTCCGGGCGGCCCGAACAGCAGGACATGGTCGAGGGCCTCGCCGCGCTTTCGCGCCGCGCCGATGAAGATCTCGAGCTGTTCGCGTACCTTGGCCTGGCCGACGTACTCGTCCAGCAGCTTCGGCCGAAGCGCGCGCTCGATCACCTCCTCGTTGGGCGAGGCCGGCGCGGCGGAAACCACCCGTGGCGCGGGGGCGAAATCGTCAGTCTGGATGCTCATGGATGGTTACTTGGCCAGCGCCTTGAGCGCCAGCTTGATGCCCTCGCTCACCGCCACGTCCTTGGGCAGGGCCTTGAGGGCGGCGGCGGCTTCCTTGTCGCTGTAGCCCAGGGCCAGCAGCGCCTGCAGGATATCCGCCTGGTCGTCGCTGGCGGCGTGGGCGGGCAGGCCGATGTCGGCACCGAGCTTGCCCTTGAGCTCCAGCAGCAGCCGCTCGGCGGTCTTCTTGCCGATGCCCGGGATCTTGACCAGGCGCCCAGCCTCCTGCGCGGTAATGGCCTGCGCCAGCTCGCCCACGCTCATGCCCGAGAGCACCCCCAGCGCGGTGCGCGGCCCGACCCCCGCGATCTTGATCAACTGGCGGAACGCCGCCCGCTCCTGCGCCGTGCCGAAGCCGAACAGCACCTGTGCGTCCTCGCGCACGATGAAGTGCGTCAGCAGCGAAACCCGTTCGCCGGCGGGTGGCAGGTTGTAGAAGGTGCTCATGGGCACATCGACCTCGTAGCCGACGCCGTTGCAGTCCACCACCACCTGCGGCGGATTGCGTTCGGCCAGCAGGCCGGTCAGTTTGCCTATCATTGGCTCCCCCCCAGCCTCGCCCACCGCATGTGGTTCGGGCACCCCCTCGAGGGGGCGACGCCTGCGGCCCGGCGCAGCCGGTTCCGCGGTGTTTCCCCACCTGGGGTGCTTCGGTTCTGGCGTCGCTGGGTTTGCATTGGGGGCCGACTGATGAAATGGATAACCGCGTGATTTTGCGTCACACCTTCTCCCCGCCCAACAACACCCGCCTGGGACACCTGTGCGGACCGCTGGACGCGCACCTGCGCCGCATCGAGGAAGCCCTGGGCGTCAAGATCGCGCACCGCCACGAGCAGTTCAAGGTCGATGGCCCCAAGCCGAAGGCCGAGCGCGCCATCGAGGTGCTGCAGGCGCTGTACGAACTGGCCAAGCGACCCATCGACGCGGCCGTCGTGCAGCTGACCCTGGCCGGCGACGCTTCGCTGGACGAGGCCGAGGACGGCGCCGTCACCCTGGCCACGCGACGCGCCGACCTGCGCGCGCGCACCCCCAACCAGGGCGTGTACCTGGACAACATCGCCAACCACGACATCACCTTCGGCATCGGCCCGGCCGGCACCGGCAAGACCTACCTGGCCGTGGCCAGCGCGGTCGACGCCCTGGAGCGCAGCAGCGTCCAGCGCATCGTGCTGACCCGCCCGGCGGTCGAGGCCGGCGAGCGCCTGGGCTTCCTGCCGGGCGACCTGTCGCAGAAGGTCGACCCCTACCTGCGTCCGCTCTACGATGCCCTGTACGACCTGATGGGGTTCGACCGCGTCACCAAGGCATTCGAGCGCAACACGCTCGAGATCGCCCCGCTGGCCTTCATGCGCGGGCGCACGCTCAACAACGCCTTCGTGATCCTGGACGAGGCGCAGAACACCACGCCCGAGCAGATGAAGATGTTCCTCACCCGCATCGGCTTCGGCGCCAAGGCGGTGGTGACCGGCGACGTCAGCCAGATCGACCTGCCCAAGGGCCAGCTGAGCGGCCTGATCGACGCCGAGCGGGTGCTGCGCCGGGTCAACGGCATTGCCATCACCCGTTTCGACAGTTCCGACGTGGTGCGCCACCCCCTGGTGGCGCGCATCGTCGATGCCTATGACGGCGCGCGCAAGCGCGAGGCCCGGGGCGCCGCTTGAGCACGACACGCCGCATGCCGATGCCCGCCCTGTCCCTGTCGCTGCAGTTCGGGCGGATCGAGCAGCTGGCGCGCCACCGCGCCGCCCTGCCGCGCCACCGCGTGGCGCGCAGCATTCGCCATGCGCTGGCGCACGACGCCGAGATCACCGTGCGCATCGTCGACGCGGCCGAAGGCCAGCAGCTCAACCGCGAGTTCCGCGGCAAGGACTACGCCACCAACGTGCTGACGTTCGACTATGCCCAGGCGCCCCTCGTGATGGCCGACCTGGTGCTGTGCGCGCCGGTGGTGGCGCGCGAGGCGCGCGAGCTGGGCAAGACGCTGGCCGCCCACTACACCCACCTGCTGGTGCACGGCACGCTGCACGCCCAGGGCTGGGACCACGAAACCGGCGAAGCGGACGCGCAGGCCATGGAGGCGCGCGAGATCGAGATCCTGGCCGGCCTGGGCGTGCGCAATCCGTATGCCTGACCGGCACCGCCGTCTTCAGCGCATGTCGATCGGAATGGTCACCGGCCCGTCGTTGACCAGGTGCACCTGCATGTCCGCGGCGAACACGCCGGTGGCCACCACCGGGTGCGCGGCCCGCGCACGTGCCACGAAGTAGTCGTACAGGCGGCGGCCGTCCTCCGGGCCCGCCGCGCCGGTGAAGCTCGGGCGGTTGCCGCCGCCCACATCGGCCGCGAGCGTGAACTGGCTGACCAGCAGCAGGCCGCCGCCCACGTCCTGGACGCTGCGGTTCATCTTGCCGGCCTCGTCCGAAAAGATGCGCAGCTTGAGCACCTTGGCCAGCAGCCGATCGGCCTGTGCCTCGGTGTCGCCGCGCTCGGCGCACACCAGCACCAGCAGGCCGGGGCCGATGGCGCCCACCACCTCCTGCGCGATTTCCACGCGCGCCTCGCGCACGCGCTGCAGCACGGCTTTCATGGCTGCTCCTCCTGCAGGCCCACGCGCGGCTCGACGTCCAGCGGCAGCAACTGGATGCTCACGCGCAGGCCGGGCACCGCCGCCACCAGCGCGCTTTCCACGTCGTCGCGCACGACGGCCGAGCGCTGCAGCGTCCAGTCGCCGGGTACGTGCATGTGCAGGTCGGCAAAGCGGCGGCGACCGGCGCTGCGGGTGACGATGTCGTCGAAGCGCAGCTTCGCGCCGTCGGGGGCCTCGGCCTGGAAGCGCGCCAGGGCCGCCTGCAACGCCGCCTGCGCGCTGGGGTCGATGGCCGCGTCCATGAGCCCCTGGGACGAGCGCCAGACCAGCCTTGCGCCCTCTCGCAGGATGTTCAGTCCGACCGCGGCCGCGATCAGCGCATCCAGCCACAGCCAGCCCGTCAGGGCGACCGCACCCACGCCGACCACCACCCCCGCGGTGGTCCACACATCGGCCATCAGGTGGCGCGCGTCGGCCTCCAGCGCGATCGATGCATGCGCACGCGAGGCACGCAGCAGCAGCCAGGCCAGGCCACCGTTGAGAACCGAGCTGAGCACGGCCAGCAGCGTGCCCCAGCCCAGTTGCGCCAGCGGCTCGGGCCGCACCAGGCGCAGCAAGGCGAACACGACGATGGCGCAGCCGGCGCCGATGATCAGGATGCCCTCGAACCCGGACGAGAAATATTCCGCCTTGTGGTGGCCGTAAGGATGCCCCGCGTCCGCAGGACGCGCCGCGATCGTGACCATGGCGAGCGCAAAACTCGCGCTCGCCAGATTCACAAAAGATTCCATCGCATCCGATATCAGGCCCATCGAATTGGTTACATATCCGGCAAAGCTTTTTAGAACGATGGTTAAAACGGCGATAGCAATGGAAAGCCGCAACAACGTCGTCGGGCTCGATATCCTGGATGCGGGCGAATCGAATTCGGTGGACACGATGAGGAATTCACCAATACTGGGTTAAAGGACTATTGTCACCACGATGAAACGCTGCACACTGTTGCTTTACTGTTTAGCATCTCGCCGTCTGAATCGAAATAGTCAAGGAGGGCGATAATGAAAAGAATGTTAATTGCATTTGTGGCGGCCGGCGGTCTCTGTGGCCACGTCCTGGCGCAAAACATTGCCGCAATGCCCGCGCCGTCCACGGTTGCAGCCGGCGCGCCCAAGGCCTCGCCCGGCGAGGAACGGGCCGGATTCGTCAAGTCGGTGGAGGGCACGGTACGCATCATCGGCAGCGCAAACAGGTCGCGAACGGCCGAGCCGGGCGATGCACTCGCGCCCAGCGACCGGCTGGAGACCGGCGAGAAAGGGGGCGCCAGCGTAGTCCTGCGCGACGGCACCTTGATGATGGTGGGACCGTCGTCGCAACTTGATTTGAAGCAGTTCAGCTTCGACTCCACGACGCACGAAGGCAATATCTTCGTTGAATTGCTACGCGGTTCCCTGCGCATGGTGACCGGGCTGATCGGCAAGAAGAATCCCGAGGCCGTTCGCGTGGACACGCAAACCGCCACCATCGGGATTCGCGGCACCGATTTCATCGTGACCGCCGATCCCGCGCCATGAACGGCCGCGACGGACTGAACCGGATCGTCGGCGTCTGCGCGCTGCTCCTCGCCGCCGGATGCAGCACGCCAGGCACGCGCGTGATCCTGCTGCCGCAGGAGGACGGCTCGGACTCGGCCGTGGTCGTGCACGCCAAGGGCGGTGACCAGCTGGTGTCGAAGCCCTTTCAGCGCGCGAGCGTGGGCGAACGTTCTGACAAGGCGCCGACGCTGGACCAGGTCGACCCCGAAAAGGTGCACCGCGACAACAAGGCGCTTTTCGATCTCGTGCCGCCCAAGCCACAGACCTTCATTCTCTATTTCAAGGTCGGGGGAACGGTGCTCACCGCGGACTCCCGCCGGGAACTCGACACCGTGGTTGCGGCGGCGCTGGCCCGATCCGGCGCAGACATCACCGTGACCGGCCACACGGACACGCCCGGCTCGACCGCGCTCAACGACGAGCTGTCGATGGCCCGCGCCACCGAGATCAAGGCACTGCTGGTCTCGCGCGGGTTCCCGGCCAACCGCATCGAGGCCATCGGCCGGGGTGAACGCGACCTGCGGGTGCCGACGGGCGGCAACGTCTACAGGCAGGACAACCGCCGGGTCGTGGTGGTCGTGCGCTGAGGCCGCCGGCGGCTCAGGCGGCCAGCGTCACCCGCGCGAACTTGCGCTTGCCGACCTGCAGCACGTAGGTGCCGGCGGCAAGCTTGAGCCCCTTGTCGCTGATCACGGACTGGTCCACCCGCACGCCGCCGCCGTCGATCAGGCGGTTGCCCTCCGACGTCGAAGCGGCCAGCCCCGCCTGCTTGAGCAGGTGGGCGATGCCGAGCGGGGCGCCCGATACGTTGACTTCGGGAATCTGGTCCGGCACGCCCCCGCGGCTGCGGTTGATGAAATCCTGCTCGGCCGCCTCGGCCGCCGCCGCGCCATGGAAGCGCGCGGTGATCTCCTTGGCCAGCGCCACCTTGGCGTCCTTGGGGTTGCGCCCACCCTCGACCTCGGCGCGCAGCGCCGCGATGTCCGCCTCCGTGCGGAAGCTCAGCAGCGTGTACCAACGCCACATCAACACGTCCGAGATCGACAGGACCTTGGCGAACATCGTGTTGGCGTCTTCGCTGATGCCGATGTAGTTGTTCTTGCTCTTGGACATCTTCTCGACGCCGTCGAGCCCTTCGAGCAGGGGCATGGTCAGGATGCATTGCGCCTCCTGCCCGTATTCCTGCTGCAGGTGGCGCCCCATGAGCAGGTTGAACTTCTGGTCGGTGCCGCCGAGTTCGAGGTCCGCCTTCAGGGCCACCGAGTCGTAGCCCTGCATGAGCGGGTACAGGAATTCGTGGACCGAGATCGATTGCCCCGCCTTGAAGCGCTTGTTGAAATCGTCGCGCTCCATCATGCGGGCGACCGTGTACTTGGCCGCCAGCTGGATCATCCCGCGCGCGCCCAGCGGATCGCTCCATTCGGAGTTGTAGCGGATCTCGGTGCGGGCCGGGTCGAGCACGAGGCTGGCCTGGCGGTAGTAGGTCTGGGCGTTCGCCTCGATCTGCTCCTTGGTCAGCGGCGGCCGGGTTGAATTTCGCCCGGACGGATCACCGATGGTGCTCGTGAAATCCCCGATCAGGAAGATCACGTTGTGGCCCAGGTCTTGCAACTGCCGCATCTTGTTGAGCACCACCGTGTGGCCGATGTGGATGTCCGGCGCCGTCGGATCCAGGCCGAGCTTGATGCGCAGCGGCGTGCCGGTCGCTTCCGAGCGGGTGAGCTTGCGCACCCATTCGTCCTGCGGGAGCAGCTCGTCCGCACCGCGCAGCGACACCTGCAGGGCGTGGGTCACGTTGTCGGATGTAACAGGAGTGTTGTCGGAAGTTGCCATGCGTTGTTACCAAATGCCTTAGCCGTTTTCACTATGGCCAAAGCTATACTTGTCAGTTACCTTCGGGGCCGCCGAATTCTAGTCGGTGCCCCCTGCCAAGCCCGTCGCACGGGCATGTCGGCAGAGCCCGCCAAGCTTCGCACCGGAACGTGGTTCCGGCCGGTTTCTTCAATCTGGACAATCTCATCTTGATCAACGGTATCCTTGCCGCCGAAGAGATGCTCGCCTCTCGTGTCGCGGGCATCGTTCGGGCCTATCCGCGGCAGATCACCGCAGCCATCACCGCTGCGCTGCTGTGCGCCGGGGGCGGCGCGTTCGCCGTCGCCACGCTGCCGGGCGACAACCAGCTTCCGATTCGCCAAGTGCTGGAAGTCGTCACCCCCGACCCGATCGCCGTGCAGACCGAGGCGCTCGAATCGCACGACTTCACCCTGTTCCGCAGCGACCAGACGCGCTCGAGCGATACCGCCGAGTCGCTGCTGCGCCGCCTGGGCATCGAGGACGAAGCGGCCGAGGCATATGTGCGCTCCAACGACGTCGCCCGCGCCGCCCTGCTCGGCCAGCCCGGACGTGTCGTCACCGCCGAGGCCTCCGAGCAAAACCGCTTCGAACGCCTGAGCGCGCGCTGGATCCCGGACGGCAAGGACGGCTTCAAGCGCATCTCGATCGAGCGCGACGGCGCTGGCTTTCGCGTCGACTCCCAGTCGGAGGAACTGACCACCTCCAGCCGGATCGGCAGCGGCGTGATCCGCACGTCCTTCTTCGCCGCCACCGACGCGTCGGGCATCCCCGACGCGGTGGCCAGCCAGATGGCCGACATCTTCTCCGGCGACGTCGACTTCCGCGCGCTGCGCAAGGGCGATCGCTTCGCCGTGGTATACGAGACCTTCGAGGCGGACGGCCAGTCGCTGCGCACCGGCCGCGTACTGTCGGCCGAGTTCGAATCCGGCGGCGAGGTACACCAGGCCCTGTGGTTCCAGGAACCGGGCCAGAAGGGCGGCTACTACCGCCCGGACGGCAACAGCCTGCGCCGCGCCTACCTGCAGTCGCCGGTGGAATACTCGCGCATCTCCAGCGGCTTCGCGATGCGCATGCATCCCATCGCCCACGCCTGGCGCCAGCACAAGGGCATCGACTTCGCAGCCGCCCGCGGCACGCCGGTGCGCACGGTCGGCGACGGCGTGGTCGACTTCGCCGGGCGCCAGTCCGGCTACGGCAACATCGTCATCGTCGAGCACCGCAACGGCCAGAGCACCGCCTACGCGCACCTCAGCCGCATCGACGTCAAGGCCGGCCAGTCGGTCAACCAGGGGCAGTTCATCGGCGCCGTGGGCGCGACGGGCTGGGCCACCGGCCCGCACCTGCACTTCGAGTTCCGGGTCAATGGCGAATACCGCGACCCGTCCACCATCGCGCAGCAGGACGGCGGCGTGCCGATCACCGCGGCATCGCGCGCGGCCTTTGCGCGCGTGGCGGACGCCTCGCGCAGAGACCTGAACGCCGCGTTCGACGTGCTGCAGGCCAGCGCCAATTGAGCAAGCGGTCTGCTGTCGTCTGATGGACCGCTGACTGCCGGGGTCCAACGCATGGCGGAGCTCTACGTCGGCCTGATGTCCGGCACCTCGCTCGACGGGGTCGACGCCGTTCTTGTCGACTTCGCCGGCGCCGGCATCAGCGTTCGGGCGCATGCCGATGCGCCGATCCAACCCGGGCTGCGCGAGCAACTTCTCGCGCTCAACACCCCGGGCGGCCAGGACGAGCTGCATCACGCCGCGCTGGCGGCCAACGCCCTGGCACGGCTCTATGCAGACGTGACACGGGACCTCCTGGCAGGCGCCAGCGTCGGGCGCGCGGCCGTGACCGCCATCGGCGCCCACGGCCAGACGGTGCGGCACTGCCCACAGGAATTCGACGGCACGGGCTACACCCTGCAACTGAACAACCCGGCCTTGCTGGCCGAACTCGCCGGTATCGACGTGGTGGCCGACTTCCGCACCCGCGACCTGGCGGCAGGCGGACAAGGCGCGCCGCTTGTTCCCGCCTTCCATCGCGCCATCTTCGGGCGGACGGACCGGGCGGTGGCGGTGCTCAACCTGGGCGGCATTTCCAACCTGAGCCTTCTGCCCGCGGGCACCGACGCGCAAGGCCGCGTGCTGGGGTTCGACTGCGGACCGGCGAACGCCTTGATGGACCACTGGGCAAGGCAGCATCTGGGCCGGCCCTTCGACGAAGGTGGCCGCTGGGCCGCGACCGGACGCGTTTTGCCCGCGCTGCTGGCCGCCATGAAGGCAGACCCTTACTTCGGGCGCCTGCCGCCAAAGAGCACGGGGCGCGACCTGTTCCATCCGGCCTGGCTTTCGGCGCATCTGACGGGCCTTCCGTCCACCCCGGCGCCCGCGGACGTGCAGGCCACCCTGGCCGAGCTCAGCGCCGGCGCCGTCGCCGACGATCTGCTGCGGCATGGCCCCGGCATCGACGAGCTGATCGTGTGCGGAGGAGGTGCGTTCAACGAGCACCTGCTCGCACGACTGCGCGCGCTGCTGCCTGGCGTGTCAGTACTTACTTCGTCGGAACGTGGTTTGCTACCGAACCAGGTTGAAGCCACGGCCTTCGCCTGGCTGGCCCGGGCCACGATGCGCCGCGAGCCGGGCAACCTCGCGACGGTGACCGGTGCGCAAGGCCCGCGCGTCCTGGGCGCAATCTACCCGGCGTGACAGCGCCCAGCGGTGCCGGACAATGAAAAAGCCGCCCCGTGGGCGGCTTTTTCAAGCGATACGCGGAACCGTCAGGCCGAGAAACTCGAGCCGCAGCCGCAGGTGCTGGTGGCGTTGGGGTTCTTGATCACGAACTGGGCGCCCTGCAGGTCTTCCTTGTAGTCGATTTCGGCGCCCACCAGGTACTGGTAGCTCATCGCGTCGATCAACAGGGAAACACCGTTCTTGGTCATGGTGGTGTCGTCGTCGTTCACCACTTCATCGAAGGTAAAGCCGTACTGGAAGCCCGAGCAGCCGCCGCCCTGCACGAACACGCGCAGCTTGAGATCGGGGTTGCCTTCCTCGGCGATCAGGTCGGCCACCTTGGCGGCCGCGCTGTCCGTGAAGACGATCGGTTCGGGCATCTGGGTCTGGACGTTTTCGGCAACAGCGCTCATGAAAGAGGACTCCTGGTAAGAGGGGGACGCAACCGCTATCCGGGCGACCCATCGGTAGATGCTAGCGCAATCAACAAAAAACCGCCCGAAGGCGGTCTTTTGCGAAGCGGCTGGAATATCAGCGCTTGGAGAACTGCTTGCGGCGGCGTGCGGAGTGCAGGCCGACCTTCTTGCGTTCCACTTCGCGCGCGTCGCGGGTGACGAAACCAGCCTGGCTCAGCACCGGCTTGAGGGTCGCGTCGTAGTCGATCAGCGCACGGGTGATGCCGTGGCGGGCGGCGCCGGCCTGGCCGGATTCACCGCCGCCGTGCACGTTGACCTGAATGTCGAAAGCCTCGACGTTCTCGGTCAGCACGAGCGGCTGCTTGGCGATCATGATCGAGGTCTGGCGGCCGAAGTATTCTTCGATCGGCTTGCCGTTGACCGTGATCTTGCCGCTGCCCTTCTTCAGAAACACGCGGGCGACGCTGGACTTGCGACGGCCGGTGCCATTGTTCCATTCACCAATCATTCTCAAGGCTCCTTAGATTTCCAGCACCTTGGGCTGTTGGGCGGTGTGCGGGTGCTCCGCGCCACCATAGACCTTGAGCTTCTTGATCATGGCGTAGCCCAGGGGACCCTTGGGCAGCATGCCCTTGACCGCCTTTTCGAGGGCACGGCCGGGATGCTTGGACTGCATGTCGCGGAAGCTGGTGGCGGTGATGCCGCCCGGGTAACCCGAGTGGCGGTAGTAGATCTTGTCGGTGTTCTTGGTACCGGTCACACGCAGCTGGGCTGCGTTGATGATCACGATGAAATCACCGGTGTCGACGTGAGGCGTGTAAATGGCCTTGTGCTTGCCGCGCAGACGGAGGGCAACTTCGCTGGCTACCCGTCCGAGGACCTTGTCGGTCGCGTCAATCACAAACCACTCGTGCTTCACGTCAGCGGGCTTGGCGCTGAACGTAGACATGAGTTTCCTTTGGAAAAGCTCTGGATGAGCTGGTTTGGCGGGCCCTTTTCCACGGTCGGTGTTCCTCTAAAGGGAATCTCTTAGGTGGGGTCTGGGCTTCGCCGCGGGGCCCAAAAATCGCTGCGAAGCCCGCCATTATAGCCCGCGGGTTCATTTTGGCCAAGGCGCGTCCCGCCAGGGCCGCCGATGGCGGACAATGCGCCCCTATGTTCAGCTACCGCCACGCCTTCCATGCCGGCAACCACGCCGATGTGCTCAAGCACATCGTCCTGATCGCCGCGCTCGACCATCTCCTCGAGAAGGAGACGGCGCTGACGGTGATCGACACCCATGCCGGCGCCGGCCTCTACCGGCTGGACGGCGATTACGCCGGCAAGAGCGGCGAAGCCGCCGACGGCGTGCTGCGCCTGCTGGCGGCCAAGCCCGCCGGCGGCGAGCACGCGCCCGCCATCGCTCGGTACCTGGCGCTCCTGCGCGAGTTCAACCCGAAGGCCAAGGGACCGGACTACCGCATCTACCCGGGCTCGCCCTTCATCGCCCAGCATCTGCTGCGCGAGCAGGACAAGTTGCGCCTGTTCGAACTGCACCCGACCGATGCCCGCACGCTCGATGCCAACATCGGGCAACTCGACGCCGGGCGGCGCGTTTCGGTGGTGCGTGACGACGGGTTCGGCTGCGTGCAGAGCCTGCTGCCACCGCCCTCGCGCCGCGCGCTGCTGCTGTGCGACCCGAGCTACGAGATCAAGACCGACTACGCGCGCGTCGCCGCCCTGATGGAACAGGCGCTCAAGCGGTTTGCCACCGGCAGCTATGCGATCTGGTACCCCATCATCCCGCGGCCGGAGGCGCATGGCCTGCCGCGCCGGCTGAAGACCCTTGCGACCCGGGCCGGCAAGCCCTGGCTCAACGCGACCCTGACGGTGAAATCCGGTCGCGTCGAGACCTCGGACGCGGCGCTCGGCGCCGACCGCCGCCCCGGCCTGCCGGCCAGCGGCATGTTCCTGGTCAATCCGCCCTGGACGCTCAAGGAGCGGCTCGCCGCGGCGCTGCCTCAGCTGGTCGCGACGCTGGGCCAGGACAAGAGCGCCGGCTTCACGCTCGAAGCCGGCGATTGAGCAGACCGCGCACCGGCGGCATGCCGGCGCGCAGCCCTCGCCCGCCCGCTCAGAAGCGGTGGCGGATGCCGACGCCGAAGCTGTTGCCGTCGTTCAGGTCGGTAACCTCGTCGTGCATGAACATGGCATACACGTCGGTGCGCTTGGACAGGTAGTAGTCGTAGCCCACGGTCGCGGTCGTGCGGGTGCCGTTGTAGCTGCCTTCCACCTTGGTCTGGGCCACGGCGCCGCTGAGGGTGCCGGCGCCGATCGGCACGCCCACGCCGAGCGAGCCGGTCTTGGCGTCGTAGTCGGCCACGTCGGCCTTCGACTGGCCGTAGGTGCCGAACAACTTGAGCCACTTGAAGTCCCAGGCGCCGCCGACCATCCAGTCGGTGCGGGTCTCGGGCACCGACACGCCACCGACCGGGGTCGTGAGCAGGCCCGGGAACGGGTTGCCGATCTCGTCGTGCTCGTAATAGCCCACCAGCGAGAGCGGCCCGCCGAAGTACAGGAAGTTGACGCCGACGTTGCCGGCGCCCGAGTTTCCAGTGCCGCTGCTCTGCTCGCCCAGCTGGTAGTGCAGGTTGGCGCTGAAGCCGCCGAAGTTCGGCGTCGAATAGATCGCCTCGTTCGACCATCCGGTATCCGCCGGCGTGGTACGCCGCGGCCAGCCGGCGGTATTGATGTTCGAGTGCAGCACCAGCGGCGCGAAGGTGAACGAGTCACCCAGCGGGTTGGCCAGGATGGTGGGCAGGAAGTTCGGCGCCAGCCCGCGGCCGAGCGTGACCTTGCCGTAGCCGCCCGACAGGTAGACGTTGGCGTCGCGCGAGTAGATCGGGTCCCCGTCGAAACGGCCGTACGAGCCGCCGTCGACGCGCAGGAAAGAAGTCAGGGCAAAGCCGGCCTGGAGTCCGCCGCCCAGGTCTTCCGTGCCTTTGAAGCCGATCCACGAGGTGGTCATGCCGCCGCTGCCCAGCACGGCGGTGCGGCCGGGGTCGCCGGCGTTCTTCATGGAGCCGACGAAGGCGTCGATCGTGCCGGAAACGGTCACGGAGGATTGGGCGAAGGCGCCGAGAGACAGGCCGGCCAGGGCCAGGCCCGCGGCCACGGACTTGAGCTTGAAGGTCATAGGGAAATCGAGGGACGTGAGTGGTTGCTATGCACCCGCGGTCGCGCTCTTGTTGTTGTGCATTCGCGCGGGCTGCGTATTCTCGCAACCTGCGTGCCAGTATTTACCGAATGTCACAAGTATTTGTACGCATGCTGCTGCGGGTTTGCGCACAAAAATGACCCATCAATGCACACAGAACGTTTGTGCACCTCGATTCCGCACCGCCCAGGGGCGCGGCGTCTTGTCGGCGCCTCTAGCGGCGCCGCTTGGATGCGGCCTGGCGCTTGGCGGCCGGTCCGTCCGGCCTGGGTGCCGCCGTCGGGGCGGGGTCGTCCGCGGCCTGCACGGTGTCCGTGGCGGTGTCCGGACCGGCCGGCTTGCCGCCGCAACGCATGCCGTCCTGGTCGATCACGGTCAGGGCCACCTGCTTGATGCCCGTGCCGATCATGTCCAGCTCTTCGGCGGCCCCCCGGCTCAGGTCGATGATGCGGCCGGGCGCGAACGGCCCCCGGTCGTTGACGCGCACCAGCACCTCGCGGCCGTTGACCAGGCTGCGCACGCACACGCGCGTGTTGAAGGGCAGCGTGCGGTGCGCCGCCGTCATGTCGTACATGTCGAAGCGCTCGCCGTTGGCCGTCTTGCGCTGGTGGAACTGGATGCCATACCAGGACGCGCCGCCGCGCTGGAATACCTCGCCAGGCACGCCGTCCTGCGGGCCTTCCTCGCCGGTGCCCGGCGTGAAGATGTCGTAGTTCACGCCAGGCACGCGCGAGCGCGGCGCCCCGGCGGGCGTTGCCGGTTGCACGACGAGCGGGCGCAGGCCGCCGCCCTCGCCGCCGCGCTGATCCTGCAGCGCGCATCCGGCCAGGACTGCGATGGTGATCAGGGTCGCTGCCGCGCGCAGCGCGCAGCGACCGCTCTTCATCGTGCCTGCCAACCCAGTTGCTGCAGCACGCCCAGCGTGGCGGCTGCCTGGTTCATCGTGTAGAAGTGCAGCGCCCTGGCGCCACCGGCCACCAGGCGTTCGCACAGCGCGGTGACGACGTCCAGTCCGAAGGCCCGGATCGACGCGGTGTCGTCGCCGAAACTCGTCAGGCGCAGCCGGATCCAGCGCGGAATCTCGGCACCGCAGGCATCCGAGAAGCGCATCAGCTGCATCGAGCTGGTGATGGGCATGATGCCGGGCACGATCGGCAGGTCGAGCCCCGCCTTGCGCGCGTCATCGACGAAGCGGAAATACGCCTCGGGGCTGAAGAAGTACTGCGTGATGGCCGAGTCGGCACCGGCGTTGACCTTGGCGGCGAAGGCCTGCAGGTCCGCCTCGGGCGAACGCGCCTGCGGGTGCACCTCGGGGTAGCAGGCCACCTCCAGATGGAAGTCGCGGTCCATCTCCTCGCGGATGAAGCGCACGAGGTCGCTCGCGTACAGGAACTCGCCGCCGATGCCGTAGCCGCTGGGCAGGTCGCCGCGCAGGGCCACGAGCCGCTTGACGCCCATCGCCTTGAGCTCGGCCAACTGCGCGCGCACGGTGTCGCGCGTGGCGCCGATGCACGAGAAATGACAGGCCGCGTCGACGCCCTCGGCGAGGATCTCCCGCACGGCGCCGAACGTGCCCTCATGCGTGGAGCCGCCGGCGCCATAGGTCACCGAGCAGAACTCGGGCCGCATCGCGTAGAGCTGCTGGCGCACGCCACGCAGCTTGACCGCGCCCTCGGGCGTCTTGGGCGGGAAGAACTCGAAGCTCAATGGAACTTGCACAAATCACCTTGTTTCGTTGCGTCCGTCCTCTCGGACGGCATGGACGAAGAACTCCCGGTTGCCGTCGCCGCCGGCAATCGGGCTGTCGAACCAACCCGCCAGCGCCAGGCCCAGGCCGGCGCAGGCATCGCGAAGCCTGGCCTCCACCTCGCGGTAGAACGCCGGGTCGCGCACGATACCGCCTTTGCCGATCTGCCCGGGTTGCAGCTCGAACTGCGGCTTGACCAGCATGAGCAGGTCGCCCTGCGGCGCCAGCCAGGGCACCAGCGCCGGCAACACCAGCGTGAGCGAGATGAAGGACAGGTCGCCCACGATCAGGCCGAACGGCCCGGCGTCGTCCCCCGCGGCCAGCAGGTCGTCCCGGCACAGCGCCCGCGCGTTGACTTTCTCGACCGGCCGCACCCTGGCGTCGGCGCGCAGCCGGGCATGCAGCTGGCCGTGGCCGACGTCGATGCCCACCACCTGCGCTGCCCCGTGCTGCAGCAGGCAGTCGGTGAAGCCGCCCGTCGACTGGCCGACGTCCAGGCAGCGCCGGCCGGCGGGGTCGACACCGCTGGCGCGCAATGCGCCCTCGAGCTTGAGGCCGCCGCGCGACACGTAGCGGGCCTCGGCCGCATCGATCAGTTCGATCTCGGCCCCAGGCGGAAGGTCTTCCCCGCTCTTGCCGACCGTGCGCCACGGCGCGTCCGCCGGGCTGCCGCCGGCGCGCCAGCGCATGCCGGCGGCCAGCAGCCTTGCCGCCTGCGAGCGGGAGGCGGCAAGGCCGCGTTCGACGAGCAGCTGATCAGCGCGCATGGCAGCCGGGACCGGTCGGGGCGCAACGGCGCACGGCGCGCGCGCACCAGCCCCTGGGCCGGGCTCAGTACCGATAAGTGTCCGGCTTGTACGGACCGTTCTTGTCGACGCCGATGTAGGCGGCCTGCTCGTCGGTCAGCACCGACAGCTGGGCGCCGAGCTTCGACAGCTGCAGGCGCGCCACCTTCTCGTCGAGCAGCTTGGGCAGCACGTACACCTTGCCGGCCTCGTAGGCGTCGGGGCGGGTGAACAGCTCGATCTGCGCGATCGTCTGGTTGGCGAACGACGAGCTCATCACGTAGCTCGGGTGGCCGGTGGCGCAGCCCAGGTTCACCAGGCGGCCCTTGGCCAGCAGGATGATGCGCTTGCCGTCCGGGAAGATGACGTGGTCGACCTGCGGCTTGATCTCTTCCCACTGGTACTTCTCGAGCGAGGCGACCTCGATCTCGTTGTCGAAGTGCCCGATGTTGCACACGATGGCCTGGTCCTTCATGACGGCCATGTGCTCGTGGCGGATGACGTCCTTGTTGCCTGTGGTGGTCACGAAGATGTCGGCCTTGTCGGCCGCATATTCCATGGTGACCACGCGGTAGCCTTCCATGCAGGCCTGCAGGGCGTTGATCGGATCGATCTCGGTCACCCACACCTGGGCCGACAGCGCGCGCAGCGCCTGGGCCGAGCCCTTGCCGACGTCGCCGTAGCCCGCCACGACCGCCACCTTGCCGGCGATCATCACGTCGGTGGCGCGCTTGATGCCGTCCACCAGCGACTCGCGGCAGCCGTAAAGGTTGTCGAACTTGCTCTTCGTGACCGAGTCGTTCACGTTGATGGCGCGGAACAGCAGCGTGCCCTTGGCCGACATCTCGTTGAGGCGGTGCACGCCGGTCGTGGTCTCTTCGGTCACGCCGATGATCTGCGCGCTCTTGCGGGTGTACCAGGTGGCGTCCTCGGCCAGCTTGGCCTTGATCGCGGCGAACAGCACGCGCTCTTCCTCGCTGGTCGCGTTGGCGATCACGCCGATGTCCTTTTCCGCTTTCTGGCCCAGGTGCATCAGCAGCGTTGCATCGCCACCGTCGTCCAGGATCATGTTCGGGCCTTCGTTCTCGCTGCCCTTGGGCGCGAAGTCGAAGATGCGGTGGGTGTAGTCCCAGTAGTCGGCCAGCGACTCGCCCTTGATGGCATACACCGGCGTGCCGGCCGCGGCGATGGCGGCCGCTGCGTGGTCCTGCGTGGAGAAGATGTTGCACGAGGCCCAGCGCACCTGCGCGCCCAGCGCCTGCAGCGTCTCGATGAGCACCGCGGTCTGGATGGTCATGTGCAGCGAGCCGGTGATGCGCGCGCCCTTGAGCGGCTGGCTCTGCGCGAATTCCTTGCGGATGGCCATCAGGCCGGGCATCTCGGTCTCGGCGATGCGGATTTCCTTGCGGCCCCAATCGGCCAGGGAAAGGTCCGCAATGGCGCTGTCGGTGGCGGAAGAAGACTTGAGTACGGCGCTCATGTGTGGCTCCTCAACGGGTTGCAGTCGATAGACACCGTCGGTTCAGGCGAGAGGAAAGGGCTCACCGCAAAACAGGCGGGCGAGCGTGGTTGCGAGTGTCAGGCGTCCGAGCCTCACGCCAGTCATGGCGCTGCAACGCTCCTCGGACAAGGTGGCGATTTTACGCAACCCGCCGCGGCGCGCCAGTTTCCTACGCTTACATGCATGCGCGGCCCGGCCGGAGCGCGGCATCCGCGCCACCTGCCTGGGCCGACCCACCTTGTCTTGCGCCCAAGAAGCCCGGCGCCGCCGGACCTTCGCCAACATCTCCCACCCCTGGCGCATCCTGCGCGACAAGGAGCCGCTTCCTTTGGATCGGACTCGATGGCGGCCAGTGCCTCGTCGCGCGCCATGGCGTAGTCGGTAGAAACCACGTCGATATCGACGGAGAGGCGCGGCATGTCCTGTACAAAGAGGTTCAGGGCCGTGCCGCCCTTCATCGCGAAGCGTGGCGACTTGAATATCGTCGGGGCAATGTCGATCAGCAGCCGGACCGTGTCGATGTATTCCTGCTTCATGCTTTGAGGTCCAGTCGCTCGCCGTCTTTGGACACGGCGATCCACCGCGCAGCGCCGCCCTTCTTATCGCTGTAGGTTTTCGCGACCGCTGCCCAGGGCAGATCAAGCTCTTCGGCAAGGGTGCGCGCCAGGCGCACGACCTTGATGCGCGTTGTATGGGCTAGCAGGGTTTCAAGGACCGGCAGGCGAAGGCTGCGCACGCCCTCCACGAGGTCGCGCGTATCCTGCAGCGACTCCGTCTTTCCAACATCGCTCAAGTGTTCCAGCAGCGCACGCTCGGGCGTTGAGACAAGAACGTCGGGACTTCCGCCGGGTAAAGACTGGAGGGCGAAGCCCTTCGGCAGTTCGGAGTCGAACAGGCGTGTCGTCTGATATGTGCATTCGAAGCGGCTCGTCAACCACGCAGGAAGACGCACCTGTTGCTCGCCCCACAACGCGATGGTTTCCCGGAAACTCATGTGATGCCGTATGCCGCGCCAGGAAAGCGCGGTCTTGCCGCCGACATGCAGGCCTTCATGACGGCGCATGAGGTAGGCCAGGCATGCGTCTCGCGTGAGGGTGTCGCCGGGCAGCATGTATACGCCGCGCCCCAGATGTTCGAGCCAGCCCGCCTTGGCGAGGTGTGAGGCGTGGTCGGCACTGAGACCATGCTCCTTGAGGAAAGCCACGTCCAAGGGAGCCCCGCGCGGGAGAACCGCAAGAAGTTTCTTGAATGAAAATACCTCCACAGTTGACTTCATAGATCAACTATTTCACATTTTTCATTCGACATCAAGCGAGAGATTTGAAAAATACGCGGTAACCGGTCGAGATGACCAACTAATGCATAAGATTCATTCAACGCCGCGGCCTTGTCCCCCGTCGCCGGATGCACAGGGCCGGGACACCGGAGCGCCAGCCCGTAAGCGAAAATACACCCATCACCAGCGCGCTACGGTCCTCGAAGCATCGACCCGGTCTGCGTACATAGCTGCGTACATATCCAAGAAACTCTCCCAATGCAGAACGGCTCCTTCCTAGCAGAGACGCGGCGCAGACGCACTTTTGCCATCATCTCCCACCCGGACGCGGGCAAGACCACGCTGACGGAAAAGCTGCTGCTCTTCTCCGGCGCGATCCAGATCGCCGGCTCGGTCAAGGCGCGCAAGGCCTCGCGCCATGCCACCTCGGACTGGATGGAGATCGAGAAGCAGCGCGGCATCTCGGTGGCGTCGTCGGTCATGCAGATGGCCTATCGCGATCACGTCATCAACCTGCTCGACACCCCCGGCCACAAGGACTTCTCGGAAGACACGTACCGGGTGCTGACGGCCGTCGACTCGGCCCTGATGGTGATCGACGCGGCCAACGGCGTGGAAGCGCAGACGCGGCGCCTGATCGAAGTCTGCCGCCAGCGCGACACGCCGATCATCACCTTCGTCAACAAGATGGACCGCGAGGTGCGCGAGCCGCTCGAACTGCTCGACGAGATCGAGCGCGAACTGGGCATGCCCTGCGTGCCCATGACCTGGCCGGTCGGCCAGGGCAAGCGCTTCGGCGGCATCATCAACCTGCGCACCCAGGCCATGACGGTGTTCGACGCCGGCAGCGAGCGCCGGCCGCAGGACTTCGAATCGATGCCGCTGTCCGACCAGGACGCGCTGCAGAAGCGCTTCGGCAGCGAGTTCGACGCCGCGCTGGAGAGCATGGAGCTGGCCGAGGGCGCCTCGCCGGCCTGGGACCATGCCGCCTTCCTGGCCGGCAAGCAGACGCCGGTGTTCTTCGGCTCCGGGGTCAACAACTTCGGCGTGATGGAAGTGCTGGACGCGCTGGTCGACCTGGCGCCATCGCCGCAGCCGCGCGTGAGCACCACGCTGGTGAACCGCCAGCCGGTGGTCAAGGAGATCCGCCCCGAGGACAAGGACTTCGCCGGAGTCGTGTTCAAGGTCCAAGCCAACATGGACGCGAACCACCGCGACCGCATCGCCTTCGTGCGCATGGCCTCGGGCAAGTACACGCCGGGCATGCGGCTGAAGGTGCAGCGTACCGCCAAGGAACTGCGCCCGACCAGTGTCGTGACCTTCATGAGCCAGCGCCGCGAGGCGGTGGAAGAGGCCTACGCCGGCGACATCGTCGGCTTCACCACGCACGGCGG